>OQVS01000064.1_pt1 | contig 50025 bp, 38 predicted proteins | sample 1691601 | NCBI WGS metagenome assembly OQVS01 (sample SAMN03418268, study PRJEB22391) | human gut metagenome | biome: human-gut; feature: organic feature; material: feces | host: Homo sapiens | place: Tanzania | collected 2013-01 | reverse complement strand
TCTACTTAAATAACTCTAATATTCAATCTTACTAAACCCTATCAATCATGGCAGATTATCGGTTGTGGGCTTTAAATTCAGAACACCTATTCTATGCAAGATGCAATGTTGAACGATGCCGTAAAATATGGTGTTGGCCAATTGAAGAACTTGAATATAACAGGTGAGCAGGTTAAAGCTGTTCGTGATGTAATCGCCAAAGGTTATAAGTTCAAGCCTTGGGGAGCCATCAATATGGGAAAGAATATTACCAAATGGGCAGGCTGGATTGGAGCTGGAATTGGAGTCGCTTTTGAACTTTATGGTTGGTATAAACAACATAAAGATCAGGAGAAGTTGAATGAGCTTAAGAAATCATTAACAAATGCGATAAATGACTGCATAAGCAACGTGTTCGGAACTTTTGAGTCAGATAATGAGTATTATAAGAACTTTGCACCTTCTTATATACTGTTATGTCAGAAGATAAAGGAACGCAATGAAGAAATAGCGTCTTTAAAACAAAAAGTTCAAGATCTGGAAAAATACAAGAAACATATTGAGGCATGGAAAAAGTCTGCTGATTATGTTGACTATGAGGAAGTTTAACAATTAAATATTTTGTAATCATGAGTGAAGATACAATTAAAACAAAGAAAAAAGACAAGAGTACTTGGAAAAGCCTCGGCTTGGCAGTTGCGGCTGTTGGAGGATTAGCTATAACAATAGCTAAAGAATTGAATAAAAAGAAATAATTCTAGTATTTGACTATTGGGAGTTTTTCTCCCGATAGTCTTTCTGCTGATTTCTATATGAACAAGAAACTAACAGTGAAACGAATTGACGAAATACAGAATCTTTTAAATGATGTATTTAGCCTGAAATGTTCGATAATAAACAGATAATGAATATATGAATACAATAACTGGTTTTACATTTTATGATAGCTTAAATAAGCTGACTGTTGGAACATTGCTTTTGCTTCTGCTAGGAGGAGTGATTGGAGAAAAAGCAGAAACGAATATATTGTTTTTCGTCACAGCTTTTATCATTGGTATTTTCTATCAAACAATTATAAAAGATAGAACACGTTTCCTGACTAACAATTTGCACATGGTAAAAAAAGTACATAAAAAGGTTATACTGAAAAATAAATATATAACCAAAGATGATTATCTGAAAGCTTCTTATGATACAGATGATTATCTGAAAGCCTATTATAATGTAGTAAAAAATGGATTCTTAATGAATATTCCAACACTTGAGGCTCATGAGAATTTCCTTAGGAATATATGGCTTATTTGTCTTATGTATTTAATTGCGGTACTCGCTGATTGTTGTCAAAGTTCCATTAGTGAAATCATATGTCTGTACAGTAAGTGTGCGATTGCAATGTTCCTTTTACTTTTAATAGTTTTTATACCTTTTGTATGGTATAAAATTCAAATGAAGATTTATGAATTGGTATGGGAAGGAGATTGCTATGCAAAAAAACTAAATCCGGAAAACTAAATTCGAGTTTACCCTTCAATGTATTAATATATGAAGTTATCAAATACTTATGCTGAGTTGCAGGATTATGTGGCTGGTCATTTTCACAAGACTGTGAATGTGGGGTATGTGGATGGAGACACTGTGTCGGTCTCTGTTCCGATAAAGGTGTTGGGGGTTACGAAGAATGTAAGTATAAACATTATCGTGAAGAAGATTGAGGGCACGGATTTGTTCTTGTCGTACGACGGCAAGATGGGTATCGATCTGCTTGTGTCGCCTGCTATCTCTTATGCCAAGAAACTTGTGCCGGAGAAAGCTGGTTGGGTGGAACAGATGCCAGGCAATATCGTTAAGCTGCGCCTTGGCGACATTGATAAATTGCAGAAAGTGTTTGAAAAGGTGAAACTCAACAATATATTGTTTGAGCAGGAAGATATAGTTGTCGAAGCTACTATTATGTAGCAGAACAAGTGCATTCAAAGAGAACAACTTTAAGGATGCTACAACTGGAGAAATAACAAAATAAAAATGTAGACAAGTATGGAAAACAAAGAAAACAAAGAAAACAAAATCTTGGAGGAACCTATACGCCGTGGTCCTATCATGATAGATCCTTGTCCGAGCTTTATAGGCAAGTTGATAGACTTGTTCTCGAAGAAGAAGTCCTGATTTGTGAATTAACGGATTATCTTCGTGGCGAATTATCGGGTGAATCTAAAAAAGAAGTGTTTGATGCAATAGAAGAAACGGAATCAAGACTTCATCCAGACTATTCAGATGGAGAGATTCTTGTTGAAATAAATTCAATGAAGGACAAACTCAGTGGTGAGGAATCATAAATAGAATATAATATGGCAAAAAGTTTTGACGAGATTCTGACTTCAATGTTGGAACAATTAGAAAACAATCCTGAGCAGGATATTGATGTGCTGGTTAAGGGTGAGTGTGAGAAAATGGGAGTTTCGGAGGAAAGCATGGCATTGCTCTCTGAGACTAACGAGTATATTGATGGCTTTGCAGAGAAAATGACTGCACTGCAAAAGGCTAAGGATGAAGGCAAGTCTCGCAAGCAATGGATGCTTGAAGAGATGGACAGAATATTGGAGGGACGCGACGAGCAAGAGAAGGCTGAAATCGTCTCTGCCATTTCTGATGCTGGTGAGAATGTGAATAATGAAACCTTAAACGATGAGGAGGACTAAGATTATGAAGTTTATAGCATATAACGAAGATGAAGGTCGTAATGAGTTTGTTTCTCATGTTGAAGGTGAAAGTCGCAAGTATTCAGCTCTCCAGTCATTGTTGTCTGGTCGCAAATTAGACCAAGAAGAAGTAGAAAGCCTGAAAGAGTTCAAGGAGGTTCAGCAATTCCTGGACTCACCCGTAGGTGATGCTTCTGAAGCAAAGTTGAAGAAGGTATTTGCAGCTGCAATTATAATAGCTAATGAGCAAGGAACATTACCGTTTTCTATTAACGCCAAGAGTCCGATTGCTATTGCGAGTGCTGTTGACGAAGGTCTGAACCGTGTAAAGCTTTCGTATAAGCTTGCCAATGAGGATTTGGATGCTATTGAAGTAGCAGACAAATTGATTGATGCTACGGTGGCTCGTGTTATAACTGTAGCTGATAAAGTAATAGAGCGTGGAGTACCGGTAGTATTGAACCGCGTTTGTGATGTAATAGTAAAGGTATATCCTCCTGCTTCGGTTTTCGTTCCAGTTATAAAGAATGCAGAAAAGTTTATCGTGCCAGCAGCAAAAGCGGCAGTACGAAAAGGATTGAACTATGTGGCTGAAGGCGCAAAGACCGTAGTACGTTCTGTGGTTAAAGGTGTAGCTAAAGTCGGTAGAAAGGTCTTATCTTGGTGTGGATTCTAATATTATGCGTATAATAGCTAAAGCAAAACCCATACGAATAAGAATAAAGTCAGGTGAGGAGGAACACTCCTCGCTGGACTCTCTTCGCCGTAATCTTTGTGTTCAAGAATTGTGGCCGTTGATAAAGGATCATCGCTTATCGAGATGGTTGAGGCAGTTGGGTGAAGTGGATTTGGCTCATGATATAGATGCTTTGTCTGAGAGTCAACTTGATTTTTCGACATATTTCAAAGTATTGCTTCTCTTTCTGAAGGATGACCTTGTTGGGCGTCACGTAACGGAACTATATACCTTGTTTTCGTTTTGGCATGATTGCGAAAAGAGAAAGTCGAAGAATTATGTTTCTTTGCGTAAGTACTTGCTGAGCACATATGAAGGTGCCAAATTTATATTTAAGCAGTATCCAGAGGAGGTCTCTGATGGTGAATGGTGGGATGTTTTCTGTACATTCGAAAATGAAGAAGACCCTGAATTCTTGTTTGAACAAGGAAAACTTGCATTTGAGGGATTTTCAAAAAGTGATGGAAGTAAAGACATTATACGTGGCATAAAACTGATAGAAAAGGCTGCCGATCTTCAAAATCAGAAGGCTGTTGATTTTGTTAATTCTAACACCTTTGGTGCTTCTCGGAAGAGAGCGATGTTGACTCCTGAAGCAAAAGAAAAAATAGATAATTTAATTTGCAGATGGAAATCTGATAAGATAGGCTTTATAACGAAAAAAACAGCTTATGATGAGGAAATAGTTCGAGATGTCAAGAAATTACTACAGGAATTTACCTCATTGTGGAAAACTTCGATGTTTGATTGGGGTGATCGAGAAACTACTAGAGCTGAAGCAGAAGCTAAATATGATGACCTTGATGAATCGGATGTGTTTTTCAAGGAACGTAAGTTTGTGCTGGATTTGGTACGTTACTCTTATAGTAAAGAAATACCTGACTTGTTTGTAAAGTTAGCTGAAGATTATCATTACCCATTAGCACAATATATGATTGGTAATGGATTGAATAGTATGATAGGCTGTACAATGCCGATAGGGGGCAATCCTCTCAATCCTTTCCGTTCTTTCCATCACCCGTCAAAACTCATAGATGGATTCTGTTTCATTAAAGCTAAGTTTCCTGAGCAATTGAGTTTTATCGTTGATCATTTGTTTGATTATTAAACACAGAGCGATGAACAAGAAGATTATATCTGATTTTCAGAAGATGATAGATGTAAATACACCTATTATCTATATCAACGATTATGATTTTGTCCGTATAGATGAAATCATAATGGAGATAGTTGGCAATAGCAAGGTGTTTGAATGGAATCCTGCAACTGGTACTACCAACTTCAAGACTAAGGAATGTCAAGGATTGGGAGATAAAGACACATTGGAGTTTTTCTTAAAAGAGAAGTATACTACTGATCCTAATCTGAAGGAAAAGTTCTTGGTGTTGAAGGATATTCAAGATTTTATAGAAGAGCCGGCAATCAAGACTTTGCTTCAGCTGATAGCCCAACGAAAGTTGTATGACAGGGAATATAATACAACCGTCATTATAGTATCCTCTGTTCTTAAGGTGCCACAAGAATTGGAGAAGTATGTGTCCTACTTGGATATTCCATTTCCTGAAGAAGATGAAATCAATCAGCTTATAGACGAGCATGTTGAGGTGAACTGCTATGACGATTTCAAAGATGAGGACAGAAAAAAGCTGATGCCCTCTTTGAAGGGTATGACAAGCTTTGAGATAGACCGAATGCTTGACATGGCGATGAGCAGCAACGGCTCGTTGAGTGCAGAGGACACAGAGATGATTCTCCAGCAGAAGAAATCGATGGTAAAAAAGTCCGGGTTGTTGGAATTGATTGACACTCCTGCGTCTCTGGATAAAATAGGAGGTATGAATGCTCTGAAGGATTACCTGGAGAATAAGTCAAGGGTTATTGCAGACTTGCCAAAGGCTCAGGAATTTGGCGTGTCGATACCAAAAGGTGTGTTTATCGTAGGTATGCCAGGTTGTGGAAAATCTCTTTGTGCGAAGGCATCTGCTGCATTGTTTAACACTCCTTTGCTGAAACTCGACATGGGCAGTATGATGGGAAAGTATGTTGGTGAGAGTGAAGGCAACTTACGTAAGGCTATCAAGATTGCTGAGGCTGCTGCTCCTTGCGTTCTCTGGATTGACGAGATAGAGAAAGCCTTTTCGGGTGTCGGTGGCAACAACGATATCATGACACGTATGTTCGGGTATTTCCTCTCATGGATGCAGGAGAAGCAGAGTAGCGTTTATGTTATTGCTACAGCCAACAATGCAGACAATCTGCCTCCTGAACTGAAGCGTAAAGGACGCTTTGACGAGATATTCTGTGTTAACTTGCCGAATAAGGAAGAGCGAAAGGAGATCTTAAAAATACATATTGAAAAAAAGAAGAAAAGCCTTGACGAAACGGTATTGAATTCTGTCAGTCAGATAACTGAAGGTTTTAATGGTGCTGACATAGAGTCGGTGGTGAACGAAGCTGTGGAGAAGTGCTTTATAGATAGTCTGGATAATAAAGGCACAGCCTTTGATGAGAGAGTCTTGAAGGACATCGCAAAAAAGACTATAAGCATTTCAAAATCATGCAAGCAACAGATTGAGAATATGAAGAAAGCATTCAAGGAGAATAATTTCAAGGATGCAACAACTGGAAAATAACAAAATAATATACAGGAATAATAGAAGGTAGGTATGGCGCAGAAGCCATACCTATATATATAACATTAATAACATATATCCATTTGCTACTTCATTTCCCGCAGGTTTTCCAATGCGTATAGCGGAATGATGGTTATATGGCGCTCGGCATTGTCTGCTTGTGGGTCGGTGTAGGTGAATTCTCCGAAATTTTCAAATGAACAACGGATAGCTTCTGTAAGGCGTTTCTCTCTCATGAATTGCCATAGGCTCTTCATGCCACCCTGTGTGCCTGATTTTATTTCTATAGGTGTGACTTTGAGATGAAATGTGTCAAGATAGTCTATCTCGGCTATACTATTCCCACTTTTCTCCCAATAGAACATCTTTTGTCGCTGCACACATGGTTTGTTGCGCAAGAGTTCAAGGCCTGCCACCATCTCAACCAAGCCCCCCTTGTTGACAAGATCTTGTGGACTGCCAGTCATGATTAGATCCACAAGGTGCTGCGCAAGATTTCCTTCAAGTTGCAAAACAGAAAGAAGGAGTCCAGAGTCAAGCAACAGAATTTTCATGTTTTTCTCGTTCGCTTCTGCATCAAGTGGAATGCCATTCCCCGAGGTGGCGATGACGGGAATGACGAGGCCGGCAAGTGTCAGAAGTCGGACTGCTTCTCTGATTTGTGAACTTCTGTAGTCCGCGGAAATCTGCTTGAATGTGATTTTTTCTCCTGGCTGATGGCAGATACCGTGCAGCGTTGTCCTTAGCAGGTCAGGAGAGACTCTTTTCTTGTATTTGCTAAAGTCGTCCTCGTATGTCAAGATAATATCTTCTTGTATATGACTACATTGGTTGAAGTTGTGTGTCTTTATCCATGCCAGCACAGCCTCGGGCATTCCACCTACCAAAAGGTATATGCGAAAATATTCTATTAGTTTTTCGTGAAAAGCTGCATCCAAGGGATGCTGGCTGTCAGCTTGCTTTTTCATGCTTATCAATCCGTTTTCATTGTTCGCATTCAAAAACTCATCAAATGTCATCGGATACATGAACAAAGTATGTATGCGCCCTACACCATATGTAGGTAGCTCTTGAAGCGTGAACTCCAGTAAAGATCCAGCTGCAATGACATGTAGCCCTGGATAGTCTTCTTTGAAGAAGCGCAATGCCATTATTGCTTCTGGACATTCTTGTATCTCGTCAAGAAACAGAAGCGTTTTGCCTTCTTCTATTGGAACGTTGATATATATTGCAATCTTTTGGACTATCAAGCGTATGTCAATATCTCCTTGGAAGAATGTTTTGACAGTTTTGTGACGTTCAAAGTTTACCTCAGCAAAAAACTGGAATTCTTTTCCAAAATGTCTTACTGCAGAGGACTTGCCTACTTGTCGGGCACCTCTAAGCAAGAGTGGTTTTCTCATCGGATTGTCCTTCCACTCCAAGAGTTCTACGTCTATATTTCTTTGTATATATTCTTGCATGGCGAGAAGTGATTAAAAATCAGGTGCAAAGATAAGATAATTGCTCAATTCCGACAAATAATTCGCGGGAATTTTGCTCAATTCCGACTAATAATCTGCTGTAAAATGCTTAATTCCGACAAATAACGTGGTCTGATGCTGGTTTTGTTTCAGCCTCTTTTTGCTTTTCTTTCCAGTGGTGACACTCTTTGGCGCAGCTGGTGTGTAACTTTGCCGACGTAAACAAGAATCTCAGCATGGATATAGGAGAAAGGGATAGAGACAGCAAGCGCCTGCAGGCCGTGAACCATCATGGACTTGCAGGGGGCGGAACTTGTCTGTATCTTTGCCACACCCTATACACATCCAAACAATAGTATTGATATGGAAAATCGAGAAATTTACAAAGCCATCAAGTCGATTGCCGACGAATTGTGCAGCGACGGCAAGACGTTTCTGCGAGCCGACCTGGCCTATGAGCTAAAGAAGTATGGCGTCGCGAGCGACTCTTCCGAGGTGGGGAGCCTGGTTTATGACGCGTATTGCTTTTACGGAAATGACAGCAACATCAGTATCGCTTTCGTGACGAACAATGCGCGCACGACGATCGTGGCCGACTACAAGTTGAACCATTGTCTTGAGCAGGGAGACATGGCCGACGCGTTGGCTATAGCCGAGAACGAACTGCAGGCGACGGAAAACTCCTTGGACAAGCTGCAGGACCTGATAGCCCTCAACCTGGGCGCCGCCTTGGCCAAGGGCTCGTCGAAGGCGGCGGACTGGCTGACAGGGACAAGCGGAGTGAAAGAGGTGAGAGGCAAGGCCTCGGTGATGTTCGACAGATATGCGAAACTGGTGGAGGTCTACCGCTATGCCGGCGACAGCGTGCGCGGCAATATCAGCGACTTCACCTCGCTGCGTAGCGACATCGAGGCTACCTACCGCGAGTATGCGCTCCGGCTCATAGACCTCTACGGAGACTCCATCAAGATGGTGTCGCCCGAACTCTTCGATTTCAACCAAGTGGAATGGCTCGACGTGGACCAAATGCTGCGGCAAATAGAGTTGGAGTATAGCAAGATACAAGACAAGTGTGGCGTGCTGATCGCCGAGATAGCAGACAGTTTTCGCACCTCGCTGCAAGGGTCCATGAGTGCCTACAGATCGGCCGCGGGCAGCAGCAAGACGCTCGGACTCGCCATGGCGGGACTGGGGATGCTCGACCACTATATGGCCGCCAGCGAGAAGGCCAACCGGCTGTGCGGCGACCTGCAGCAGTTGCAGACCAGCGTGAAGCATGACGCCACACGCATCAAGGCCGACATGGGGCGTCTGACCGTGATCTACAAGACGCTTAACGACGTCGTCATACCGAAGTCGAACGTCTATCTGCGCTTTGCCTCGCAGTTGATGGACTCCGACTTCCGATCGATGACGGACGCCCTGTATGGCGAGGCCAGCGTGCGCCCGCTCGAAGAGGAGCGCAGGGAACTGCTCCGCCAGATGAAGTCTGCCGAGATGGAGATGAACGACCATCTGCAGAACATCGACGTGTATCAATCGCTGGTCGGCGAGCTCACCACCACGCTGGAGGCGAAGCGCCCCAGCTATCAGGACGCCAAACGGCGCAAGCCCTCGAAGCCCTTCTTCCTGCTCAACTGGCTGACGCTGGGCACGGCCCGCCGCAATTACTATCGCAACTATTCGGAGTGGGACGCCGTCTGCACCCCGCTGATCAGGGAGTTTGACAATATGCAGGTGGATCTGAAACTCGACCGGGAGGAGCTCCTCTCGCACCAGGAGGCGGCAAAGGCCACGAAGAGCGAACACGCCCGCCTGGCGGCCCGCCTGGACGCCGTGTCGCGCGAGATAAGAAGCAAGATCGTCTGCTCTGACGAGCTGAAACTCAAGATGCTGAAGCATCTCCGCGACGTGGCGGCGATGCTGAAGCTGGGCCGAGAGATTGCCGAGAGCAGGCTGGACGAGAAGTTGCTGCGCAGCGTGGACATTGCCGACTTCAAGGAGACTGCCAAGTTGCCGGCAGACGTAGAGCAAAACTTGTCGGAGTTTACCAATCTCCTGGCCGACCATCTGCATGCCGACCGCCGCATGGCCGTCCGCTTGCTCGACGGGGTGGGGCAGGTGGCTGGCGACATCGACAACAGACTGTATGGGCCAACATCTCGGCAAGAGGCTCAAGCACCGACCTATACCGACGAGGAGCTGGGAATGGTGGAGGCAAAGGCCGAGGAGGTGCTGCAGCGCGGCGTGGACTTGCTGGACAGCGTGGCGCAACTCAAGTTGCAGCAACTCAACGGAAGAATCGCGGCAGCAGCCTACGACGAGCAGCTCGACCACTACAAGGAAATGTTCAAGGGCTATCTGGACCGGATCGACGACAAGAGCGCCTACCTGCGCCAGGTCTTCAGACGCATCAACCTGGCAGACAGCGAGCAGGAGCGCAAGCAGGCGATGGAGATGCTCTCAGACATCAGCGGATACACGCTGAGCATGCAAGACTTTAGTGATTTTATGAACGGAAACAAGCAAATAGAATTGTAAGAGACTATGGAGAGTTCAAGAAGACAACGAGCCCAGAGCGACTTGGGACTGAATTTTGAGCGAGAAGACTTCCGCCGCGAGGCAGCCCTTGCCAAAGAGCAGGAGCGCGTCGCAAAGAAAGAGGCCAAGCGCGAGAAGATGATGAACCGCTCGTCTTACCGGATCATGGTGAAGACGGCCAAGTATATGGACCAATATTATCTCGATCCGCTTATCGGATTCATTCCGGGAGGTGTCGGAGACGTGCTTTCGAGTTTCTTGGCCATGCCGTTCATCTACTACAGTCTGTGTGTGGTGAGGTCCATACCGCTGACGCTGGCAGTGATATACAACGTGCTGCTGGATGTCCTGGTAGGAGCCATACCCTTTGTAGGCAACGTGCTGGACATATTCAAGCGGTCGTATTTGAACAACCTGAGATTGATCACGGGCTATATAGAAGACGACAAGGAGATCGTCAGCAAAGTGAGAAAGAAAGCTTTGGCCACGGCTGTGCTCATCGCCATTGTATGCGCATTGCTTGCCCTTGTCGTGAAACTGGCCCTCATGATGGCCACCTGGTTCTCATAGTTTTAACCACTATTCAGATGCTGCATCGCAAATCTCGTAAGCGACGCAGCATCTTTTTCCCGCTTTTTTTTACTTTTCTTTTCAGCTGTGACACGTTTGGGCATTGCTGATAAGTAACTTTGCCGACGTAAACAAGAAACCGACTGTGGCAGACAGAGGCTGGGACCGGCGACGTGAGGATTTCATCAGTGAACCATCATGGACTTGCTGGGATAAAAACTTCTTCATACCTTTGTCTTGCCAAATGGTCTAAAAACGAGAAAACGATGATAAGAGGAAGAAGAGGATTTGTCTGCAACGAATGCGGACACAAGTTTGTGGGTATGGACATCGAATACCAAGCTACGGCCCTGTCCGCGCCGCTGAAATGTCCGGCCTGTGGCAGTTGGCACACCCGTCCTGCCGGATGGTCGTGGTGGCAGAAAGGGCTGTACAGGGAGATTTGGAAGGCCCAGGATGAGTATCGAAACAACACAGAAGAGCAATAATATATGAAAGACGGAGTATTCTTTCGTCCTTTCGTCGGAGCGTCATACGCTGGCGGAGGACTGTTTGGCAAGCGCATCATGGTGCTTGGCGAGAGCCACTACTGCGACGAGGGCTGCGCCGACTGCGGCAACTGCCTGCGCCATCGGGAGTGCATGGAGTTTACCAGCGGCGTAGTGGAGCAATATCTCGACCGGGGCGTGGAGCGGCAGAGGTGGATGCAGACGTTGCTGAAGTTTGAGCGTTCGCTCGTGGGCTGCGAGACCGATCAGGCGCAGAGTCAGCGGATATGGCAGTCGGTGGTGTTCTACAATTATCTGCAAGTGGCCATGGGCGGCCCGCGCGAGGCTGGCACCGCCGCGCAATACCGCCAGGCCGGCGAGGCCCTTTTCGACGTGATGGAAAAATACCAGCCCGAATGCCTCATCGTATGGGGCAACCGCCTGTGGGACAAACTGCCCGGCGAGCGTTGGACTGATGGGGAGGACATCGTCGTGGACGGCTGTCGCACAGCCACGGGCGCCTACTCCTTGGCAAGCGGCAGGACAGTGAGGGCGATGGCGGTAAACCATCCCTCGGTGGGCTACTCGTGGGACTACTGGCACCGGGTGATAGCAAACTTCTTGAAATAATGGGCCACAGGGTATGGACAAGCGAATGAGATTCTTCGCCTGGCTGATAGGCCAGCTCGAACGCAGGCGCATGACGTATGAGGAGATAGCTGCCGCATGGCTGGAGGCTGCGGCCAACGCTCAAGGCAAGTCGCTGGAGAAGCGCACGTTTCACCGCCATCGCGACGAAATAGAGCAGATGTTTGGCATCAAGGTGGAGTGTAGCGGCAGGAGCGGCGGCTATCGCTACTATCTGAAGAAAGACAGCGTGAAGTGTGACGATGTCACGGAGTGGCTGCTCAGTTCCCTGCGGCTGGCCTCGCTGGGCGATATGCTGCAATACCACACCAAGGTGATGCTCGACCCTGCGCCACGCAACTCAGAATTGCTCGACGACATCCTCAGAGCCATCGACAAGCAATATCGGCTGAGGTTTGACTACACCACGGCCTACGGGGTGGAGACGTCCGTCGCCTTGACGCCCGCTTTTGTGAGGTTCTTCAAGCAGCGTTGGTACGTCGTCGGCGTGAACGAGAAAGATCAGGTGCGCTGCCTGCCGTTCGACCGCATCTCCTTGATGTATGAGGAGTGCACAAAGCGTCCTCTGTCGCCCAAGCTGAAGCAGATGCTCACGCCCAGTAACTACTACGATGGTTGCTTCGGCATCATGCGCATGGAGGACGAGCCGATAGAGAACGTGCGCCTGCGCGTGTTCTATCCCGAGTACAACTACCTTGAGGAGGTGCCGCTGCACGAGAGCCAGCAGAAGGTGGGCCAGTCGGCCGACGGCCTCTACCGCGAGTATGTGCTCCGTGTGCGCCCCACCCGCGATTTTCTGCAGGAACTGCTGTGGCACGGACGCAACCTGATGGTGTTGAAGCCGGAAAGTCTTCGGCAGAAGATGATAGCCATCCTGCAAGACATGACCAAGAGCTACGAGACGGGCGAGTGTACGAACGGGGAGTGAGCAAAGCCTTTTCCCACTCATACTTCCCTCCTCGCGCTTCCTTCTCCCTTAGTTCTCCTCCTTCGGGCCTCCCTTCTCCAGGTCATCGACTATCGTCTATCCCATAGATGGTAGTCGATGACCTGGTTGTCTTCTTGGCGAGCCGCCTGGTGGTCGTCTGTCAGCTCCCTGCCTTCGGCTTCCTCTGCGTCCTGGTGGCTGCGCACGAAGAGCGAGACTGCCACCATTGCGGCCAGGGCCATGACGAGCGCGGCGAGGAAGGAAACGATGCGCCTGAGGCGTCTGCCTCCTGCCAGGCGTCTGCGCAGCGCCTCTATGCTCTCGGGGCGCAGCGAGACATCCTTCACGGTGCATATCCGTGCCATCCTGTGCAACCGCTTGCTGCCCGTAGCCTCCGCCATGTCCTCCATCACCATGCCGAGCGAGTAGATGTCGGCCTTGGGGTCGGCGACCGCCCCCTGCAGCAGTTGCTCCGGCGCAAGGTATCTGTAGGTGCCTGCCGGCATCTTCAGCACGCCAAACAGGTCGCTGTCGGAAAGTCCGAAGTCTATGATCTTCACGTTCTTCCCCCTGTGGGTCACCATGATGTTGGACGGCTTCAGGTCGCGGTGCGTGATCTGCTTGCTGTGCATATAGTCCAGGGCGTCCATCGTTTGCGAGGCTATCCTGAGCGCAAGGTCGGGCGAGAGCCTCTTCTCCGAGAGGAGTGTCTGCAGCGTGTCGCCGTCCACCTGTTCCATCACGATGGTGCGGCCCATGCCGGCGAGCTGCTCCAAGGCCAGCGTGCGGCAGATATAGGGATGCTCCAGCAGCAGGCCAATCTCAAACTCCTTCACTATCGCCTGTTGATATACGGGCGTGAGCAGGTAGTCCGTCTTCAAACATTTCAGCACATAGCGCTTGCCATAACGCGTGGCGGTGAAAAGACGCGTCGGGCCCGAGTTGGAGACATAATACTCCTGGACGTTGCCAAAGCCTTTCTCCTCCGGCATGGAGTCCACGGCCCGCTCTTGGTCTATAGACTCGGTGAACCCCGACGTGAGCCCGTCGTCCGAAGGGCCGATCGTGTCATGGATAGGTTTAGTATGGTCTTGCATAAGCTATAAGGCTATGGGCGGATTCGTCTTGACAGGCACGGTAAGCAGCCCCCCGAATTCTCTCAGAATCCCCTTTGTTTCTATTTCTTTGTTTCTTCCACCTTGGCGCTGCGCTTCTTCAACCTTACCACCGTGAGCCCGCCGTGGCGTCCTGCCACAAACGGCATGGTGCGCGCTCCGTCGCGTTCGACATAGGGCAGCAGAAGCGGTTGCCCCTTGATGAAGCAGCCTGTCACAAAGCGATCGCCACAAAGCAGTTTGCTGTTTTCCGTAGTCACCACTTCGTATAGACTCTCGCCCAGATAGCGCAGCGTGAGCATACGGTTGGGACTCCAGCCTATCACGAGTTCCGTTCCGGCAGTCAGTTGGCTGCTCGTCAGTTGGTCTGCCATGAAGAAGGACGAGTTGTAGAGCGTGCTGTTCTTCAGCCAGCACACGAAGTCCTTGTAGTCCGCGTGTCCTATGTATTGCGCCAGCGGGTCGAGCGTCGTAAGTCTCGGCTTGTGCTCGTCGCTCACATAGCCATAGAGGCGCTTCAGCGTGGAGGACGAAACGTTCTTGTCTTCCTTTTTCTTCAGATAGAGGGAAAACTCCTCGAAGTCTGTTGTCGTAGCGAGCGTTTTCCCGTATTTCTGCTTGACGAGTTGTTTGAGTTCTTCTATTTCTGGTGTTGTCATAATCAGTCTGTGATGATGTTCTTAAACAAATTCCAGCCTTCGCTCGCCTTGTAGATGTTGGCCCGTCCCTTGGGCACGTGCACGCGGCAAGAGGCGAGGACGTCTGCCCCGAGGGTGGCAAAAGCTGTGGGTTGGCAGACAGGCGGCATCCGGGCCTCTACATATAGATCGGTCAGCGGACAGTCTGTGAAGGCATAGTCGGAGATCAGCTCCGTCTTGCTGCCCAGGCGCACCACCTGGAGCTGCGCGCAGCCTTGGAAGGTGGCCGTGGGCACCAGTCGTAGAGCCTCCGGCATGGTCACGTCCCTCACCTTGCTGTTCATGAAGACGCCCGTGCCCAACTTGGCCACATGGTCTGAAAACACGAACCGCTCTATGCTACACTCCTTGAAGGCATAACTGCCGACCGAGGTCACGGAGGAAGGCAGCGCGTAACTGCCCTTCTTGCCCATCGGGAACCACACGATTTGTGTGGTGTCGGCGTTGAGTAACACGCCGTCCTTGCCGACGTAGTGGGTGTTGGCCTCCGAGACACGGAGACTCTGCAAGGCCGAACAGCCACTTGAGGGCATTACCGACGCAGCCGCGGCCGGAATGTCGATCAGCTCAAGCGCCGCACATCGGGCAAAGGCGTCCTTCTCGATGGTTGTGGTCTGGGACGGCAGGACGATCTTCGACAGGCTTGCGCAATCGGCAAACAAGCCTTGCCCCACCACGTCGTCCTCCGCATATCGTGCGTCATCATAGGGTTCGCCGCCTGCCACGATAGTCGCGTCCGTCAGGTCTATGTCCGAGAGCCTGCCTGCAGTCGCCACGTTGTCGCGTCCGCGCCCCATCATCTCTCTCAGGCAGCGCAAGTCGTCGCCATTCAGAGGCCCGGCTATGGAGAGGTGGGAGTAGTCGTACAAGTTCTTGCCCATCAGCGAGCGCAGTTGGCCTGGCTCGCCCAGCAGCAGGGCGTCGCCCGTGGTGAAGGTGATCGCCTCGCCCACCGTCTCGCCCATGCGGCTCGTGGCGTAGGGCCATATCATGTAGGTGGTGTTGCGGCGCAGGTCGGGCAGCAGCAGCGTCTGCCGTTCTTGGTCTTTGCGGTAGTCCTTGAGCACCACTCTCTGCTGGTCGGCGGCAGCGGAGGCCAGCGCATACAGGCAGCCAGTCTCCGTGATCGTCTCGCCACCGTCGTCCGTGATCCTGTAGCCTATGATCACGCTCATAGGACCATGGCCGACGATGCTCGCTTCGCCCAGCGAGGGTTTGGCGTTGGGCAGCGTGGTGAGGCTCATCCTGTCGCCCCGTACGGTGGTCCTGCCGTTGGTGCCCTCGAGTATATAGTGGTAGGTGGTGGCGGCGGTGAGCCCTGTGATGCGTGCTGCCACCATCGTCTGGTCGTCGAAGACCGCCGGGGCCGTTTGCTCCATGGCCTCTGTCGCGCCATATCTGAAGTATAGCTGCGGCATCTCCGTCTCGCCCGCCACCGTGGCCGATCCGTGGAGCGTGGCGTCCGTCCGTGTGAGATCTGTGGCAGGCAGCGTGGTGAGGCGCGGTTCCAGGTAGTCGGGTTGGTCGCTGTCACAGGAGAAAAGGCAAACCGCCACGGCTGCGCAACAGAGCCTCCAAGCCAGTCGGCAGACCCTGGGGCGTGCCAGCAGGCCGTGGGCTCGGTGGCCTGCGTGTGGGTGGCCCGTCGTGTGTAGGTGCTTGTTATTTCCCATTTTTTCTCATTTTCTTTGTCCTCCATAACTTGATTCCGATGCCCAGGTGGCCTTGCCAATGTTTTCCACCGATGGTGACTGCCGAGGCCGACACACTAAGGCGTCCCCATGCCACGAGTGCGCCGATCTCGCCCGCCACGCCCTTGTGCGTCAGTCCGTCGTTGAGCACATATCCTCCTCCTTCGCTCTGCGCCAACTGCCATGCCACGGCGCTGCGCCCATAGCCCACGCCCTCGAAGAGGCACAGCTGCCTCGTCAGGCGGTGTGTGGCGCCCGCCGTGATGGTAAAGTGGCTCTTTGCAGTCTTGCCAGAATAGTAGGGCCGCTCCGTGCCCTCGCCGAGGCTGCCGTCCTTGGCGCAACTGCCGCGTGTCTTGCCGATACTGCCAAAGAGCGTATTGGCGTGTACAAAGAAACCATGGCGCCGCATCAGGGAGAAGAACACGCCATAGGACGGTCCGTTGTCGTGTGCGCCGATCGTGGCCAGGGCATAGGCCGTCCAGGGCTCCTTGGGCCTGGACTGAGCCACGGTGACGGTGTCGATGATGGTTCTCACCTGCACGATGGTGTCGTGGCGCTCCGCCAGGGCAAGCCTTGGCACGTCCACTTTCAGCTCGTAGGTCATGCGGCTCTCCAGCGTCGTGCCCAATTGATAGTCGCGCAGCACGCCCCATACGGGATGTTTCAGCGTGAGCATCTTCGTGCCCTTGGGCAGGTAGAGCCATATCTCGCCTACCTCGTCCTTGCGCTTCACGATGCCTAAGGGCGTGGAGAAGGCAAAGTCTGACGGCGCCTCTACCTTCACCAAGGCGCACGCCTCGTCGTTGAGGTCGCGTACGCTATTGACAAAGCCACTCGCGTCGTTGGGCAGCAGGCGGAAGCTGCTCACCGTGAACTCCTGCGAGCGCGCACTACCGCCAAAGAACAGCCATAGGCAGAGGGCGAGCAGCAGAGGGCGGGCGTTGCCAAGGGTAGTCGTTGTCTTCATATCTATTGTCAACACTTTTGTCTTACATCTTTCCTGTGATATGTTTCTTATATCTTCCGTCGATATACTTCTTATATCTTTCCTATGAAATACTTCCTGCCTCTTTCCGATGCTATTCTTTCTGAGAGCAGGCGGGGCGCCATTAGCGCTATGGCTCATTGCAGGTTGAAGTCCTGTATGCTGATGATCTCTGAGCCATCTGCCACCGAGGAGGCTGGTTGCCACGTTCGGACATGGATCACGGGCATCGACCTGTCTCTGAAGTCCCACAGCAGAAACAAGTAGCCATCGTCGCTGTATCGGTCGCTGCTATACCGCTGCCGCAGCGTGACGCCATAGATGCCGTCCATCGTGGGGTGGCGCAGGATGCGGAAGTCGGAGAACCTTACATCTACCTTGCTGTTCGTGGAAAACACCTTGGCGAGGCGCGCTATGTATTCTTGCTTCGATCGGATGGCGTAGCTCACTCGCGCGTCCGCTACACACCGGCCGTCGGCCGACGTCGGCCTCACTACGTTGCCTACGATGATCAGCGCCTTGTCGCTAAAGACCTGCCGCAAGAAGTCGATGTCTTTTGTCGTATATGCCGTGCGCAAATGCTCGCAGTAGTTGAGTATGGTGTGCCGCCGCTTGGCGTCCTGCTCTGTCAGCTTGCCCTGCATGATCTTCGACGCCTCCTTGAAGAAAGGATCGTCTTTCACGATAGATTTCAGTGACACCTGTGCTATAGACTGGTTTCTTCGCGCTGCTGCCGACGGTTTTCCCCCGCCTTCGCCAGGCGATGGAGCGGCGGCCGTGCCCTGTAGCTGCTGGGCAGGAGTCATGGCCGACGCGGCAAACCTTGTCGTCCTTCCGGTAGCCACTTCCTCCGGAATGCTTGCCTCGCCCTCGTGCAAAAGCGTCACGATGCCCTGGCGGTCTATGTAGCCCTCGCGCCCTGATTGCTGCTCGCGAAAGCGGAGCCTGCCGCCGCGGAAGCGTGTGTCGAAGATGCAGCCGCGCAGGGGCACGTCAAACACCACGTTGCCTTCGCCGTCCTCTATGACATACCTCTTTTTCTTGTCTGCAAACGTCTGTTCTACCAGTTGTAGACCCTCGCTCAGTCCATAGCGCGTCTCGCTCTGTGGCTTCCCTTCGTGGGTGAGGGCAGGCAGCCACAACAGGACGAGCCAAGCGCAGAGCAAGATGGCCAATACTGATAATATGCAGATACCTTTCTTCATTGCAATGGTAGCACTTTTTGTTCGCTATGTTATATCTTTTGTTCGCTCTGAAATGTCTTTTATTCCCAGTTCTTGATTCCCCCGCTGATTTCTATTTTTGTGCTATTGGGGTTGTTGGGGATGATGAGGTTGACGAAATGCTCCATGCCGGGCTTAAACAGAAACTTGCTTTCGTACAGATAGCTCATGTTGTTCATGATCACCTCGATGAACGGCATGCGGTTTTCGATGCGTTGCGGCACAACGATGGCAGAGTAGAGGTTGTCGCCGTCGTGGTGTGCCGTGATCGTCTGTCGCGGAGCCTTCGCATGGCGTGTGGCCACCCCCGCCTGGAGGTCTATCGTAGCCTCCGTCACGGTGTTGTGCACATATACCGTGGCGTTTTGGGGCATTTCGCCCTCGAAGTCCTCTCCCTTCACGAGTCTTATCGTGATCTTGCTCATGATGTGTCTGAACGCGAGCTGCACAGGCTCGTCCGAGGCCCTCACGCCCTTGCTGGTGGCAAAGAGCAGGTCGCTCGCCTTGTAGCCGCCGAGCGCCGTTGCCGTCTTTTCCGTTCTTTGGTCGAGGCTGACGCTGAATGGTTGGTCCTCGATGCAGCTCACCCTGCCGATGTATGGGTGGTAGGCATAGACATTGTACAAGCCCTCGTCCCAATACAGAGTTTTGGCAGCCGTCCACTCGTTGCCGTTGAATGTCAACGCCTCGTTGTTCACCACGTTGCCACCCACCTCCAAGGGCTTGCCGTCCTCGCTCACGAAGAGGCCTACCTTGTCGCCAGCTTCGAAGTAGGAGGGTGCGGTGGGCGCCTTGGTGCTGGGATGACTCATCTGCAACTTCATCTCAACGCCCTTGTCCGTCGCTGTCTCGTCTGTCGGCAGCGCGTCCTCGCCGCACGAAGCCAGTCCACAGGCGGTCAGCGCCAGCGCCATATATATTATAAGGTGACTCTTTCTCATAAGGTGTCTCTTTCTCATAAGGTGTCTCTTCATCTTCTCATTCATTTTTTGTCCCTTGGCCTCCTCTATTTGTTATCTGTGTCTTCTCACTTTTATCTGTGCCTTCTCACTTTCGCCATGCGCAGCGGACTCCCCCTGTGTATCACGGGTTTGTACTGGTTCGTGCTGGCCGATCGTGCCGACCAGGCCTTGGCCGAACGCAGGGCGCGACTTCGCGAGGCGCCACTTCCAGTCTGGTCGTTCCGCACGAAATCCTCGAAAGAGAATGTCTCGCCGGCATATCTCTTGATCCTCTTCACGATACTTTCGCGGCTGATCGTGCTGTAGTAGGGTATAGAGTTGTTCATGCACGAGTTTTGCTCCGACCGAAACACGCCGCGACTGTGCATGAAGCCGCCCTCATACACATCGACAAGGTCGCTGTAGCGGCGGTCGTAGATCAGATGGCTCCACCCCACGCCGTGGGCCTTGCCCGAGAGCGAGAGGTTGTCGTACCATCCGTAGCTCTTGGCGGTGCTGAGCTCGTCCACATGGCCGCAGCAAGCGCATCCGCAGGCGTCTATGAAGGCGTTGTGGTAGATACACTCGTCGCCGAGTTTTCCGAAACCGTGGCCGCCCGCCTCATGCTGCACCACGCCGCGCGAGTCGAGCGGATAGTCGTAGGTGCTGAGCGGACAGAAGGCTATGGCCGATCCGTCTGCCCACAGCTGCGTCATGCCTCCATAGTCGGTGGAGTTGGGCACGATGATGACAAGCGTCTCGTGGAGGTTCTCCTTCGTCACGCTCGGCGCACCGAGGGCGTAGGAGAAGATCTCGTCGTATGTGGCTTTCAGTCCGCTGCCCGTGAAAGTCGTGCCGAAGCGGTTGTGCCGGATGGTGTTCACCGTGCAGATGCCCGACTCAGAGGACAGCGGGAAGGCCGTGAAGACGTTGAAATACTGACGATAGGTCCTGTAGGGCTCTATGTCGAAGAAATGGTCCATCTGTTGCTTCATGATCTTCAGGTATTCGCCCGAGGCAATGTCTTCGGCGTCATATCCATCGCCGAGCAACACGATATTGATACCGCCGCGGTGGCCGCGCGTGGCTTTTTGCAGCGTCAGCCACTCGTTCTCTCCATACTGGTAGCCATACTGTGCCACGCTGCATTCGTGGGTGTAGTCCTTGCCCTTCAGCCGAAACACCACCTTGCCGTTGCGGTCGTTGCCGGAGCCTTTCGCCATGGCCTTGATGGTGAGCGTGACCTCGGTCTTTTTGTTGCCGCTCATGGGCGAGACGTCGCACCAGCTGGGCTTGCTGGCCACCTCCCATTCGCCTTCGGCCTGGACGGTGATCGTCTGCTTGTGCTCTGTGCTGAGGGCGCAGGCCACCGAGGGGCGGCAGGTCAGTTCGTGGTGGGCGGCAATGCGCTTGAACTCACACCAGCCTTGCGCCGTCTGATAACTGGCTACGGCAGAAACTGGCACCTCCACGGTGAAGTTGTCCCTGGCCACGCCGTCAAAGGCTTCACGCTCTATACGTGGTGGCATGGTGCCACGACAGACGATCGACCCGATGCCGAAACACTCGGCAAAGGCCCTTTGGCGTATCGTCTCCATGGACTCGGGGAAGATGACGCCCTCGAGCATCTTGCATCCCGCAAATGCCTCCTGGCCTATGCTCACCACGCCCTCTGGAATGCTGAGGATGCCCGTGATGCGCCAGTTGTTGGTAAAAGCATAACTGCCTATATGCTCCACACTGGGCGGTAATTTCAGCTCGCCAGAAAAGTCATTATTGGTGAAGGCGCGCTCGGAGATTGTCCTCAGATTTTTTGGCAGACGAAGCTCTCCCTTGAAATGGCAATTGTTGAAAGCCAAAATACTTATATTCGTAATCCCGTCGTGAAGCGTTAGCGTACCATTGAAACCAGAATTGCTGAAGGCTTCAACCGGAATTGTGGATAATCCTTGTGGTATCGTCAAGGAACCTGTCAGTCCAGGACAGAATGAAAAGGCACTACGCCCCATATGCTTCAGCTTCTCGGGCAGTCGCAGTTCGCCATAAAGTCCAGAACATGCTGCGAAGCAATAACCTCTGATCAGTTCGAGATTGTTGGGCAGTACGAGATTTCCCGTGAGGTTGGAGCAGTTTTGGAACACGCCACCATAATAGTCTGTGCCCTCGTCGGCAGTGTCGCTGTCCCAGTTGTTGCCCAGTTTCCTCAATGTGGATGGGAGCGTGAGCGTGCCGTTCAGTCCAGAGCAGCCATTAAAGGCACCACGCCTTATCTCTGTTACACCCTCTGGAATGACAAGCGATCCGGTGAGGTTGTTGCATCCATAGAACGCGTTGCCACCGATGGCTCTTAGCCGGTCGGGAAGTATAATGCGTGTCAGAGACTGGCTGCCACCATTGGTATGCTGATAATAGAACGCAGAGCCCGGTATCTGGTCGTCGTATCCCTCTTCGCCCTCGCCCGGCTTGCACATTGCCTTGATGCGCACCTCCTTGAGGTTGAGGGCCGTGAGCCGCGGCATGTGGTCGCGCATGAAGTAGAAGTCCTCGGCGTTGATCTCGCCCGTGATCTTCAGGTTTCTCAGCGTCGTGTAGTCTTTGCCGAGGGCGGTGATGGCCTCTTTCAGTTTGCCGGGAGTGGCGTTCACCACGACATACTCCTTTGCCGTGGCGTTGTGGCTCACGAGGTCGCTTTCCCACTCGCTGACGCTCGCGCTCACAAGCGTCAGTTTGTACTGTCCGCTTTCCTGCTGCTTGTCCACCCTTATGCTGAAGTTCATCATGTGGCCAGCCTTGTACTCGAAGTCGTTGGGCCTGGTAAACTTGAACGGCGTGCCTCCGATGGTGATGCTAAAGAGCGCCGCGCCCTGGGGCACAGTCTGTGGCACCACGATGGCGCGCCACTCGTTGCCGACGCATGAGGGCAGGGTGGCCGTGGGCTCCACCTCGCCCGCCTTGCGCACCGTGCCGTTGGCCAGGTTAATGCTTGCCTTGCGTGCTACGTTTTGCACAAGCACGATCTTCTCCGTGGCCGCCCATTCCTCGGCCGTGAATCCCGATCCCTGGAGCAGGGTGACGCGGGCGTTCGACATGCGGTGCGACAGTGGCAGGCGGATCACGCTGCTGGTGGGAGCCACCTCGTCCACCTTCCCCCAGAGGAAGTCACTCGCCTCGTACCCCCCCCCATCTCGTCGCTGGAGGAGGCTTTGCTTTGGTCTTTCTGCACCTCAAACTGGTAGTCCTCGATACTCTCGGGCGCAGCAAACGGATAGTATCCGTACACGTCAACAGGCGTGTGGCCGTCCTTCCAGTACAGCTCGTAGGCACCGGTCCACTTGTTGGCCGCCTCGTCGAAGGTGTAGCGCACGTTGTCGCCACGGTTGCCTTTCAGCTTCAGCGTGCCCGGGTTGCCACCCTCGTAGTCCACCACGTACACGCCCATCATGTCGCCGTCGCAGAAGCCGCAGTCGTTCACCCTCATCACGGAGAGTTGCTCGATGTCTGCCGCCAGGCGGATGCTGCCGCCATCGTTCTGTGCGTCGTCGTCGAAGATGCTGTCGCTACAACCGCAGAGCGTCGCTGCCACGATGGCGAGGAGACAGAACAGACTGTTATTGATGATAGTTCTCATGGATCTTTCTTTTTTCTAATGATGATTCTGCGACGCCTTAATTCGGTTCGGCAACGCCTCCATAGTCCACGCCGTCGTCGCTCCAGTTCACTATGCCCACACTCATGCCGCTGCTGGTCTTGCTCAGCGTCACGGTCATCTGGTAGCGGTGTCCCTGCTCAAAGGCCGTGAGCCGTGGGTCTTTCTGCAGGTTGAAGTCCGTGCCGTCCACCGTCACTGTGATCAAGTGGCCCTTGTCCAACTGCTGCGGCACCACGATCGCCTTGTACACACTGCCATCCCTCATCGGCGTGACATAGCCCTTGCCCTCCGTCGCCGTCACGATGCCTGTGGCGAGATTGGCCGTGGCGTGCGTCCTCACGTTGTTGATCCTCACGCTGATCAGGGCACTCGCCAGCGAGGCCGTGGAGAATCCTTTGCCCGCCGCCAGGGTGATGACGACCTGCGCCATGGCGTGCTTCGCGCCGATGCTCACAGCGTTCTCACTCGGAGCTGCGTCCAGCGTCTTGCCGATGAGCAGTTCGCTGGCCTTGTAGTCCGACGCTGCGCTTTGGTTGGTCCTCACGCTCCATGGCAGTGCCTCGACATTCGCTATTGTCGTGGTGTAAGGATAGTACATGTAGAAGTCGGCGTGGGTAGCAGCGTCCTTCCAGTATTCCGGCACCGCCGAGGTCCAGGTGCTCCGGAGCACATACATCCTGTTGTCTATATAGTTGCCTTCAGTCTTTAGTGCGACCTGCGATCCGTCGCTGTTGCGGTTCACCACGTACACGCCTATCTTGTCGCCCTCTTCAAAGGCGTCGTCCGAGCCGAGGGTTTCCTGCACGCTGCTGATGCGTATCGGCCATTTCGCTGCCGGATCGGGTGGGGTGGGCGGCGTGTCAGGCTGCTCGCCTTCTCCTGTCTCTGACGAGCATGCGCACAATGCCACGGCGCAGACCGATAGTATGATTCGCCTCAGTGGAGAGCTGATGGTGTATTTTTTCATATTTTGTTCTTTGATCGTTTTTGCAGTGTGTAGGCTGGTGCTTTTGTTGATGTTCCAACGGGGCATCCCCTTCTTTTCTGCCGTTATGAGCCTTTTCTATGCTTGCCGTGTCAGCATGGCGAGGAGGATGGACTGTGTCGCATTGCTACACTCCCTGCCGACTGTTGCAGGGGCTTAGCGCGAGCCGCCAACGGCAGTCCCTTCCCTTGCCGGTCGGCACAACTTTTATTCCGCTTGTCTTATAGTCTATACTGGCACGTTGTGAGTATTAATAGACAGATGCAAAGTTATGAATTATTCTTGAAAAACGTGCAGGAATAACTGAAAAGAATGCTCCGATTTTGTTTTTTATTGCACTTTTTGCATCGCCGCGCGGCCGCGGGTGTAATCTGAGTTTTACTCCCCCGCGAGCACCGCGTTTTTGCTGGTTGTCTGGTGGGTACTCCAGGGTGGCGTGCGAGCGGTGATGTCGTTGTCTTGCAGTCTCGTGTCGTGTTCCACTACCTTGCCGAAGGTTGTTGATGATCACACTTAGTGATAACTAATGACCACACTTAGTGATAACTAAAGGTCGCACTGGATAGTTTGTTTCCTCTGCGTGCTGGCCAGTGGCTACTCGTAGTTGTCCACGGGCGTGGAGCCCATGTTCATGGTGAGCGTGCCGCCCTGGGCGAAGCGCTGGAAGGGGAGGCGCGGGCGATGGAGCCGTTCTCCGTCCAAGGAGTAGCACTGCACGTACTCGTTGTGGCGGCTGTTGTCCACGGCTTGAATGACAAACTGGCCTCCGGGGTAATAGCGCGGGTGCAACTGGATGGTCACGCGGTCGAAGATCGTGCTGCCCAGTCCCAGCGAGGGCTGGAGGTCGTCGAGTCCCTTCACGTCGAAGAGGCCGATGGAAGAAACGGCGTACCAGGCCCCCAGCATTCCCTGGTCCTCGTCCTGGCCGTAGCCGTAGCCGTGGATGCCGTCCGTGCCATAGAACTCGTTGAGGATGGCGCGCACCCAGTGTTGCGTCCTCGACGGCCGTCCCGACTCGTTGAAGAGCCATGAGATATGGAGCGAAGGCTCGTTGCCCTGGTTGTAGAGCGTGCGCAGTCCGGCAAACGCCTCCACCTCCGTTCCTCCGCTGAAGATGCGTCGCTGCGAGAGCGTGAAGATACTGTCAAGGCGAGCGTTGAAGACGTCAGCTCCCACCTTGGCGATCATTGCCTGTGGGTCGTGGGGCACGTAGAAAGTGTATTGCCATGCGTTGCCCTCCTGAAATCCGCGCCACACCTCCAGCGGGTCGAAGTTTTCGACAAAGGTGCCGTCGTCGTAGCGCGGCCGCACGAAGTTGCACGTCGAGTCGTAGAGGTTCTCCCAGCCGTGCGAGAGGCCCATCAGCCGCTCATAGTCGGCCTCCTTGCCCAAGGCCTTGGCCAACTGGGCCACGGCATAGGCACTGTAGCTATACTCCATCGTGTGGGACGCCGAGAAATTGTAGAGCCCGCCGTCCTCGGCATGGACGTGGGGCACGTAGCCCAGCCGCAGAAAGTCCTTGGTGTCGGCCTTGCCAGCGCCGCGCGGTCGGTCCTCCCATCCCTGTTCGTTCTTCAGGCAAGCCTCGTAGGCCAGCGGCAGGTCGAAGTCGCGTATGCCCGCCATGTAGGCCGCCACGATCATGTTGCTCAGCTGGTTGGTGCCCACACCCGAGACGAATCGGCTGCAGGCCAGTCCGTCGGCCAGCCAGCCACAGTCCTTGTAAACCTGCAGGTGGCTGCTGATATAGTCGCTCATGTGGTCGGGATAGGCCATCACCCAGAGCTGCGTCAGTCCCCATTGCGCGCCCCACATGGCATCCGTATTGTAGAGGTTGAAGGCCGGACGCCCCTCCTTTGTCGGCAGGTGGCCCACCGTGCCGTCGTGCTTGGGATAGTCGCCTGAGACGTCGCTGCAGACGCCGCGACCCAGCAGCGCATGGTAGAGGCCCGTGTAGAACTTCACTTTGTCCTCCCTGCGATCCGTCTCGACGCGGATGCGCCCCAGCATCTCTTCCCACTGGCGTGCCGACTCCTCCCTGGCCTCGTCGAAGGTCAGCGTCCGCGCCTCGGCCAGCCGATTCTGCCGGGCGTTCTCCACGGAGGTGTAGGAAATGCCCACTTTCACCGTCACCTGCTCGCCCTCCTTCGTGGCAAAGGAGAGATAGGCTCCCGCCCCTTCACCGCGGGCCTCGCGCTTGTTGTCGTGGATGTTGTCGTGGTGGAAGGTGCCCCAGCGCTTTGGCCGTTTGCTGGTCGAGGCCGAGAAGTAGATGGGTACGACTGCCCCGGGCTGGTAGGCCTTGACATATTCGGGATAGGTGACGACGAAGCCCTCGATGGTGCCGTCGTCGAGGATGCGCACCTCGGCGTCCTTGATTGCTCCGCTCTCTCCCATACGGTTGCCGATGTCGAAGATGAGGTGGCTCTCCCGCGACTTGGGGAATGTGTAGCGCTGCAGGGCGACGCGCTGTGTGGCCGTCATCTCTGCCCTAATGCCGTAGTCCCGCAGCAGAACGCTGTAGTAGCCCGCCGTCGCTACCTCGTCGTCGTGGCTGAAGTGGGAGCGGTAGCCCTTTTGTATGCCCGCCTCCGTGGTGTCTCCGGGCACGGTGACGAGGCGCCCCGTGGTGGCCATGACGCTGATGCCGCCCACCTGAAACTCATGGGTGCAGGGAAAACTCTCGATCGACAGGTCTCGGTAGTCGTAGCCCGTGGCCTGCCAGCCGTCCACGTTGCCGTAGTGGCCGTTGGTGGAGGGTCCGGGCTTGGCCATGCCGAAGGGCAGCGCGCCGGGCGCGAAGTGGAAGTAGCGACAGTGGGCCGTGCCGATGCGCGGCTCCACATATTGTCTCTGACTGTTTTGGCTCTGCGCCAGGACCGACGTGGAGAGAGCCCATAGCGCGGTGGCGAGCAGGGCGAGGAGGAAGATACGTTTCATCTATTTGGTGGTGTTGCTGGTTGGTGATGGTTGAAATTGACGTTGCAAAAGTAGCAAAAAAGGACTGATTGCGCAAATGATGCTAAAGAAAAAAGTAAGTAAGAGAGACGATAAAAGATGAGGAAAAATAGCACCGTAAGGGTTTAAGCGTGTTTTTTTGAAGAAAAAGACCGTCCGCAGCGTGTTGGTATGAAGAAAAATGACTAACTTTGCAAGAGAAGCCAGCCCTCATGGCACGCGCTTCCCAACAAACAATTATACCTGAACGTTATGCAGAAATACGCTGAATACATCAAGGAGATAGAGATCGACTCGCTCTGGAGCGGCAAGAAACACGTCTGCTGGGAGTTGCACCGACAGGTCAACATCCTGAGCGGCATCAACGGTGTGGGAAAGAGTACCATCCTCAACAAGGTGGTGCGGAGCCTGGCCCGTGGCGGCGAGTTGCCGAGCCATCCCGTCAAGGGGGTCCGCCTGCGTGTGGCGCCCGAGGAGGCACGCTGGATACGCTTCGACATTATCCGGTCCTTCGACCGCCCGCTGATGAGTACGGAGATAACGGACAAGATCGACGCCTCCCTCGTCACCGAACTCGACTGGCAGATCTACAAACTGCAGCGGAAGTATCTCGACTATCAGGTCAATATCGGCAACCGCATGATCCAGGCCCTGCAGAAGGCCACACCTGAGGCTGCCGAGGAGGCCCAGCGCATCAGCCAACCGAAGCGGAAGTTCCAGGATCTCATCGACGACCTCTTCTCCGAGACAGGCAAGAAGATCGTGCGCACGGAGAACGAAATTCGCTTCGAACAGATCGGCGAGACGCTCATGCCTTACCAACTCTCCAGTGGCGAGAAACAAATGTTGGCCATCCTGCTCACCGTGCTCATCGAGGACGGACAAAACTACGTGCTCTTCATGGACGAGCCCGAGGTGAGCCTCCACGTCGAATGGCAGAAGCGGCTCATCGACCTGATACTCGAACTCAACCCCAACGTACAGATTATCCTCACCACCCACAGTCCCGCCGTCATCATGAACGGCTGGCTCGACAACGTGACGGAGGTGTCGGAGATAACGGAGGACGAATAATAGGGGAGGCTGCAATATGGCAAAACGGCTGAAAGACAATATCACCTCCGACTACGTCACTGCCTCCAACCGCCTCAACGGGCGCAAGGCGAGGCGCAGGATTGTGGCCTACGTTGAGGCCTACGACGACGTCTTCTTCTGGCGCATGGTGCTTGCCCGCTACGAGAACGAGCACCGCTACTTCGAGGTGATGCTACCCACGCGCAAAAAACTCTCGCGCGGCAAGAAGTCGGTGTTGACGAGCCTGCTGCTCAACGGCGCAGGCAAGGACATGCTGGCCTGCGTCGATGCCGACTACGACTATCTCCTCCAGGGGCGGACGGAGGACTCGAAGCAGGTCTGCGACAATCCCTACGTCCTCCACACCTACGTCTATGCGATAGAAAACTACCAGTGCTACGGACCGAGCCTCCACGATATGTGTGTCTCTGTGACCCTCAATGACCGCAAGACCTTCGACTTCGACGCCTTCCTGCGCCGCTACAGTCAGATCATCTACCCCCTCTTCCTGTGGAACATCTTCTTCTATCGGAGGAGGAAGAACAACCTCTTCACCATCGCCGACTTCAACAATGTTGTGGCTCTCGGCGCCTTTTCTACAGGCAAGGCCTCCGTCCTGCTCGACAACTTGCAGCGCAAGGTCAACCGCAAGCTCGCCGCCCTGCGCAAGGGCAATCCGGGGACGAAGGAGAAACTCAGTGAACTGTCGCGCGACCTGCGCCGACTGGGTGTCACGCCCGAGACCACCTATCTCTACATCCAGGGCCATCATCTCTTCGACGGTGTCGTCGTGCCGATGATGCAGAAGGTCTGTGACCAACTCATCCGATCCCGTGAAAATGAGATCAATCGTTTGGCGGTCCACAACACGCAGCGCCTCAACGAGTTGTCCTGCTACGACCATAGTACTGTCGATATTGTGCCGACGCTCCGCCGCAACATGGGCTTCATGCAGTCGGAACCCTACTGTCGCCTGCTCTCCGATGTGGAGCGCTGTCTGAAACTGGGGGAAGTCAAGGCCAAGCCCGCCAAGCCCGAGGACAACCCCGCTGAGGTAAAGCCCGCCCCCACCAAGGTAGAGGCCAAGCCTGTAGAGCTAAAGTCCGAGACTACCGAGGTAAAGTCCAAGACTACCGAAGTAAAGCCCGCCGAGGACAAAAGCCAGCCCGTCGAGGCTGAGAATGAGAAGAGGAGTTGGGACAACCACAAACGATGAGCAAAACACCCCTGTCGCTCCATTTATCGGATGAACCAAAAGAAAAACAAGGAAAAGTTTGGCCCACTAAGCTAAAAACCGTATCTTTGTGCCAATGAAAAAGCAAGGAATCAATCCCGTCAATTGGAGCAAGAATATCATCATCGTCGATGCCGATTTCGTCGATCACGTCGCCTTCGACCTGATAGTCAACTTTGAGCGCATGCTGGGACGTCGCATCCCTCAGGCCGACCTCAGCCAATGGCTGGTGGACGTCGCCCTCGATGGGCGTCTTCGCCCTGGCGACCACGAGACCCAGGTCGTGTTGCTCCACGACCGCAAGACCCCGAAGCTCCTCCATTTCTCCCCTGCCGACTATGAGACCGAACTCGACGGCAAGGCCTTCCGCTCAGAACAGTTGGGCGAGTTTATCATCAACTGCATCGCCACGGGCGAGGAGGGACAGGCGAAAGGTCCCGTGCTGACCGACCTGGTCCGCCTCTTGCTCTCGGAAGAGGAAGTGACGCGCCTGATGGTAGTCCCCGACGGCAGCGACCCCTCGCTCTGGCAGGAGCTGCGCCAGGCCCTCCGCGATGTTGACGACGAGAAGAAGCATGTCACGCTCTTCACCATGCAGCCCACGCAGACTGCCGGCTGCCGCGAGGAGATGCTCGGATTCTCCCTCATGGACGCCCTCGGCATCACCCAGGCGGAAATAGACCAAAAGATGAAATAACAAGACAAAAAGAAACATACAATGAGCAGAGTATTAATGATCGGCGCGGGTGGCGTGGCTACCGTCGCCGCCTTCAAGATTGCGCAGAACACGGACGTCTTCACCGAGATGATGATCGCAAGCCACCATGTGGAGAAATGCGACCGACTCGTGAAGGCCATCCACGACAAAGGCTACAAGATGGACATCCAGACGGCCGAGGTCGATGCCGACGACGTGGAGCAGTTGAAGACCCTTATGTCGAGCTACAAGCCCGAACTGGTCATCAACCTCGCCCTGCCGTATCAGGACCTCACCATCATGGAGGCCTGCCTGGCCTGCGGCTGCAACTACCTCGACACCGCCAACTATGAGCCCAAGGACGAGGCCCACTTCGAGTACAGTTGGCAGTGGGCCTACCGCGAGCGCTTCGAGCAGGCGGGCCTCACCGCCATCCTCGGTTGTGGTTTCGACCCGGGTGTCTGCAGCATCTTCACGGCCTACGCCGCCAAGCACTACTTCGACGAGATCCACTACCTTGACATCGTCGATTGCAACGCTGGAGACCATCACAAGGCCTTCGCCACCAACTTCAATCCGGAGATCAACATCCGCGAGATCACGCAGAAGGGCCTCTATTACGAGGATGGCAAATGGCTCGAGACAGACCCGCTGGCCGTCCACAAGACGCTCAACTATCCCAACGTGGGACCGCGCGAGAGCTACCTCATGCACCACGAGGAGCTGGAGAGCCTCGTGCTCAATTTCCCGACCATCAAGCGCGGCCGCTTCTGGATGACTTTCGGACAGCAGTATCTCACCTATCTCGACTGTATCATGAACCTTGGTATGGGACGCATCGACGAGGTGACCTACGAGGCGCCGCTCGCTGATGATCCGACAAAGAAGGTGAAGGTCAACATCGTGCCGTTGCAGTTCCTCAAGGCCGTCCTCCCCAATCCGCAGGACCTCGGCGAGAACTACGAGGGTGAGACTTCCATCGGATGCCGCATCCGTGGCATCAAGGATGGCAAGGAGCACACCTACTACGTCTATAACAACTGCAAGCACCAGGAGGCCTACAAGGAGACGGGTATGCAGGGCGTGAGCTACACGACGGGCGTCCCGGCCATGATCGGTGCGAAACTCTTCTTGGAGGGCGTCTGGAAGAAGCCGGGCGTGCACAACGTGGAGGAGTTCGATCCGGATCCCTTCATGGAGCTGCTCAACACGCAGGGACTGCCCTGGCATGAGGAGTTTGACAAGGACTTGGAATTGTAATCATCCCTTTTCTCTCCCCCTGCTTCGCCGAAGACCCACCGCGGCTTCCGGCCAAGCAGGGGAGGAGGGAGGCTTAGCAAGATAACACATAGAAAAAATATGGCAAAGAAAGAAGATGCCGCGCAGGACCCGAAGGCCGACAAGATGAAGGCCCTTCAGGCAGCGATGGCCAAGATAGAGAAAGATTTCGGCAAAGGTTCCATCATGCGCATGGGCGATGAGCATGTGGATCCGGTCGATGTGATCCCCACGGGCAGCATTGGCCTCAATGCAGCCCTGGGCGTGGGCGGCTATCCCCGTGGCCGTATCATCGAGATCTACGGACCAGAGTCTTCTGGTAAGACGACGCTCGCCATCCACGCCATTGCCGAGGCACAGAAGATGGGCGGTGTGGCCGCCTTTATCGACGCGGAGCACGCCTTCGACCGCTTCTATGCCCAGAAGTTGGGTGTAGATGTCGATAACCTCTGGATCTCGCAGCCCGACACGGGAGAGCAGGCCCTGGAGATCGCCGACCAGCTCATCCGTTCCTCCGCCATCGACATCCTGGTGGTGGACAGTGTGGCGGCCCTGACTCCGAAGAAGGAGATCGAGGGCGACATGGGCGATAGCAGCGTAGGACTCCAGGCGCGCCTGATGAGCCAGGCCCTGCGCAAACTGACGGGTACGATCTCGAAGACCAACACCTGCTGCATCTTCATCAACCAGCTGCGCGAGAAGATCGGCGTGATGTTCGGCAGTCCCGAGACCACGACGGGTGGCAACGCCCTGAAGTTCTACTCCTCCGTCCGACTGGATATCCGCAGGATCTCCTCCATCAAGAATGGCGACCAGGTCATCGGCAACCAGGCCCGCGTCAAAGTGGTCAAGAACAAGGTGGCGCCGCCCTTCCGCAAGACGGAGTTCGATATCATGTTCGGCGAGGGCATTTCCAAGGTCGGCGAGATTATCGACCTGGGTGTGACCTACAATATCATCAAGAAGAGCGGTAGCTGGTTTAGCTACAAGGACACGCGCCTGGCGCAGGGCCGCGACGCCACGAAGCGACTGCTCCAGGACAATCCCGAACTCTGCGAGGAGTTGGAAGCGCTCATCATGCAGGCCATAACCAATCCTACCGAGGAGCAGAAGGTTGCAGCAAGCACAGCGTCCAAAGCCAAAGACGGCGACAGTATTGAAGGCAGCGAGGCCTAATATAGTAAAGCCGCAGGAGGCTATGATATAGAAAAAGGGGGATGGAAAGCAAGTGCTTCCCATCCCCTTTTTTTGGTCCCTGGCCCTCAGGCCAAAGAATTTATCTGTCAGTCATTATCTGTCAGCCTGGAAGAGCGGATCCTCCGGCATCACCATGATCGGCTTCTGCTGCTCGGCCTTGATGATCTCCTCGGAGCAGTACTTCTTGTTGACCACCAGGCGGAACATGAAGTTCTCAAACCACTCGTTGGTCATGATCAGGCAACCGCCCTGACCATAGCTGGCGCCCCAGCTGTTCTCCACCTTCCATTTCTTCGGCTGGCCGTTCTCATCGAGATCGACGGCCACGAGCGTCATGGCGTGGGTGGAACCGCTATCGAAGGTGCTGATACGGTCGGCCTTGTCCATGGGGAAGGTTGTTCCGTAGAGCGATCCGTAGTCGTAGTTGTCCATGGCGAGGTAGCCACGCTTGCGGTCAAGCTGCTTGCCTACGTCGTAGCTGGAGTACATCTTCGTGCTGTCCTTGAGTGAGGCGATGGCGAGTTTGGCAATCTCCTCCACGGGCAGGTTGAGATACTTCCAGTTGTGGCCGTCGTAGGTGTGGCGGTCATACTCCACCTCGTAGGTCTTCCAGTAGGGACGGCGCGGGTCGTTCATCACCATCACGAAGGTGCCGTTGAGCGGATGGCCCACGGTCTCGTCGTAGAACTCCTTCGGGGTGTACTTGCGGGGCTTGCCCACGGTCTTGCCGTTCTTGTCCTTGAAGGCGTAGGTAAACTCCTTCACCGGGTTGCCCAGCGAGACGGTCAGCATGTGATAGACCGTGCCGAGCATCTCAGTCTTGCGGGCCTGAATGTCGCGCTTCGACTTCTTGGCAGCCACCATCTTGCGCAGTTCCAAACCAAACTCGCGCAACTTCGAGGAGATCAGCTCCGCCATACGTGAGGTGTTCTCTGCGGAGTAGGGCTCCGGCATGGCCTCCATCGGCACGACACCATACTTCTCAGCCAGGTCGGCAGCACCACAGAACGTACCGCCGTCATTGAGCGGATTTTTGAAGAAGAACTGCACGCGCTGGTCGTCAATGGGTTTATCGGCGCAGTCGATCACGCCCTGCAGCATCAGGTTGGCCTTCTCCAGCTGGTCGTAGAAGGAGAGATAGACCTGACTGTACTCCACGCGGATACTGTCCTTGTGCAGACGGGCGAAGTTGGCACGCAGCACGTTGAGGCCCGAGAACAGCCAGCAACGTCCCGAACTCTTCTGGTTGTGGATGCTCTGTGCGGGGGTCTCCACGCTGAAGTAGGTGTCCAAACGGCCCTGCTCCTTGAAGTTCAAGGCCAAGTCGTCAATCTTGTTGGTTGCCAGCGCATTGCTGATCACGCGGTCACTACTCTGAACGCCATTGCGCTCGATCTGTGTGAGCATCTCGCTGGAGATGCCGCCACCCTTAGTCGGCGTCTGCGCATGGCCCTGCATCGTGAGGCAGAGAAGAGCCGCCGCTAAAATTTGGTTCTTTCTCATACTTTGGTTGGTTGTTTCCCCGCCCCACATCCGCACTTGCCGATGGGGGCGGGGGGATAGATATTAGGATTTGCTATTTTATTGTATTTCTCAAAATCGTGTTGTTTCTCTCTCAAAGCCGTTAGGTCCCTTGAGTCTCTGGCCCCGAAGTCCTACTTCTCGAGGTCGTAGGCGTGCTTCGGGTAGTCGATGGTGTAGTGGAGTCCGCGACTTTCCTTTCGCTCGATGGCCTGTCGTGTGATGAGGTAGCCGACGTTGATCATGTTGCGTAGCTCGCAGATGTCCTTCGTCGCCTTCACGCGTTTGAAGAGTGCTTCCGTCTCCTCATAGAGCAAGTCGAGGCGGTCCCATGCGCGCTTCAGTCGCAGGTCGGAGCGGACAATGCCGACATAGTTGGACATCACCTGTCCCACCTCCTTGATGCTCTGTGTGATGAGCACTTTTTCCTCGTTGGTCATCGTGCCCTCGTCGTTCCACTCCGGCACACGGTCATTCCAATCGTAGCCGTCCACCACCTGCAGGCTGTGCTTGGCTGCTGCGTCCGCATAGACCACGGCCTCTATCAGCGAGTTGCTGGCCAGTCGGTTGCCACCGTGCAGTCCCGTGCAGGAACACTCGCCCAGGGCATAGAGACGATGGATGGAACTCTCGCCGTTGAGATCCACCTTGATGCCGCCACACATATAGTGGGCCGCCGGGCGCACGGGGATCATCTCCTTCGTGATGTCAATGCCGATGCTGAGACATTTCTGGTAGATGTTGGGGAAGTGCTGGCGCGTCTCCTCCGGGTCCTTGTGGGTCACGTCGAGGCAGACATGGTCCAGGCCGTGCGTCTTCATCTCCTTGTCGATGGCCCGCGCCACGATGTCGCGCGGGGCCAGGGAGAGGCGCTCGTCATATTTCTCCATGAAGGTCTCACCTGTGGGCAATTTCAGAATACCGCCGTAGCCGCGCATAGCCTCGGTGATGAGGTAGGCCGGATGGGTCTCACCCGGATGGTAGAGCGACGTGGGGTGAAACTGTACGAACTCCATGTCCTTCACCGTGCCCTTGGCGCGATAGACCATGGCCTCGCCGTCGCCCGTAGCGATGATGGGATTGGTCGTCGTCTGATACACCGCTCCGCAACCGCCCGTACACATCAGCGTCACGCGGCTCAGATAGGTGTCCACCTTCTGGGTCTCCGGATTGAGCACGTAGGCTCCGTAGCACTCGATGTCGGGCGTGCGCCGCGTCACCTCAACGCCGAGGTGGTGCTGCGTGATGATCTCCACAGCGAAGTGGTTCTCCTTGATCTCGATGCGCGGATGGTTGCGGCAGGCCTCCATCAGGGCGCGCTGGATCTCGGCGCCTGTGTCGTCGGCATGGTGCAGGATGCGAAACTCGCTGTGGCCGCCCTCGCGGTGGAGGTCAAAACTGCCGTCCTCCTTGCGGTCAAACTGGGTGCCCCATTCGACCAGCTCCTGGATCTGTGCCGGCGCATTGCGCACCACCTGCTCCACGGCTTTGCGGTCGGAGATATAGTCACCTGCTATCATGGTGTCCTTGATGTGCTTGTCAAAGTCATCGACGGCGAGGTTCGTCACCGAAGCCACACCGCCTTGCGCGAACGAGGTGTTGGCCTCGTCGAGCGTCGTCTTGCAAATCATGCAAACCCTTCCCTTGTGCGCCTTGGCTATCTTCAAGGCATAGCTCATTCCGGCGATACCAGCGCCGATGATCAGGAAATCGTATTTATGAATCATTTCTAAGCAAACAGTTGTGCTCCCTATGGGGAGCGGAATAACGTTTCGCCCGCAAAATTACTCATTTATTGGCAGATGGGCGAATGTTTCTCCCGATTTTTGTGCTTAGTTCCTTTGTGACGGCAGGAAGTTGCATGTTTTTTGAGAATTTATCGCCCAAGGCGAGGTGTAGATCTATTTTTCTTGGATCGAAATGGGAGTGGCTCCCCATTTTTTTCGTACCTTTGCAGTCGAACTATGACAAGAGTATTTCATCATCGACTCACGCTGGGCGAACTGTGCGGCATCCTGCTCCTCGCCCTTGCCTCGCTCTATTGCTTTTGGTTCGGCACGTGGCCCATGGCTGTGCTTGGCGCGCTGCTTGTGGCCGTGGCCGTGCGGGGCATCGACCGTGGTATCCATACCGACTATGTCCTCGACGACGACCAACTGACCACGCAGAGTGGCAGGATAGGGCGCCAACGGGGACAGGCCATCCCCTTGCAGACTATCACGGCACTTCGCCGTATGCCCCGCCACCTGCTCACGGGCAGCTATGTGATGGTGGAGCATGGCGACCACAACATCAGTATCTTCACCCCGGAGAACGAAGCCTCGTTTGTCGAGGCAGTCGGCAAGCGTGTCTCTCTTGCCAAGAACACTTGCAAAGAAAAAGAAACAGAATCTTAATCTTAAAAACCTAAAAAAAACAATGACAAGTATTCGTAGAAAACTTTTCTTCCTCCTGGCCGCCCTGCTGGCTCTGCCCATGCAGGCGCAGGTCAATCTCGTCTATGTTGATAGTGCCCGCGTGGCTCGTCTCCTGGCCGAGGACGCCGGGCTGGTGGCAGCCCCCGTCGCCGAAGTGGCCGACACCGACACAGTTCCTTTGGCGGACCGTCCCGTCGTGGCCGATGACGCCGATTTCGACCGCCTTTGGACCGACTGTTTTGCCGACCGCATGGCCGCCATCATCGAGGATCCGCTGCTTCAAAGCACCCAAATGGCGGTGATGGTCTGGGACCTCAGTGCCGACCAGTGTGTCTATCGCTTCAACGAGGCCCAGCGGATGCGCCCGGCCTCCGTCCAGAAGTGTGTCACCGCCATCACGGCCCTCGACCGCCTCGGCGTGGACTATCAGTTTTCCACGCGCCTCTATTGCCGTGGCGACATCGACTCCACGGGTGTGCTCCACGGTTCGCTCTATTGTGTCGGTGGCATGGACCCCCTCTTTGGCGACGCCAATATGCGCGCCTTCGTCCGTGCGCTGCGTGAAAAAGGCATCCGTCGTATCACGGGCGACCTGCTGGCCGACAAGTCGATGAAGGACGACAAACCGATGGGAGAGGGCTGGTGCTGGGATGACGACGATAGCAATCCGCCGCTCTCGCCCCTGCTCTACAACCGTCGCGACCGCTTCCTGGCCGAACTCTCTTCGCGCCTGCGAGCGGCCGGCATTGTCCTGGAGGGAACGCTGGGCGACGCCACGCTCCCCGCAGGATCCACGCTGCTGGCCGAGGAGACCCACGACCTCAAGCGGGTGTTGCAGCGGATGATGAAGAAGAGCGACAACCTCCATGCCGAGTCGGTCTTCTACCAGTTGGCCAAGAGTACGGGCGTGCGGCGTGCCAGTGCGCGCCAGGGCCGACAGGTGATCAACCAGGTGGTGCGTGCGGCAGGACTTGATCCTGCACAGTACTATGCGGCCGATGGCTGTGGCCTCTCGCTCTACAATTATGTCACGGCCGACCTCCTCGTCCACCTCTTGCGCCTCAACTACCATAACACGGAGGCCTACGAGGCCCTGCTCCCCACGCTGCCCATCGCCGGACGCGACGGCACGCTCCGCAAGCGGCTTCGTGGCACGGCGGCCGATAGCAATGTGCGGGCCAAGACGGGCACGGTGACGAGTGTCAAGACACTGGCAGGATTCTGCACGGCCAGCAATGGCCACCGCCTGGCCTTCTGCATCCTCAACCAGGGGACCATCCGTGCCAGCCAGGCCAATGGACTGCAGGACCGTATCTGCCGGGCGATGTGTGAATAGGACCGATAATAACTTTCAGAAACCATCAACCAAATACCCTATATATAATGACTAAGATCGTAGAAAGAATAGCCGCGCTCCGCCAGGTGATGGAGCGCGAGAGGCTGGGGGCTTTCATCTTCCCCAGCACAGATGCACACAATAGTGAGTATGTCGCCGACCACTGGAAGGGCCGCGAGTGGATCTCAGGTTTCAATGGTTCGGCTGGCACGGTCGTCGTCACGATGGATGCTGCCGCGCTCTGGACCGACTCCCGCTACTTCCTTGCTGCCGAGGAGCAACTCCGCGGCACGGGTATCGTGCTGATGAAACTCAAGGTGGAGGGCACGCCGACTATCACCGACTGGCTGGCCGAACAACTCCGTGGGGCCTCCCATCCTGTGGTGGGTCTCGACGGATGGGTCAATGGCACGGACGAGGTCCGGGGGATGCAGGTCTTCTTCCAGCGCTACGATATCCAGGTGCGGACCGATTTCGACCCGCTCAACGAGATCTGGACGGACCGTCCCTCCATCCCGACGGCAAAAGTGGAGCTCCATCCCCTGGAGTTTGCTGGCGAGACGACGGAGAGCAAATTCGCCCGCATCCGTGAGTCGCTGCGCAGTCGTGGTGCCGAGGCCATGCTCGTCTCAGCCCTCGACGACATTGCCTGGACTTTGAACCTGCGTGGCTCCGACGTCTATTGCAATCCCGTCTTCGTCTCCTACTTGATGATAGAGCAGGAAAGTGCCACGCTCTTTGTCAACGAGGAGAAACTCGACGACACGGTGCGTCGCTACCTCTCCGACCTTGGCGTGGCGGTGCAGCCCTATGCTGCCGTGGCCGACTACCTGCGGTCTCATGCCTTCGAGGACGGTCTGCTGCTGGACAGTGTGAAGACTTGCTACTATCTCGCCTCCTGTGCCCTCGAGAAATCGATGGTGAGGTTTGCCCCGTCGCCTATCCCCGCCATGAAGGCGGTCAAGAACGAAGCCGAGATAGCGGGCTACCGCCGTGCCATGACGCGCGACGGCGTGGCGATGGTGAAGTTCCTGCGCTGGCTTCAGCCTGCTGTGGAGGCAGGAGGACAGACGGAGATCTCCCTCGACAAGAAACTCACGGCCCTGCGTGCGGAGCAAGATCTCTTCCGTGGCATTTCCTTCGATACCATTGTGGGCTATGAGGCCCATGGTGCCATCGTCCACTACGAGGCCACTCCCGAGACGGATATCCCCGTGGAGCCCCGTGGCTTGGTCTTGATCGATAGTGGCGCGCAGTATCAGGACGGCACGACCGATATCACGCGCACGATAGCTTTGGGCCCTGTCACCGAAGAGCAGCGCCGCGTCTATACGCTGGTGCTCAAGGGCCATATCCAGTTGGAGTTGGCAAAGTTCCCCGATGGTTGCAGTGGCACGCAGATCGACGCCTTGGCACGCGAACCGCTATGGCGTGCGGGGCTCAACTACCTCCACGGCACGGGCCACGGCGTCGGCTCTTACCTCAACGTCCATGAGGGTCCCCACCAGGTGCGTATGGAGTATATGCCGGCTGCCCTGCGTGCGGGAATGACCGTCACCAACGAACCGGGCATCTATTTGTCCGACCGCTTTGGTGTGCGCATCGAAAACACGTGCTTGATCAAGGATTATATGGAGACCGAACTGGGCCGATTCCTGCAGATGGAGTCGCTGACGCTCTGTCCGATAGACCTTGCGCCCGTCGATTGCTCCCTCCTCACCGCCGAGGAGAAGCAGTGGCTCAACGACTACCACCAGATGGTCTGCGAGAAGCTCGCTCCCCATCTCGATGGCGAAGACTTGGCCTGGCTCCAGGATCATTGCAAGCCCATCGAGGCGTAACCTTAGGTCTTGTCTCAGAAACCATGGCAATGTTGTCTCGATTGCGACGTGGCGTGTTGTGGATGAGCCGGGCAAAGTATTGCCGTGGCTTCGGCATACAGTCGCCGTGGGCCTACCGCTTCGTCCGCTATGTCGTCAATGAGCACTATCCCTACTATGCCTACGACGACCTCCGCCCCCTGTTCCCGCATCTCTCAAAGCGGGAACGGAGGGTCTGCGAACTCTACCTCCGTATCGCCAATCACCAGCAGGCCGACGAGGCCGTGCTGGTGGGCGATGTCTCGGAGGCCAAGCGGGCCTACCTTCATGCGGGTTGCCTCCGGATGGCGTTTTCTTCGATGGGGGAGGGGGCTTGCTCACTTACTGAGGATTCCTTCTCGCTGGCTGTCGTGGCCCATGGACAGGATATGGAGCAGCAGGTCTTGTCGCTCATCAGCCGGGCCACAGATGCTTCCCTGCTCATCGTGGAGGGCGTCCACCGCAATGGGGAGACCCGCCGCAGCTGGGCGCGCATCTTGCAGGACAAGCGCGTGCGCGTCAGTTTCGACCTCTACTATTGTGGCCTTCTCTTCTTCGATAAGAAGAAGTATAAGCAACACTATAAGATCAACTTTTAGTGCAAGAGGCTCCCGTGTGCCCCCAAGATTCGTGGCTATTTCTATTGATATAGGTAGTTATTCCTGCTTATATAGGTAGTTATTTCAACTTTGTTTGCAGTGTGTGCGAAAAAATACGCCATAGCGCTTGCAGTTCAAATAAAATATAGTATATTTGCACGCAATTTTTTATAAACTTAAAGACAGAAGACTATGTATTGGACTCTTGAATTGGCTTCAAAGCTGGAAGACGCGCCATGGCCCGCAACAAAGGATGAGCTGATAGACTATGCCACACGATCGGGCGTACCTCTGGAGGTGCTCGAGAACCTGCAGGAGATCGAGGACGAAGGAGAGGTTTATGAGGGCATAGAGGATATTTGGCCCGACTACCCCACCAAGGAGGATTTCCTCTTCAACGAGGACGAGTACTAATCGCTCACAAGCTGACTTTCTTTATCTCAGCTCGAAGCATTGAATATAAGCGATATGGGAATTTCGCAGTAAGATTCCCATACCGCTTTTTTAGCCTTTATCGCCAGGCAAGCTGCTTACTATAGATAGCATGTTGTCATAGATTAATAGCGTGATGATACTACTGTTCGTCCCGTAGCAACAGGGTGAGTGATGACTTGATTTAGGTCAAAAATGGGCGATTTTCTACCCAAATCTCCCTTCTTGATATAGATTTGGGTAGAAAATCGCGTATTTTTTCTTTTTGCTGCCATAAAAACGCTACCTTTGCCAAGGTTAATAGATAAACGGTATGGGCATGAGAAGCAAACTTGTTGGTAGAGAGCGAGAGTGTCAAGAACTCCACAGAGTGATGGAGTCCGATCGTTCTGAATTTGTCATAGTGTATGGTCGGCGAAGAGTGGGCAAGACTTTTCTTGTGGATCAATACTATCAGGGACAATACGACTTCACGTTTGTCGGAGGCCATAATCTATCGCGCCAAAGACAACTTACGAGTTTTGCGCGAGCATTGAAAAAGATCTCTGGCACGAAACCTGATAAGTTTTCCGATTGGTTCGATGCATTCGATGCGCTTGAAGAATACCTTGAGTCGCTCGATGCCAACAGAAAAAAGGTGGTTTTTATAGATGAAATGCCTTGGATAGACACACAGAAGTCTGACTTTGTTGCGGCATTGGAGAACTTCTGGAATGGCTGGGCTGCTCGTCGTAGTGATATTGTGTTTATTGCCAGTGGATCGGCTACCTCATGGATGGTGGACAATCTGATAGAAAATCAAGGGGGACTGCATGCTCGCATTACAAGCAGTATTTATGTCCGACCTTTCACTTTGCATGAGACAGAGGTGTATCTTCTGAGAAAACACTGTAAATGGGATAGATACCAAATATTGCAGTGTTACATGGTGTTTGGTGGCATCCCGTTTTACTTAAGTCTCATCAATGCAAAAGAAAGTCTCGTGCAGAATGTCGATAGACTGTTCTTTGCCCAAGGAGGTATTATGCGAAGCGAGTTCGACGAACTCTACAATGCTTTGTTTTCAAACGCCGACTTATATATCAGTGTGGTGAAGGGTTTGGCTGCCCATCATGATGGAATGTCTCGTGAGGAAATATCTAAGGCTACAGGAATCACTGGTGGAACCCTCACGCGTGTGCTGACCAATCTTGAACGATGCGACTTCGTTTCCCGAAATCAGAATTTCGCTCATAAGGTGAAAGATACCATCTATCGTTTAGTGGATTTCTATACTTTGTTTTATTATAAGTTCATCTTGCCCGATGTTTCGGGCGACGAACAATGGTGGAGTCATCATTTTGAGTCGCGTCAAGTCTCCACGTGGCAGGGGCTTACATTTGAGATCGTATGTCTTATGCACACGGACAGCATCAAGCGTGCCTTGGGTATTTCGGGGATGGCGACTGAAGTCTCATCATGGCGCAAGGCAGCAACTGATGGGCAAAATGGTGGACAGATCGATTTGGTCATCAAACGTGCTGACCGCATCATCCATTTGTGCGAGATGAAATTCAGCAAATCGCAATACCGCATAACGGAGGCATACGAACAGTTGCTAAGGCAGCGCTTAGAACTTTTCCAAAGCTCTACCAAGACCAAGTACTCTTTGGTCATCACATTTGTTACGACCTATGGCATCGCTGACGGGCTGCATCTTAGTTTGGTGCATAGTGAAGTTACGATGGAGCAACTTTTCATATAAGGAATATCCCTTATCAGCATGCTACATTGAAGCAACCCATACAGTCCTATCACGCCATTTTCCAAATGAGAGCAATAAAAAAGCGGAGCGAAAACTGTGGGAGGGGCTTGAGCCCCGACCCGTAGTCTCTCTCCGCTTTCGTTGTTCCATTGCTGGGCAATGGGCGTCTATGTGTGTGCTTTTCTTAGAAATCGAGGTTTACGCCGACACCAAACACCTTGTTAGTGCGGGTGAACTGGTCGGTATTGTGGGCCGTGGCCGACATGCCGGCTGCGCTATACTCCTGGTCATACTCCTTGTCGAAGGTCTCGTAGTTGGTCCAGAAATAACTGGCCTCCACCGTGACTTTCGGGGCGACGCGCACCTTTGCGCCGAAGCCATAGGAGTAGCTGCTCGTCGTGAATGACATGTCCGAGAGGTAACTGCCGTCGCCGAGACCATACTTCGTACGTTGCATTCCCGCACTCACTGTGAGGGCGTCCGAAATGTCATACTCCGATCCCAAGGCCCACTCCCAGGTGTTGCTGCTGAGCAACTTCTGCTTGTCCTTGTCCATGCGGGCGTCCTTGTCGAAGTAGTAGTGGTAGCTCGCCATCACGCGCCAGGTCGGCAGTATCTCGTAGCAACCACCCACGGTGAGGATGCCCGGGATGTCGTTGGGCGTGTTCACGCCGTCGGCGAAGAGTCCCGTGTCGTCCACCTTCGTGTCGTTCTCGATGTTGAGATGCGTCGTGAACTCCAGGCGCGCACCGAGGTTGAGTTTGCCCCAGCGATAGTCAACACCGATGATCGGCGTGATACCCCATCCGCGCTGCGTGCAGTCGAGGTTGCGGTCGGCCACCTGACTCCGCACGCCACCAATGGCCTGCGCGCCACCCTGCGCCAGTTGCGCACCCTTCGTGAGTTGCTCAGCAGCGGCAGCATACTGTTGCGCGGCCTGCTCGTTGCCAGCGAGCGTTGCCTCCTGGGCCAAGCGGGTGTAGTTGCTGGCCTGCTCCTGATAGGAGAGCGCCTGGTTGGCCAGGGCGTCCGCCTTGGTGCCGAGGTAGTTATAGAGGTTTTCGTTTTGACCGTTGATGTTCACGGTGATGTTGGAGATGCTTCCCTCATACTTGTTATAGATGTAGTTGAAGCGGAAACCGCCATAGACGGCCAGATTCTCATTGACCTTGTAGGTGGAACCAAACTGGAATCCGAAGACGTACTGCTGACCGTGGATGTAGCTCTCTACGGAGTAGCCCGGCGTGTTGCTCCCCAGTCCGAGGTCGATGCCATACTGCTGCTGGTAGGTGGTGTTGGCCAACTGGAGGATGGAGGGCAGCAGGGCCACCTGGCGCTCGAAGGATCCGAGACCGCGGTTGAAGGTACACTTACCGCCACCGCCCACGAGGCCGAAGGCAAACTGAAATCCCCACTTGTCGTAGTTCAGGGCCGCCTGTACCGAAGGTATGAACGGAGCAGAAGCTTCACCCTTGAAACTCTTGATGCCGTTGGCATCGCCTCCGTTGAGGCTCAGCGGATGGGCGTAGGGCGACTGCATCCATTGCTCGTCGGTCATGGGAAGACCAGCAGGTTTGAGGAGCGTCATGCCGCTACGGATGGTACGCGTCTGTGAGGCGCTCTGACCACCGAGAGAGAGGTGGAGGCCCTTACCCAGGAAGGCCACGCCGGCAGGATTGGAATAGACTCCATCGATAGCAATCACACCATCACGGGCGAAGTTACGACCGAAGATGAAGCTCTGGTTGGTGTTGGTCAGAAGACCACCCGCGAAGACGGCGGTCTGCGAAAGCATTGCCATCGCAATGCATGCAAGTTTCTTTCTTTGCATTCGTTATTTTACGTTCGTTGGTGAAAAACGGGTGCAAAGGTAGGTAGATTGTTCTGTACTTCCAAATTTTTGGTTATTTTTTCTGTTTTCTCCTGCGTTTTTCTGTTCCCCTTACCCCTTTTCAGTCCAAGAAAGGGGTGAGAAGCAGGGTTGTTTAGAAAAAGACAGTAGGGTAGGGGCAGCTTCATTGTCCTGTTGTGTTGTTATTTGCTGTTTCCCTTTCAGCAGCATTTTGTGTTGTTATATATTGTACTTGTTGTTTTAGTTGCTTTCCCTTATTAGCAAGTTGTTTTCCCTTTTGTGTCCTATTGTAGTAAGGGAGGGGGATAAAACAAAATAATCCAAGTTGAAAAAATCAACTTGGACTTCGAAGCAGTTGGGATACCCGGACTCGAACCAGGAATGACAGGACCAGAATCTGTAGTGTTACCATTACACCATATCCCATTGTTTTTGGCAACCGTTATTGCTTGATTGCGAGTGCAAAGGTACGCATTATTTTCTTACCACCAAAACTTTTTTCCACTTTTTTCTGTCTTTTTTCAAAAAAAGCCTCCGAGACCGCCCTCAAGACCGTCTCGGAGGCCCAAAATAGGGGTTTTAGCACCCTTCGAAGCTACTTTTTCCCGTGGCGTTCCAAAAACTGGTGATACTGGTTCTCGTAGCCATTATAGACGTTGATATCCACATCTCCGCGGATTCCCCTCACCCTTCCGTCCGGCGACAGTTGCCAGTAGGTGAGTTTGAAGTGAGGCATATACTCGCCATAGCGCGCTATCCAGACAAAGTAGTTGTCGCCAAGGTCGGGAGCCAGCGGCATGTGCTTCAGCGCAAACGACTGACTAATGTAGAGGATGGGATAGACCTTCCATTCCCGTTGCACCTCCTGCAGCCAGGCCCGCACCTGCTTGAACATCACCTCCGCTCCGCCCGCCTGGCTGATCTGCCAGTCCGTGGGCTCCACGTCGAGCACGGGCGGTAAATCCCCCTTGCGGTAGTGGCTCTTCTCCAGGAAATGGCGGGCCTGCGCCTTGCCCCCCGACGTGAGAGAGAAGAAATGGTAGGTGCCCGTCCTGATTCCCGCCTTGCGCGCATCGCGGTAGTCGTCTTCGTAGTAGGCGTTGAAGACCGTGCAGCCCTCCGTCGATTTCACATAGGCGAAGGAGACCGGATAGTCGACCTTTCCCCTCACCCGCTTGTCGCTTAGCGTCCCGAGGTGGGTGATGCGCAGTCGGTCCCAGTCGATGGGGTAGCACTTCCCGTCCCGCTCGTGCTGGTGGCGCGACACGTCGATACCGTAGATGCGCTCCTTGTTATAGGTCAGTTTCTCCCCTTTGAACACGCCCTTGCGCCATTCTCCCGCCTGTAAGTACTGGCGCGGAGCGATATAGAATCCGAAGCCGTCGGGCAGTCCCGCCTCGAAATGGCCCTCGTAGTATTCCCCTTGGTGTCCCCAGCGCCGTCCGTAGCCGCTCGGCCGCTTCAGTGAGTCGAGCTGGCCGGTATAGGTGCCGATCGAGTCGCGGATCGTGCGGTCGTCGTGCTTGCCCACCTTCTTCTTGCTGGGCTTCGCCTGGCGCTGGGCGATGGCCTCCTTGCCGTCGCCGATACCCATGTGGGTCACGACCCCCACGGGCGTATGGTGGCGGGGCAGTTGCACGACCACATAGCCGTCCTCCTCGTCGCTCCAGAGCTCACACTCCTTATTATATATACGCTTGCCCTGCGCGCTGCGGACCAGTTTGTAGCGGATCACGCGCCGCAGACTGAGCCGCTCGCCAGGCTGGATGGCAAGCAGATGCTTCGCTACCGTGCGCAGCGAATCGATGCGGTGGTCGATCCCCACCGAGTAGGTGGCGATGGCCCCATAGCCGTAGTCCTGCACGTTGTGTGTCCGCCGATAGTAGTGGAGCTCGTTCTGCTGCGTCTGCAGACTGGCCAGTTCGTTTTCGATGCGCTCCGCCTGGCGTCGCACCACCGTGTGGAGGTCTTGGCTCCCGCTGTCCACCAGTTGCGAGGAGGCGGGGGCAGCCTTCGTGACGATGCGCCCGTGGCAGGAGGGAAACCTTCGGAAGCGGTTCACCCAGTAGCCCGCCGACAGCTCCACGTGGGCCGTAGGATGCAGCGTATCCACGCTGATGTTCGTCAAGGCCGTGTCGCCCTCGATCTCGCCGACCGTCAGTACCACGCCGCTGTCGTTGCGAAGCTCATACCACGACCTCACCTCCACCACCAGTTCATTGCGGCGCACCTCCGCGTCCGAGACGGGCGTCAGTTGCCAGATGATGACGGCGATCACGGCCATCAGGACCACCGCCCCCCAGGTCCGCTTGCTCCGCAGCCGTCTGCCGAAGCTGCTCCGAGGCCGGCGCTCCTTTTCCTTGTCTTGTTCCTTGTTCTGTTCCTTGTCTTGTTCCATTGTGTTGGTTGAAGAAGATCGTAGTCCGTAGTCCCAGGTCCATCCGTTGGAGACCCTTGTCGGGTTATTCTGTTGGATGCGTCCGTTGGATCATGCCTTCGGCGTCTCCTGTGCCCATGCTATCTCGCCCGAACCGTAGCAGCGGTGGTGCGCCTGGTCATAGACCACACAAAACTGGCCCGGGGCCACCCCGTGGATCGGGTCGTCAGAGTGGACCATCATCCTTCCGTCGGACAGCGTTTCCACCGTGGCGCAGTGGAATTCGGGCGTATGGCGGATCTTGAATGTGATGCGGTCGGGCACGCTCGTCACGCCCTCCGTCAGGAAGTCGAAGTCGTGGATGGCGAAGTCGCGCTTATAGGCCGTCGCCGGGTCGTAGCCGTGGGAGACGTAGAGGATGTTCTGCTCCACGTCCTTGCGGATGACAAACCACGGTCCGCCCCCCAGTCCGAGACCCTTCCGCTGTCCGATGGTATGAAACCATAGACCCTTGTGCTGTCCGATAATGCGCCCCGTCTCTTGCTCGATGATATCTCCGGGCTGCTCGCCGAGATAGCGGCGCACATACTCGTTGTAGTCGATGTTGCCCAGGAAGCAGATGCCCTGCGAGTCCTTGCGGCGCGCGTTGATCAGATGCTCGCGCTCGGCGACCTGCCTCACCTCGTCCTTCATGTAGTGGCCGATGGGGAAGAGCGCCTTCTTCAGTTGCCATGGGTGTATCTGGGCCAGGAAATCGGTCTGGTCCTTCACGGGGTCCGGACTCGTCGTGAGCCATTTGCGCCCGTCTATCCACTCCGTCTGCGCATAGTGGCCCGTGGCGATAAGGTCGTAGTCGTGGCCCCGCTTCTCGTCGAAGGCACCAAACTTGATGAGGCGGTTGCACATCACGTCGGGGTTGGGCGTAAATCCCGCCCGCACCTTCTCCATCGTGTAGCGCGTCACCTGGTCCCAGTATTCCCGGTGGCAGTCCACCACCTCCAGCCGACAACCGTAGCGTTGTGCCACGACTGTCGCCATCTCCATGTCCTCCTCCGAGTTGCAGTCCCATTCCTCCTGCTCCTCCGGTCCTATCTTGATGTAGAAGCAGTCGGGGTGCAGTCCCTGGCGGGCCAACTCATAGACCACCACGCTACTATCGACACCGCCCGAAAGCAATACGGCGATGCGCTTGTCTTCAATGTTCTCCATAATCTATTTTTGTGTTCCTCGGGCTATCATCCCCTGTATCTCTGCGATCCGCTGCTTGCGGGCGATCGAGAAGTCGCTGCTGTGACCATCCACATAGTCGTAGAGGCGGAAGGCCTTGTCGAGCAACATCCCGCGAAGGGGCTGCTGCTTATAGCTCCCCTCGGCATAGAGCAGTTCGGCGAGCATCTCCAGTTTTTGCACCCGCTGTCCCTCCGCCCATTGCTCGTGGGCGTAGCCGATGGCCTCCTCCACGGTCATATTGCGCAGCAGCTCGTAGTCGCCGACATATTGGCGGTAGAGGTCGCGCAGTTCGTCGTCGTTGCGCTTGCCCTCGGCCTTTTCCAAAAACCGGGCCACGGCGGCCATAAACTCCTCGATGATGCGTATGAAGTAGTCTCGTTGTTGCATAGTTGCTTTTTCTGTGCTTGTCTGACCCCGTCTGTACGCAGGGATTTGAGGACACAAAGATACCACAATCGCCACGAAGCACCAAATTTATTCCCCATTTTCTCTATTCCCCCCGCAAAAAGAGTTGTTACTTGTTGTAAAAGTTGTTCAAGTTGTCTTCTATGTGTCCACGTCGAATTACTCCATTTTCCCGAAGAACCTTATTTATTGTACTTGTTGTCCCAAGCGTTGTTTTCCCCATGTTCCAAGTGTTGCTTTCCCTCATGCCCCGAAACGATTTTTCTCAAAAATCAGCCTCCACACGATTTTTTTTCGTGAGAAATGGCAATAAATGCGGGAAAAGCATTACCTTTGCGGGCAAAGTCGGGCATTGTGTGAAAGCAGGCCCGCAGAAAATCGTAGGAAATTAGCCACATGGAATTTGCAAGCAGGAGCTGAACTTTGATCCGCTTGAAGTTTTTAGGCCACATGTTTGCTTTTCTAAATGGCTGGTAAACAATGAATGTCATGACTATGATCTTTGCAAGACGGACGCAATTCCTTTGTGAGACAAAGGCTTGGTCAAAAGACATAAAGTAGGGGAGTATTAGACACTGGATAGTTCTGACGCTCGTTCTACAGCCGACGAAACGACTGCTTTTCTATCGACATGAAAAGTAACTCTTTTCCAGAGGGCAACCATCTTCCTGGACAGGACGCAAATCCAGCCCAGAGGTAAAATTGTATGCCTACGCGTAGCCTCTTCTACTCCCCCTACAAGACAGATTCATCTGTCTCCCAACGTTGTTCAAGTTGTTTCCCTTTGTCCAGGTAATTTTCCGTCTTTTCCCAAAGACAGATTCATCTGTCTGACAAAGTTGTTCAAGTTGTCTCCGTTGTTCAAGTTGTTTTTCAACTTTTCCCCAAGACAGATTCATCTGTCTCCCAACGTTGTTCAAGTTGTTTCCCTTTGTCCAAAGTTGTTTTTCAACTTCTCCCAAAGACAGATTCATCTGTCTGACAAAGTTGTTCAAGTTGTCCCCGTTGTTCAAGTTGTTTTTCTTATATTCCCCACGGACAGATTTATCTGTCTCAAAGTTGTTTTGTAAAAAGAAATAATCAAAAATATGCGTGATTTCAAAAATATCAAGGTTGCCGTGGCCGGCACAGGCTACGTCGGCCTGAGCATTGCCACCCTGCTGGCCCAGCACCACCATGTGACAGCAGTCGATGTCATCCCCGAGAAAGTCGAGAAACTCAACCGCCGTGTCTCGCCCATCCAGGACGACTACATCGAGAAATACCTCGGCGACCGCAGCCTCCTGCCCTGCGTGGGTCCCGATGAGGCTGAGCAGCCAGGCCATGGCACCCTCGTCGCCACCCTCGACGGCAAGGCGGCCTATGCCGACGCCGACTTCGTGGTGATCGCCGCCCCCACCAACTACGACCCCGTGAAGAACTACTTCGACACCACCCACGTCGAGGAAGTCATCGACCTCGTGCTGGCCGTCAACCCCAACGCCGTGATGATCATCAAATCGACCATCCCCGTGGGCTACACCCGTAGCCTCTACCTCCGCTACGCGCGCCAGGGCGTGAAGCAGCTCAACCTCCTCTTCTCCCCCGAGTTCCTGCGCGAGAGCAAGGCCCTCTACGACAACCTCTACCCGAGCCGCATCATTGTCGGCTACCCGAAGCAGATGAACCATCCCGACTTCGCCGATGAAGACCAGGCCATCGCCTCCATCGCCGACGTCGATCGCCTTCGCCAGGCCGCTGGCACCTTCGCCGCCCTGCTCGTAGAAGGCGCCATCGGCAATGGCGACACCTTCACCTTCGACGGCCCGCTCCCCATCGCCGACGGCGTCTGCCCGCGCGAAAA
>OQVS01000063.1_pt1 | contig 50048 bp, 30 predicted proteins | sample 1691601 | NCBI WGS metagenome assembly OQVS01 (sample SAMN03418268, study PRJEB22391) | human gut metagenome | biome: human-gut; feature: organic feature; material: feces | host: Homo sapiens | place: Tanzania | collected 2013-01 | reverse complement strand
ATTTTGTATCTTTCAATTGTTTAATTATTCCTTACAAAGATACAAAATATTTTTGACATAAGCAAGCGTAAATAGTTAATATTCAATAAGATATAACATTAATACCTATATGTTAAAAGGTAAAAAGTTTGATGCGTCTGCCCTGACCTCGGTCGGGATACATGCGTACCTCGGTCGGGGTACATGCGTACCTCGGTCGGGGTACGACGACCATCAAGCCTCTTTGACACGACAAAGGGGCTTTCCCTTAAAGCGGCGTCAGCCCTTTTTTTACCTTTTTACCTTTTTACTTTTTTACCTTTAAAAGTCCTTTTTTACCTTTAAAAGAACCTTAAACACCATGTCCTTATAGTCGACACGATATTGCGGGAGAGCGATGCCGTTTGTGCTCCAGCTGTCCACACCGCCCACGCCTGTCTGCACGAGGTCGAGGCAGAGGTTTGTGAAGCGCGACTTAGGCACCTGTGGCGAGTGGCGCTGTTCCTTCTCGTCGCCGTCGTTGAGGTCGGCTATAGAGTAGTGGAGGGCGCTTGCTGCAAACTCCTTGTCAGAGAGCACGGTGAAGCCGTTGCCGTCGGCATCGGTCTGCTTCCACCAGCGCATGTCGCTCTTTGTGCCTGTCTCCTGCGGACGCACATAGGGGAAGAACTGCTCGTCGGCTGTCTGCTTGTAGATGCCGATGTTCTGTGACAGCTTGCGGTCAGCATAGTTTTCTACCGGTCCGCGGCCGTAGAAGGTCGACTGGTCCATGTTGTAAGGCAGCTCCATGACCATGCCGAAGCGGAACATGGGGCTCACCTTTGCACCCTTGGTTGTGGCCAACGCCTGTGTGACCGCCATTGAGCCGTCGGCAGCCACGTTGTAGGTAAGCGTGAGCTTGGCCTTCACCTCAGGCATGTCGTAGGTAGCTGTCACCACCGCCACGTCAGCCGAGCCCTTGGCACCCTTCTTTATGTCGATGCTCTTGAGGTTCATCTCGGGGTTGAACCACGCCTTGTATCTCTTGTTTATGCCGCCACCCATGTCGTTGTCGGTCACGGCGCGCCAGAAGTTGGGCTTCAGCGTGCCGCCCTCGCCGAGCAGCTGCTTGCCGTTCACGTCGTAGCGTGTGAGCAGACCCGTTGTCTTGTCCCATGCCACGTTCACGCTGTGTGTCGTGACGCTCAGCTCCTGGGTCTTCTTTCCGTTGTCAATCTTCGCCTTCTTGCCTTCCTTCGCCATCATGACCTTCTGCTCGGCAGAGGGTGTTGCGATGTCGTTGCCCTGCCATTCGTTCACGGCGAGCTGCTGGTAAGCGACCACCTGTCCTGCCTCCATGAGCGGCTCAGCCTTCTTCAGACGATACTCGATGTTCACCAGTCGCTCCTTGCCGTCCTTGGCTGTGCTCACGGTGAACGGCAGCTTTATCTGCTTCGTCTCCTGCGGCTTCACGTCGATGTTGGCCTCTGTTCCGTTGGCTGTCTCCACGCCGTCCTCCATGATGCTCCAAGAGAGCGACACGTTGTCGAGCGTGCGGAAGAAGTTTTCGTTCTTCACCGTCACCACGCCGTTGGCGAGGTCCACGGGCGAGGTCCAGATGTTCTGATAGTAGAAGCCCGTCTCATACATGTGCGGGTTAGGCACGCGGTCGGGCGACACCAGGCCGTTACAGTTGAAGTTGTTGTCTGACGGGTCGTAAGAGTTGTAGTCGCCACCATATTTATATATGGTGCGTCCCTCAGCGTCTTTTCCGCGCAAGCCCTGGTCAACGAAGTCCCAGATGAAGCCACCCTGATATTTAGGATACTTACGCACCAGGTCCCAGTATTCCTTGAATCCGCCGCCCGAGTTGCCCATGGCGTGGGCATACTCACACTGTATGAGCGGCTTCGTCATCTTCGGGTCAGAGGCGTAGCGCTCGCAGTCGGCGTGTGTGTAATACATCGGACAGAAGATGTCGGTGTTGTCGCCCAGCACCGCGCGTTCCCAGTGGATGGGTCGTGAGGGGTCAGCCTGTCTCACCCAGTCGTGTGCTGCTGTGAAGTTGGGTCCGTCGACCGTCTCGTTGCCCAGCGACCAGTAGATTATGCTCGGATGGTTAAAGTGCATCATCACGTTGTGCTGGTTGCGCTCCAGGATCTGCTTTGCAAACTGCGGCTTCTTTGCCTCCGACGTGTCGTCATACTGGAAGCCGTGGCTCTCCTGGTTTGCCTCGGCGCAGAGGTATATGCCATACTGGTCGCAGAGGTCATACCACACCGGATCGTCAGGATAATGGCATGTGCGCACAGCGTTGATGTTGAAGCGCTTCATGAGCGTGAGGTCTTGTATCATGCGCTCTCTTGACACCACATATCCCTTGTCGGGATCCATCTCGTGGCGGTTGGCACCCTTTATGAGCACGGGCTGTCCGTTGACGAGCAGCTGGGCGTTCTTGATCTCTATCTTGCGGAAGCCCACCTTCACGGGCACCGACTCCACGTCTTTGTCGTTCTGCTTCACCGTTGCCACGAGGGTGTAGAGGTTTGGAGTCTCTGCTGTCCACTTCTGCGGGTCCTGCACGTCAAACTTAAGCGTGTGCTTCAGCACCGCCGGCCCTCCTGTCTTGCTCTTCACCTTCGATGCGTTGATGACCTTTCGTGTGAGCTGGTTGCCCTGTGGGTCAATGAGGTCGAACACAAACATGGCAGAGCCTTTCATGTTGACCTTCACGCTGAGCTGTCCGTTCTCATATTGAGCGTCGAGGTCGGGCGTTACCTGGAGGTTGTCAATGTGTGCCATGGGTGAGCGGCTGTAGAGGTAGCAGTCGCGTGCCACGCCGCTGAGGCGCCAGAAGTCCTGGTCCTCACAGTAGGAGCCGTCGCTCCAGCGGAATGTCTGGAAGGCAATGAGGTTCTTGCCCGGTCGCAGGTAGGGCGTGATGTCAAATTCGGCTGCCACCTTCGAGTCTTCGGCATAGCCGGCAAACTGTCCGTTGACGTAGAGATACATGTTTGAGGTCACGCTGCCGAAGTGGGCAATGACCTGTCGTCCGTTCCACGATGCGGGCAGGTCAATGGTGCGTCGGTATGAACCCACATGGTTGTCTTTCACGGGCACCATTGGCGGGTTGTCTTTAAAATGTCCGCGCCAGGCGAAGCCCACGTTCACATATTCGGGGTCGCCATATCCGTTCAGCTCCCACACGGCAGGCACCTCCATCGTGCCCCATGCCTTGTCGTCGAGCGCGGGGTCAAAGAAGTCGGTGGGTCGCTCATCGGCGTTCTTTACCCATTTAAACTTCCACACGCCGTTGAGCGACAGATAGTTGCCGCTGCCTTTCATGTCGCCCTTCAGTGCCGCGTCGCGGTTCTCGTAGGCGAAGAAATTAGAGTGTAGCGGGAAACGGTTGATGGCGTTCACCTGCAGGTCGTGCCACTCGGTAAACGACGGCACCGCCTCCTTGGCTTTTGCTGCCTTGTCGGCTGGTGCTGCTTTGGCTGCCTTTGCCGCCTTTGCGCGGTTTGCCGTCTTGGCTGTTTGTGCCGCTGCCGTTGCTGAGCATAGACCCATCACGGCGAGTGTCATAAAGAGATTTTTCATATCATCTATAGTTTTGGTTTTTAGCCCCCTTTGTGGTGAGGGTTGGTGATAATTGCGTAGCTGATTATGCTTTCAGGATGTCTTTTATAGAATAGATCTTACTTGAGGCTTCAAATGAGAAATATTGGTCATCCATTATCATATAATCTTCGCGTTCCGATTTTTTAAGCCGCTTTATATCAGGAAACATTGACACAGGCACAATAACCTCACGGCCGTCTGTCAGAAAAACAGCCATGGCTCCGCGCTTAACGTTGAAATCAATTTTCTTAATGCCCAAAGTGGTGTCTTTAAATTTGCACACGGGTCTTTGTTTTAAATTTTCTGTAAAGTTATCACTTTGTTTCGTAACTGCCAAAAAAAACAGCTGAAAAAATAAAATACAGCGCTTTTGTTTGCTGTTAACCAAAAACTTGCTAACTTTGCATTGTCTAACAAGATAGAACGCGATTCAAGAGCGTCCGCGCACCAAAGCACGAACGGAAAAAGGAACGACAAGCTTTAAAAACGCTTAGAGAACGGTAAGCTTAAACGTTGGAACGGCAAGCTTAACCGTTGAAACGACAAGCATAAAAAAATAAAAACAACATAAATCAGATTATTTCACTATTATGGCAAAGAAAGCTTTATTGATGATTCTCGACGGATGGGGAATCGGCCAGCATGGCAAAGGCGACGTTATCTTCAACACACCAACACCTTATCTCGACTACCTCACAGCCGTGAGCGCACACTCTGAGCTCCAGGCATCAGGCGAGAACGTAGGTCTGCCCGACGGACAGATGGGCAACTCGGAGGTGGGACACCTCAACATCGGCGCCGGTCGCGTTGTCTACCAGGACCTCGTGAAGATCAACCGCGCATGCAAGGACGGTTCTATCCTCAAGAACGAAGGCATCGTCAGCGCCTATTCTTATGCCAAGGAGCACGGCAAGAAGCTCCACCTCATGGGCCTCACCTCAACAGGCGGCGTTCACTCATCGCTCGACCACCTCTTCCGCTTCATCGAGATCGGCAAGGAGTATGGTCTGAAGGACCAGCTCTTCGTACACTGCTTCATGGACGGCCGCGACACCGACCCCAAGAGCGGCAAGGGCTTCATTGAGCAGGTACAGCAGTGCTGCGAGAAGAACGATGCCCACATCGCCCACATCGTGGGACGCTTCTACGCCATGGACCGCGACAAACGCTGGAACCGCGTGAAGGAGGCTTACGACCTGCTCGTTGAGGGTCAGGGCAAGCAGGCCACCGACATGGTGCAGGCCATGCAGGAGAGCTACGACGAGGGCGTGACCGACGAGTTTATCAAGCCCATCTGCAACAGCGCCGTTGACGGACGCATCAGCGAGGGCGACGTGGTGATCTTCATGAACTTCCGCAACGACCGCGCCAAGGAGCTCACACAGGTGCTCACACAGCAGGACATGCCCGAGGAAGGCATGCACACCATCGCCGGTCTGCAATACTACTGCATGACTCCCTATGACGCATCGTTCACAGGCGTAAACATCCTCTTCCCCAAGGAGAACGTCATGGACACCCTCGGCGAGTATCTCTCAAAGCAGGGCAAGCGCCAGCTCCACACAGCAGAGACAGAGAAATATGCACACGTCACCTTCTTCTTCAACGGCGGACGCGAGCAACCCTATGAGGGTGAGGACCGCATCCTCGTGCCCTCGCCCCGCGTGGCAACCTACGACCTCAAGCCCGAGATGAGCGCTTATGAGGTTAAGGACAAGCTGGTGGGAGCTATAAACACACAGGAGTATGACTTCATCGTTGTCAACTTCGCCAACGGCGACATGGTGGGACACACCGGCATCTACAACGCCATCGCCAAGGCTGTTCACGCCATCGACAACTGCGTGAAGGACGTGATTGAGGCTGCCAAGGCCAACGACTATGAGGCGATCATCATTGCCGACCACGGCAACGCCGACAACGCCATCAACGCCGACGGCACACCCAACACCGCTCACTCGCTCAACCCCGTGCCCTTCATCTACGTTACCGACAACAACTCGGCTACCGTGCGTGACGGACGCCTCGCCGACGTGGCTCCCTCGATCCTCCACATCATGGGTCTGGAGCAGCCTGCCGACATGACGGGCGAGAACCTCATTTCTGACAACAAGGCTGCCGAGTAAAGGCACCGCAAGGCTATATGCCCCGCATCCGTCCACACCTGTGAGACGGGGTGGGGCATATCGCGTTTCTAAAAACGCACCTGAACATCGCAAACACACATCTGCCCACTCAAGACATCTATCGCCAAAAGCACCTGCCTGTGCTCACGGCACCCATCTATCCATGCTCAAAGCACCTATCTATCCATGCTCAAAGCATCTATCTATCGTGCTCAAAGCATCTATCTATCGCTCAAGACATAAAACGTAACGCTCAAGACATAAAACGTAACGCCTAACCCCAATCTCTGCGATTGACCAAGCAACAAAACTGTCTTAAAGATGTAACTTCTCAGAAATGTGTAAGCCATAACTTTGCAGCGTATGAGCTATTGTAGCTTAATCTACCATATCGTGTTTCGCCCTTTCGCCAGCGAGAGGGTCATAACGCCCGACCACGCCGACGACCTCTACCGCTACATCTGTGGTTTTGTAGAGAGCCGTCAATCGAAGGTGTGCGAGATAGGTGGCATGCCTGACCACATACACCTTCTTGTGCAGATAAGCCCTAAGGTGGCAATGTCCGATTTTATGCGCGACCTGAAAACCAGCGCCAGCAAATATATGAAGGAGAACCCCACATGGTTTCCCCGCTTCAGAGGATGGGGTAAAAGCTACTGCGCCATAACCGTTTCGGCATCGCGTGTGCCATCGGTGGCTGGCTATATAAGAAGGCAATATGAGCATCACACCAAGAAATCGTATGCCGATGAAATGCGCGAGATATGTCTCGCCTACGGCATAGAGGTGGATGAGAAATATTTCCTCAAAGAGTGAAGACGCTGTCACCATCAGAGCCATCGCCTCCCAAAGGTAGGTCAAGCCTGTGCTCTCGCCTCCTAAAGGCAGGTCAAGCCTGTGCCCTCGCCTCCCAAAGGCAGGTCAAGCCTGTGCTCTCGCCTCTCAAAGGTTGGTCAAGCCTGTGCTCTCGCCTCCCAATGGTAGGTCAAGCCTGTGCTCTCGCCTCCTAAAGGTAGGTCAGGTCTATGCTCTCGCCTCCCAAAGGTAGGTCAGGTCTATGCTCTCGCCTCCCAAAGGTAGGTCAAGCCTGATCTCTCGTCTCCAAGAGGTCGGTCAAGCCTGTGCTCTCGCCTCCCAAAGGCAGGTCAAGCCTGTGCTCTCGCCTCCAAGAGGTCGGTCAAGCCTGTGCCCTCGCCTCCAAGAGGTCGATCAAGCCTGTGCTCTCGCCTCTCAAAGGTCGGTCAAGCCTGATCTCTCGTCTCCAAGAGGTCGGTCAGGTCTGTGCTCTCGCCTCGCGTCCCCGAAGGGGGCGAATGTCCATAACCGCTGGTGTAGTGAGCGAAGCGAACGAAACCTGCGGTCCCCCCGAGTGTGGGATGATCGTCCTCGAAGAGGGCGAACATAAGGGACCTGTGTCACGGCTCGCTCACAGCTTCCATCTATGGACATGCATGGCATCTACGCACGGCTTGCTCATGTTCGCCCTCTTCTTGCTCTGGCAAGCGACAAAGTCGAGCGCGAGGACGGACCACTTGCTTACGGTGAAACCGCAGGTTGCGTTCGCTTCGCTCTCTCCACCAGCGGTTATGGATATTCGCCGCCTTCGGCGACGCTTGCTTGAGGTCTTCTCGCTGCATGCTCGTTTGAGGTTTCCTATCTCTCTTTTTTCACATCCATTCTCCTACCCCTCATCGCGGCGGCTGATGGATCTATCAAATATTTTTCTAAAATTTATTATCATCAATTATTAATTTAAAACTCGTAAAACATGAAACGAATTTTACGCCCATTTTTAACGCTCCTCATGCTTGTGGTGTGGGCGAGCGGATTTGCACAAGAGGTTACTCTTGATTTTACAAATGCTACGAAAGATTGGGGAATCACCACTACACCTACAACTAAAGCCACAAAGTTTACCAATGGTACATATACAATTGAGGCAAGTAAAGGTTTTAAACAATCAGGAGATGGTGTTTTATTAGGTAAATCTGGTGCTACTCTAACTTTACCTGCTTTCGATTTTGCTGTAGAGAAGATCGTGGTAAAAAAGAATACAGGAAATAGTCAAGTTTCTCCAAAAGTAAAACAGAATATTTTTGTTGGCTCTCAAGCTGTAAGTACTCAGACGACAGGCGCAGATAAAGATCAAACATATGAAATAAAAGCTGATTACCAAAAAGCTGGTAATATTTACACTCTTAAAGTTACAAGTTCGCATAATACCCAATTTTCAAAAATTGAGATTTACAAGGCTGCTTCTTCATCAACCGCAACCACAGTAAGTTTCCCCAAAGAATCTCTTAATCTTATAGATGGAGATGAGGCTGCACAGGGTCAGGCTGCTGTGGTGAAGGCTGGCGAGAAAACATTGACAGGCGCAACTGTTACATATAGCTTTGAATCAGCAGACGGCATCTTCAATGAAACCCTTGCTTCTGATGGTTTATTCTCTCTAAAGGCTGGTGCTCATGGAACAGGTAAGGTTACAGCCACATTTGCTGGTGGCGAAATTGATGGCGTAACTTATGCTAAATCTTCAGCTTCTTATATCGTTAATTATTCAGCTGCCAAGACCCCTACTCTTTCATTCTCTGCTGCTAACGTAACCGTTAAGCAAGGCGAAGAATCTTCTTTCGAAAAGCCTACAATCAAGTTTACAGACGAGAGAGGTGACGACGTTACTGCTGCTGCCGACATCATTTACAATGCTTCACCCGAAACCGTTGTGAAACTTGACAATGAAGGAAATGTAACACAATGGTTGGCTCCTGGAGCTGCTACCATTACAGCAACGACAGAATATGGCAATAATTATTATGATGCTTCTTACACCCTGACCTACGAGAAGGTGAAGCTCGCTACAACATTGACATTGAATGAAGGTCTGAAGACAACAGGCGAAATAGGCGAAACTCTCGATTGTCCTGCATGGACACTTAAAGCTGGTGAGAACGTGCTTTCTGGTAAGACCGTTGTGCTGACAAGCGACAACAAGGATGTTGTGAAGGTTTATGGCAATCAGCTGAAACTCGTTGCTGCGGGTTCTGCAAAAATCACTCTTAGCTTCAATGGCGATAACGACTATAAGAGCTCAAATGTTTTTTATATGCTTACTGTTGTTGACCCCAATGCTGCTGAGGTAACGTTTGATTTCTCTAAGCCTGGTAAATATGGCTATGATGATCCTGCGACAAATAATGAAACAGTAATAGGTGTAGGAAATTCTATCGTTTCTGGAATTGTTTCGTTAACGGTTACCAAAGAAAGTGAAAGTTCTAATGTAAAATCAAGATTTTGGAATAGTAATGGAGAAATAACATATCGTCTTTATAATGGAGCAATAAATACCGTTTCAGTACCCCAAGGTTATGTTATCACCGCAATCTCGATAACCGATAATAATAACGGAAAAAGTAAACTCATAACTATTGGCGAAAATACAGACAATTCTGATTGGACAGGTTCTGCACAAAGCGTCATAATTACTGGTACGGGTAAAGCTGTTCTCGAAACAATGACCGTAACCTACAGCAAGCTTCCCTCTATCGATCTCGACGAGTCTCAAAACAACGCTGAGACCATCTCAGGCAATACTGACAAGACCGTTAACGTTAAGCTCACCCGCACCCTTAAGGCTGACGTTTGGAACACATTCTGCGTTCCCTTCGACGTTACCGTAGCAGGCAGCCCATTGGAGGGCGCTACCATCAAGCAGATTGCAAGCGTAGAAGAAAAGACTGATGGCGCTGTTATCAACTTTGAGGATGCTCCTGCCACCCTTGAGGCTGGCAAGGCTTATCTCGTTCGCACAGCTACAGCCATCGAGAACCCCACATTCAACGGCGTGACAGTTAAGAACGTTACTCCTGCCAACTGCAGCGGTAACGAGAATTATCAGCTTATCGGCATCTACAGCCCTCTGAATATAGACGCTTCGCTCTATGGCAAGGTGTTCGGCATCAACAACCAGGACAAGCTGGCAAAGGTTAAGCAAGACACCTCTATCAAGGGCATGCGTGCTTACTTCCTGTTAGCAAACAGTGCCGCAGCAGCCAAGCTCAACTTCGGTGGCGAGCTCACAGGCATCGATGCTGTTGACAACGGCGAGGCCGTAATGACAGGCAAGGTTTATAACCTCAACGGTCAGTATGTAGGCAACAGCCTTGAGGGTCTGAAGAAGGGTGTTTATGTTGTAAACGGCAAGAAGGTGCTCAAGTAAAGCGCCGCGCAAAGACAACAAACGCTTGTGTAATGAACTTTAAACGAATGAAAACAATGGAAAAGAAAGAATATATGCAGCCACAGATCGAGGTGGCAAAGATGGAGGCAGGCAATCTGCTCGACAACTCTGTAACGGGTTCTGGCGTTACATTTACTCCTGGCGCAGCTGGAGAAGAGGTTGCAGGTGGTGAGGTAAACTCAAAGCTCCACATCAACGACGTGTGGGAGTAACAATCTCCCCATAAGGGAGTGACCCTCCCCTCAGCTTTTTAACCGCAAATGCGGCGGCACGACGCTCTTTGAGCTGTCTTGCCGCCGCATTTTGTATTGTATTGAACTTTCGCAATTGCATAATAAACACATTCTCAAGCGATTATCTTCTCAAGCGAGCGTCGCCGCGCTTGACTTTGTCGCTTGCTAGAGCGTCGCCGCGCTCGACTTTGTCGCTTGCCAGAGCAAGAAGAGGGCGAACATAAGGGGTGTTTTTACAGCTTGCTTGTGTTCGCCCTCTTCGAGGACGGACCACTTGCTTACGGTGAAACCGCAGGTTACGTTCGCTTCGCTCTCTTCACCAGCGGTTATGGATATTCGCCGCCTTCGGCGACGCTTGCTTGAGATAATTACCACATTTTAAAAGCGAAAGTTCAGTTATTGTATAAATTGCGCGTTAGGATACATTTCAAGGCAAACTAAAAATTGTCCCTATTGTCTCTATTGTCTTTAACCCCACGCAAGAAAGCAAGGAAGCGCAAGGAAGCGGGTCACCATTGTCTTAAAAAACCACGAAGGAAAGAGAGGTCAAGAAGAGAAATGCCTACTAAAAATTTTTCTTTTTCAGATTATATTTGTTTTTTCTCAGATTATATTTGTATTTTTGTCACATCCAAAATAAAGACCGACCTAAAGAATGAGGAAATATCTACTTCTGCTCCTTGCTTTGCTCACACTCGCATGCAACAAGAGAGGCGACGAACCCACAGCCGAGAAAGCCTATGCCATGCTTGAACGCGTGGCAGAACAGAACGCTCTTGGCAACAAACCGGCGGCGCTGGCCCTTGCCGACAGTGCCCTGACCCTGAACCCCGCCGACACCACACGCTGCTGGCTCATGAGCGAGAAGGCTGTGACGCTTGTCGACATGGGACGCATGGCCGATGCCGTGGGCGTGGCCCAAGGCGCTTACGCCCTTGCCCGCAAGCTCCACGATGTTGAGGCCATGCTCAACCTGCGCGGCACGATGGGCATAGCCTACAGGCGGCAGGGCATGACCGACTCGGCCCTTGTGCAATATAAAGAAGGTATAGACATGGCGCTCGCGGAGCAAAACACAGAATATGAGATCTATCTTAACAACTGCGTCACGGTGCTCTACTCTGAGAGCAACCGCTTCGACGAGGCCCTCCACTATGCCCGTAAGACCGAGAAGGCAGCCGCAGCAGCCAACGACACCGTTCAACGCCTATCGGCAAGGGCCAACATCGGCGGCATCTACATGCGGCAGAACAACTACAAGGCAGCGTTCCACGCCCTGCTGCCTTGCTGGCCAGAGGTGAAGAGGGTGGGGTATAACGTGCTCACGCTGAAGTTTTTGTCCGTCATCCTGAAGTCATACAGCTCCCTGGCCGATTATCAAGCCGTCGACAAATACATGAGATATGCCGACCGCGTGATGGCGGGCATGGCCACCAACAGCAACGGCGTGTTGGGCATTTTGGAGGTCAAAGCCCATCTGCTTGGCGCACAACACCGCTACAACGAGCAGCTTGCCCTGATAGACAGCATCATGGCCTCGGGCGCACAGAACCAGGCCATGCCGCTGGAGAAGATGCTGCGCATGAAAGCTCTCTGCCTGGAGAAGATGGACCGCAAGGCTGAGGCACTGACGCTCATGAACAGGGCTTTCAATCTGCTCGACTCGGTGAAGCAGAGCGACATAGAAAAGAGCATGAGCGAGTTCTCGGTAAGATACAAGACGCTGGAGACGGAGAAAGCCTTGGCAGAGCAGAAGCAGCAGACGGCAGAGAAAGCCAACCAGGTGCTGTGGCTCGTGGTGGCCGTGGTGGTGCTCGCCGGCGTGGTGGTGCTCATGCTCTATAAGCGGCGCATTGCCGCCCAGCGTGCCTTGCTGCACGAGAAGCAGAGCTACATTGACGGTCTGGAGAACGAGCGCGAACGCATAGCCAAGGAGCTTCACGACGGTGTGTGCAACGACATCCTGGCCTCCAAACTGCTGCTTGCCACCGACAGTAGTCAGGCAGAGGCTTATCTTAACGACGTGTGGCGTAACGTGCGGCAGCTCTCACATGAGCTCATGCCGCCCAGCTTCGAGAACGTAACCCTCGACGCCGCCGTGCGCTCTTATGTGGCGACCGTCGGCAACAACGCCAAGAACGACGTGAAGCTCCATATCGACAGCTCCTTTGCCTGGCAGCTGTTGCCCCAACGGGTGGCTTACGAGACCTACCGCATCGTTCAGGAGGCAACGGGCAACGCCATAAAGCACGGCAGCGGAAGTATAGACATCTCTCTCACGGTCGAGGACGACATCCTGCGGGTGAGCATCGTGAACGCCATCAACCCCAACAGCGCAAGCACGCCCACCGACAGCGGCATAGGCCAGCAGACGCTGCAGAAGCGTGCCGACCACATAGGCGCCAAGCTCACCGTAAAGGCAGAGGGCACACAACACACGCTCACCCTCACGCTTAAGCTGCACACAGAAAAACAAACCGTAAAGCAAGCACAACAATGACAATTCTTATCGTCGACGACCACCCCATCGTGAGGAAAGGCATACACGCCTTGCTGACTTCAGCGTTTGCCGACGCCGAGGTCATGGACGCTTCCTGCCTGAAGGAAGCCGAAGAGGCATGCTCCACCCGCAACGTGAACATCATGATAACCGACCTCGACCTCAACGGCGAGAGCGGTCTGACGCTCATAAGGCGCGTGCGCGACATCCTGCCCAGCCTTCAGATCGTCATCTACACCATGCACGAGGAGCCGTGGTCGGTGTGCCAGATTGCCGACACCGACACCGAGGGGGTGGTGATGAAGAGCGACAACGCCAGCGAGCTGGTCAAGGCGGTGAAGAACCTCAACGAGGGCAAAGGCCACTACAGCACCACGTTCGTCCGTCTGCTCAACGCGCTGAAGCTACAGCCCTGCCGCTTGTCGGAACGCGAGCAACAGGTCATAGACCTCACGGCAAAGGGCCTCTCTACCTCCGACATGGCAGAGCAGCTCGGCATCAGCGCCAACACCGTCGAGTTTCACCGCCGACGCATCATGCAGAAGCTCAACGTTGCCAATGCTGCCGAGATGATAAGACGTGCCACAGAGCTTGGATGGAGAGCAAACATCTGACAGAAACATGACAGACAAAAGGCTTTCACCCTCTCCTTACCTACCAACAAAAAAATCAGTTTCCACTACGGAAAACCATAGTTTGTCCCCTACGGAAAACCGTAGTTTTTGCGTTTTAAGCGAGGTTTACCCAGAAGAATAGAATTTATCTTTTATTTATTTTCGCTACCTTTGTAGAAGACAGTTTATTAATTTCCAAATTTTTCATCTGCATGGGTACCGATATAAAGGAAAGCATCACCACACGCGAAAAAGAGATCTTGTATCTCCTTTCAAAAGGCTTGAACAGCAAAGAAATTGCGGCGGAGCTGTTTATATCTGCCCACACCGTAGAATATCATCGCCGCCAACTGCTTAAGAAGACCAACTCTCGAAACATCGCACAGCTCATAGGAAACGCCTTCCGCATGGGCATCTTGTGAGCCGTCGGCCAAAAACATGAAGGAAACGATTTTTTAAAAAACCATAGGCTTATGAAACATTTTAACCTCTACATGATGGGCTTAGCCCTCATCTCAAGTGTTTGTGTCACAGCGCAGACACACCAGTCTCTGCCCCAGCCCATTCCGGGCGTTAAGGCACAGCAGCTTTTCAAGAAGGCCAACAGCAACAGGGCAGAGGCACAGCGCCCCGACACCAAAACCACCAATGCCCCACACATCATAGGTGTGCGCATGGTGCCACTGGCACAGATTGTCAAGGCACAACGCGCCAAAAAGGCCGACGAGATGGTGAAGAAAACATTGCCCACAAGCTGGACTAAAACCGAAAACAACGGCACACCAGAGACGGGCAAGATAACCTACGACAAGTATGGCCGCTTCAGCGTGGTCGACTACGGCACGTACAAAGACCTCTACACCTACGACACCAACGAAACAGGCTCAAAATGGAGCAAAAAACTGGTGCGCCGTCAAAGGGGCGAAAATACTGTTGACCACTACAAAGAAGAGCGCACCTTCGACCAGTATAATCGTGTGTCAACCATAAAGGTTTATTCGGACAAATATGAACCGATCTTTATGCTGGTAGAAGAGCGCGAATACGACTACAGCCATAACGCTGAGGGCGTTGAGGTGAAAAATATCGACTATATTCCTAATAACGACGTTCACCAGCCAGGACAAGTAGAGATGCTTAAATGGTTTGCCCCCACACAGAGCTATATCAGCATCACATATGATGCCCAATACGAGGAGGTAGAGTTTGAGGTGAATGGCACCAATTACACCCTCAAGCGATATAGTAAAAACCGCGCTAACGAGTTGGTGTTAACCGGCACTGAAGAGCACTACTTCACTGCCGATGGCCGCGAATTGGGCTATCTCAAATGCTCTTACTTTGATGGCCGAATAAGTTATAGAGAAGGCCGAAAGACAGAGATACTGCCCAACACGCCCGAGGTAGGCTTCACCACAGAGATTAAATATCAGGCAAGCTCTTATCTTGAGCCCGCAAACACGTGGGAGTATAGCGAAAAACGTGTGTTTACCAACAACCAGGATCTGCCCAAGATACAGGCCAACGGCGACCGCTCATATAAACAATACAGCTATAACACCGACAAGGCCGAATGGGTGCTGAAGAGAAATAAAACTGAAGAGTGGACTTCTGAGGGCTTCTTGAAAGAGACCTGGGAAGAGTATTATGATAATGGCGAGTTAGATAGTCGTGAAACGGGCATCATCAAATATTCGGCCCAGGGCGAAGAAGAGGGCTACGTGATGCCGTTTAAGAACGGCGGTTATGTGATGGAGACCGACATACAGGGCGTAGACGGCAGCTATTTAACCTTCTACGACAAGAACAACAACGTTACGCGCCAGCTCAGAGCCATCTACAAAGACGAAAAAGGTGACTATGTATACGAAAGCACCGTGCCCGAAGAAACAATATACGAAGAGCTGAAGAACGGCCAGTGGGTGCCCGTAACCACCGATCTGATGTTGGGCGATGGCGACACCCACCTGGAGGTGAAGTTTAACGACAAGGGCCAGATGACCCAGTGGGACGAGTATGAGGAGGGCCGTCACACCGAGCATGTGGTTTACACCTATCTTAACAACGGATACATCGAACAGTCGTATAACACCGAGACCAACAAGGTAGATGAATACACCCAAGTAACCAAAGACGCCGACAATGTTGTTACCTACATCAACTACGAGTATAACAACAGCGAAATAATATGGGGCGAGAAATATGTTACCTACCCCACAGGCAAACAGCTTCAGTATACTTGGAGTTCTTCCCTCGGAGATTTCAAACTTCAAAACACAACGGCAAAGACGCTGACCTCAACAGCTGCCGATGGCACACGAACCAGCATCTACCGCGAGATCGACGACAATGGCAACGTTGTAGAAACGCGCAAAGAAAGCTATTATAACAAAGACGGTGAATATCGCCGGGAGGTTTATAATAAGGTAGACGGCCAGTGGGTAGGCGAAGAAAAGAGCGAGCAGAAGCCTGTAACAGTGCCCCAGTTTGAGGTGCTTGACCTGCAAGACCCCATGGCTTGCAACGACGAGTATTTCTATCCCTATGACGGCGATGACGAGGAGGATGTCAGCCCCACTTCTTCAACCAACTCTACCAGTTGGGGATGGAAAGACGGCAAGTGGGCAGTGGGCAGCCAGGATATCACCGTTTACAGTCAGCCCGATCCCAACACTCTCACGCGGACCTACACTAATTTCCTTGATGAGAGTGTCATGAATTATGGAGCCAGATACACCAAGAGGGTAAACATCGTGACCAGGAAGCGCGACAGCCGTAACAACCTGTTAGAGTATATAGAGAGCGATGATTATGTTGAGAAAGACGATGTATCTACTTACTGCGACAGGCTGACAGAAACCTCCCATATCTACACTTACAACGATGATGGACTGCTCACATCGGCTACGCATGAGGAATATGTCACCAATCGTGAAGATGCATCGGCAAAATCATCAGTGGCTGGTGCTGCTGCCACACGCGTGTTAGTTTCAAGCATTGTAACCAACTATTATTACACCGAGCTCAACATCGTGAACGGCATCACCTCTACCACCGCCGACGCCACCAAGCCCGCCTTTGCCGTAAGCGGTCGCACCGTGAGCGCAGTAGGCAAGAGCGCTGCCATCAGCCTCTACACCCTCGATGGTCAGCTCGTGGCTACATCGGCCACAGGTCAGGTTGAGGCTCCCACCAACGGTATCTTCATAGCAGTGAGCGGAGCAGCAAAGTGTAAGATTGTTGTGAAATAAAACCAGTAGAACAAATGATGTCTCTTGACAATGAAGAGACCTAACCCTATAACCCTTTTAACCCAAAACGGTCTAATGACCGATTTGGGTTAAAATGAAGGAATAAAAAGCGCCAAAGGCGAACATCACCAAGGTAAAACCCCATGTGATGTTCGCCTTCTTTGTGCTCCATTTGTTCAGCGCGTTGAACACTTTTCTTCAAAATCTGTTCAGCGCATTGAACATTTTTCTTCAAAATCTGTTCAGCGTGTTGAACATCTCAAAACAAACCGTTTAATCTTTTAAGCAGCCTATAGGGATAACATACACCCCGTCCTTTCGCTTATAAGCATATTGTCCAACACCAATAACCACAGCCATAAACGAGGGGGCAGGCATTTTTGTTGTGTCAAGCTTGTCAGCTAATTCTTTTAAGTTGGTAGCGCCTTCTTCTATTCGTTCTGTGCCGCCAAGTTTCACCTCAAGCAGAGCATAACTACCGTCACGGCGATGAAGAACCGTGTCACACTCCAATCCGCTACTGTCTCTATAATGATAAAGCGAGCCGTCCAAAGCCTCTGCATACACACGAAGATCTCTCACCACGAGGTCTTCAAAAAACAGTCCGAACGACTGCAGGTCATTAACCAGATCCTTTGGTCCCAGACCAAGAGAGGCGGTACCTATGCTTGGGTCAACAAAATGGCGCGTGTCGCTCGTTCTGATGGCCGCTTTGCTCCTGATGTTAGGATTCCAGGCAATAAGGTCTTCTATCACAAACAGGCGTTTTAAAGCCTTGATATAATCAACAACCGTACCTTCATCTAACGTGCTGGCATCGTTGGTGAGCATGTCTTTTCTTATTGTGGAGATAGACACCTGCTGTGATATGTTACGGGCATAAGACCGCAGAAGCAGCTTTGTGCGCTCAGCACTTCGCTTCACTTTGTCCACTCGTTGTATGTCGTAGTCGACAACAGAATCAAAATAATCGAAGGCTTGGTCAAGGGCCACCTCCTTAGAAACAATCGTTGCCCAAGGCCATCCGCCACGACATGTTAGATAGGCAAGTTCTTCAACGCCAAGATTGTTTGTACAAGCCTCAATGTCCTTGCCCTCAAACAGATCTCTCAAGCTAACAGCACCTGACGATTCACCCGACTCATAGAGGCTCATCGTGCGCATTTTAAGATGAGCAAACCGACCTGTGCCACTGTGGATGGTTGCGTCTGCTTCTGGCAAGACAGAAGAGCCTGTAAGAATAAACTGTGAAGGCTCACCTCTTTTATCCACTTCGCTGCGAATGCTGTCCCATATTGCCGGCAAAGCCTGCCACTCGTCTACAAGACGCGGCGTGGCACCTTCAAGCAAGGTCTTGGGGCTGAACTCTATCATCTGAGAGCTTTGCATCAACACGCTGGAGTCGCCCAAGTCGAGCACGCTCTTTGCTATTTGCTTGGCTGTTGTGGTTTTGCCACACCACTTTGGACCCTCAATAAGGACAGCTCCCTTACCAAGAATTTTGCGTTCCAACAATCTGTCTGCAATACGATGCTTATATTTTGCCATATCTCATTGATTTTGAGTACAAAGTTAAGACTATTATTTCTAATTTCCAAACTATTATATAAGAAATTCCGGAATTTGTGAGCAAATTTTTCCTGAATTTGTGAGCAAATTTTTCCTGAATTTGTGAATGGCTATAAGAGTTTTGAATCTTGAGTTTTGAATTTTGTATTGTTGCGGCTTTGCCGCAATTTTGAATTATTGAATTATTGAATTTTGAGTTTTGCGCTCGGCTCGTATAGACGCTTGCCTAAGAAAGAATTTTCCCTCTTAGACAAGGCGAATTCTTCACTCTTCATTCTTCATTCTTCACTCTTCACTCTTCACTCTTCACTCTTCACTCTTCACTCTTCATTCTTCACTCTTCACTCTTCATTCTTCACTCTTCATTCTTCACTCTTCACTCTTCACTTAATAAGCTCTTCCCTTCCAATGGCGCCAGCCCTTTTTTACCTTTTTACCTTTTTACTTTTTTACCTTTAAAGCCTCTTCACCCTTTCCTCAAAGGTTGCGCGGTCGCTGAGCGCCTCGTTACGATATTTTGTGCGATAGTTGTAGACCGTGCTGTTGGCGAGGCCGAGGAAGGTGGCTATCTGCTTGCTGTCCTCCACGCCAAGGCGCAGGAGGGCGAACACACGGAGCCCCATGGTCAGTGTTCCGCGTGTCTTCGGCTCGATGCGACTCTCAGGCACGAGCAAGGCATTGAAATTTTCAATGAAATCGGGGAAGATGTTGAGGAAGATGCTGTCGAAGCGTGCGAACAGCTCGTCGCGCGTGGTCACATTACGGTTGGCAGCCACGATGGCCGTTTCCATCTCGTCATATTTCTTCGCCCTCATCAGCTTCTTGATCTTCTTGAGCAGCTTGTCGCCCTCGTCGATATATGCCGAGCAGATGCCGAAGAAGGTGCCGATGTAGCTCTCCTTGATGATGTTGGCCTCAGAGAGCTTCTGGTTTATCAGCTCGTTCTGCTCATAGAGCTTCTTGAGCTGCTCGTTGGTGTCGCTGAGCTTCAGGTTGGCCTCGTTGATCTTCATGTTTTTCTCCTTCACCTTGTGGCGCTGTCTGTGGGAGAACACGAGCAAAGTCACGGATATGATGAAGAGAATTATAATAATGTAGAGCGAGATGTTGACCAGGCGCTGCTTCTCGTTAAGCTGCGAGAGATAGAGCCTGTTAGTGTCTTCCATGTCGTGAACGATCCAGTCGCGTGTGATGCCGCCAAACTGGGTGTAGGCATAATAAGCATACTCCATATATTTTCTTGACCGCTTCACGTCGCCCCTATCATTGAGCACGCGACTGACGTTATAGATGGCTTGCTCGTCGTAGGTTGCCGACTCTACGTCGCAGATGGCAGCCAGCAGCAGACAGTAGAACGCTTCGTCGGGTCGTTGAAGCTTCTCCAGCAGGGTGTAGCGCCTGAAGTTGACCACGGCGTTTTTTTGGTCGTCAGGCTCAAGCTGCTTCAGCCTGTGGTTGCACAGAGCCAATGCCTGACTGTAATCTTCGGCATCGAGCAGTTTAAAATAAAGGGTGTTGAAACGGGCTTCAGAGTTTTCGGGCGCCACAAGCAGCAGCTTCTCTGACAGATCCTTGGCTATGCGTGTGAAAATATGCCTGTTCTTGGCGTTGCGTGTGTCGCGTGCCAGAGCAGTGTAAAGCTTGCTTTTTATGCTGTAATATTCCACTTCCGCATCGGCAAAAGTGGTGCGTTCCAGACTGTCGATAAGGAAACGGGCCTCGGCATAATAGCCCGAGTTGAGATATTGCGTAGACATGCGGCAACGGCTCTCGCTCACCTCGCGGTGTTCGCCCACCACCTTGGCACCGTCCAGGCAGCGCTGTTGCCACAAGATGGCAGAGTCGTTGAGAAAGACCCTGTATTCGTCGTGCAGCTTGTTCATGATCGCATATTGCTCCTTCCAATGTGTGGCCACGGACAGCTCGGCGCGGAGCTTTGTTATGCGGTGCTCGCGCTTCTTGCGGTAGGCCTTATAGTTGGCCACAGCCTCGTCGAGACGTTGCAGGAGCTGGTCTGTAGAGGTGTGCTTGGCTTCTTCAACAACGTCAGACACGGGGGTGCCCGCCACTTTTGTTGCAGCTTTGGCGTTTGCCAGACAGGCAGGAACGCATATCGTGAGGATGATGATGAGACGCAGAAATTTATGCATGCTTCATGTAAGGTCTTTAAAGTTGTTAAAGGTAGAATGTCGTTTTTGCACGTCGAGCTTTTAGAGCATTGTCTTGTTGCCCGTGTGCGGTTTATAATGACTTGTTTCAGATGCAAAGGTAGCGATAAAAGGTTGAACAACCAAGATTTTGACCAAAAAATATTTTCTTGTTTTACTACTGATTTTCTGTATGCTTAAAGATGCTAACACGCTGTTTTATAGGCTTTTAAATGGTTATTGAGGTGTTTTTGCGTCTGCTTTTTTACTACGCACGCATGTGTCGTGTTTAAATAATGCGTAATTTTGCATCAGAAACATAAAAAACAGAAGACAAAAAATCAGATCTATATAGAGCGAAAGCTCAACCACATTTAGCCAAGAAAACCGTTAGGTTTACCGGGAGCATCTCCGAGCAATAGATGTCTCATCCGGCGCAAATCACTATATTTTTAAATAGCTCTACTGCTGTAACAAGCGACGTGGGTCACCTCCACGATTAATAGCTTTTAAGGAGGTGTGTATTGCCGTGAGGCAAATGCTGCGTCAGGCCACCTGGTACGGGCAGACAGGGATTTGCTTTGTCATGACCAAGACCGCAATGTTGAAAGGTTAAGGCCAAGCAGTTGTAGAAATGAAACGTTTTCTTAAGCCAAGGTCTGGTTGTGGACGGCCAGACCTTGGTGAGAACGTTCATCGCAAAATCTTTGGAGAAAACATTGTTACATTCATAACCCATCCGTGAGCGAGATAATGACCATCGCTTACGGATTTTTTCGTTTACACAAAAAAAGAATGCGCCGCCATCAACGGCGACGCATCTCGCATGATTTTCAAAGATCCGAAATCTTTAAACCTAAAAACAACTATAGTAAATTCAAATAAAAACGCTTCATTTCGGATCGCCCATCCGCTTTGTTGGCGGTGGGCTGGTTATTACACACAAATCCGAAAGATTTGTTATCCTGCCAATCATTTGCTTTTTTTTACTTATGTGCTAAAACTATTCCTATATTTTTTTAAACAAACGTTTTTGCTTTTGCTGCTCTGCCCACTTGTGAGAAAGTGGGCAGAGTGTTCAAAGGTGAGTTTTGTTCGCTTGCTGTTTTGTTGCAACCAACAAGCTACATGTTGTCTCATCAGTGGTGTTTTGTCAAAGTTTCGCTATTAAAGCGTGGTCAAAAAGATTGTTTTGTAAATAATAACAGATAATTGTCTTTTTTCTTTTCGATGATAAAGTTACTAACAATTTTTCATATCACGAAGATGTAGTAAAAAAAAAGTAGATAAAATGACTCCTCGCTTCCGTATATCTGTATGTAATCAGCGTTTTATGAAAAAGACGAACGTCAAAAACAGTAGTTGGAATATAATCGATTATACTCGCTTCACTCGTGAAGTTATTGGAATTTATTGGGAGTTATTGGAAGTTAACTCGCTTCGCTCGTGAAGTTAACGGCCAAATGCTTTTTTTATTGAGATTCTTCGACAATGTTCTTTTGAGAAGAAAGGCATATGTCCGCTAACTTCCGCTAACTTCCAATAACTCCACGAGCGAAGCGAGTTAACTCCCGATAGCTTCCGCTAACTTTACAAATTGAAAAACTCCGTAAATGCCTTCACGCAATATTCATGGTCGCGCACGCTGCCCGTTTCTCTGCAGCTGTGCATGGCCAGAATGGCGTTGCCCATGTCGACACCGCGAAGAGGAATCGACGAGGCGAGGATGTTGCCAAGCGTGCTTCCTCCAGCCACGTCGCTGTGGTTGACAAAACGCTGGCACGGCACGCCGGCCTTCTCACAAAGCGATGCGAAGACAGCTGCCGAGGCAGCGTCGCTGGCATATTTCTGCGCGGCGTTAAACTTGATCACGGGACCGCCGCCAAGCATGGGGTGGTTCGTGGGGTCATATTTCTCAGGATAGTTGGGATGCCATGCGTGGGCGTTGTCGGCAGAGATCATGAACGCACGCTCCACCGCCTGATAGAACGCCTCCTCGCTGCCGCTCTGTGCCAAGGCAATGCGCTTGAGCATGAACGCGAGGAAGGGGCTTGCCGCGCCTTGCTTGGTCTGCGACCCTGTCTCCTCGTTGTCGAAGATGGCGAGCACCTGTGTGGTGTCGCTCAGGTCGGCAGAGAGCATGGCCTCCAGACCGGCATAACACATGGACAGGTCGTCGAGACGGCCCGACGATATGAACTCGTTGTGTACGCCAAAGGTGCAGGCGGGTGTGGCGTCGGCGAGGTAGAGGTCGAAGTCGAGAATGTCGTCGCGTTTCACCTCGCGCTCCTTGTTCAGCTCCTCCAGGATGACGTTCATCAGCAGGTTGCCCTTCTCCAGCTCGTCGGTGACCTGTCCGAGCAGGGGCAGCACATCCTTCTGTCGGCTCAGTTTCACGCCGTCGTTGACCTGTCGGTTGAAATGGATGGCGAGGTTGCTGATCTGTAGCAGCGGGCGCTGGACGTGGAGCAGCATGGTCTCGGGGCTAAAGGTGTCGGCACCGCGCACGATGACACGTCCTGCGATGGTCAGCGGACGGTCAAACCATGTCGACATTATGGGGCCGCCATAGACCTCGGTGTTGAGCTTCACCAGCGAGCCTTCTGTAAGCATCTCGGCGTTGGGCTTGATGCGGAACGTGGGCGAGTCGCTGTGGGCGCAGATCATGTGGAAGCCGGCGTCGGCAATGGACTTGCAGCCTATGCGGAAGGCATATACCGACGAGTCGTTCTTGGTCACGAAAAAGCTGTCGCCAGCCTGCAACGTGCCGAGCGGCATGCATGGGTCTATACGGCGGAAGCCATTGGCTTCGAGCATGTGGGTGATGTTTCTTACTGCCAGGAAGTTTACTGGCGATGCGTTGAGAAAATCTAACAGTTGGTTGATCATAGAGGTTTCTTGTGTTTTGTTATGGCGCCCCGCAAGACAGCGTTGCGCCGTTCATTTTTCTGCAAACTTACATAAAAAAGGTGAGAAATAAGCATTTTTATGTATGATTGCCGAAAAATAATGTTCCTTTTCAAGGCACGTTTTCTCGCCATGGCAAATCTCAAGCAAGCTTGGCTCTGCTCATCTGGCTTAACGAAAACGCTCTATTTCATAGCACGTTTTCTCGCCATGGCAGAGCTCAAGCAAGCTTGCTCTGCTCATCTGGCTTAACGAAAACGCTCTTAAGGTTGCGCAAGGACATTTAATGTTTACATCGCGCTTCGCGCTCGTTGTTTTTTAAAACATTAATTTCCATTAATTGAACATTAATTATCATTAATACGCGCTTCGCGCCAAATATTTATGAATCATTAATTATTAATTAATACGCGCGTAGCGCGAAATATTGATGGAAATTAATGGGTCATTAATGATAATTAATGTTCAAAAGAAACACGAGCGCGAAGCGCGATGTAATTAATAATCTGTGCAGAAGTTCAGACGTTAAAACGTCTTCATCGTTTCAGCATGCCGCCGTTGCGCATGCCCTTCTCCACCTCTTTCCATAGCTCGGGTCGGGCGATGAGGTGGCAAATGTCGAAGACCATGAGTCCGTCGCTGAGCTTGATGTTCATCTCGATGGCCTTGCCCAACTTTGTCGGTTCGCCATAGAGCTGGTCGACGAGCAGACCGCCGTAGACGGCATGTCCGCCGAGGATGGTGCGCAGGTGCTTGCATGAGCCCTCCACGCTGTACCATGTGCCGCGCTGCGTCTCCGAGTCGGTCTCGTTCTTCACGCCCTTGGTGTTGCGTTCAGCCTCCGCGATCGTTATGTCGGTGTAATAGTTGCCGGTGGTGTAGAGGTCGAGCAGCTCCATGTAGCCTGTGCGCTTGTAGGTGGGCGTAGCCCAGTCATAGTCGGCAGACGGATTGTAGGTGTTGCTTGCGAAGTTGACGCCCACCTCATAATAGCTGGGATACCATGCCCCCGTGTAGGTTCCGAACGAGATGTCGGGCCTTGCAGCCTTCACCGTGGAGCGCAGGTCAGCCATGGCATCGTGTATGACCTGTGATCGCCACTCGATCCACTTGTTGAAGAGCGGTCCTCGCTCCACATGCCATTTCTTGTCGTTGCCCTTCTTCCATGTGAAGATGTCCGTGGGCCAGTTTTTTATTTTCTTGCCCTGCCACTGCTCAAAGGCAGAGCGCGAGAGGTCACTAAAGTCGGCCTCTATACCGTCGTAGCGCACGCGGTCAAGAATTATACCGTCGAGCTCAGGATAAGCCTTCACAAGGTCAGTGAGCACCGTCTTGATGTGCTTACGGAACGACGGGTCGATAGGGTTCACCATGGCCGAGTATTTCTGTTTCTGCTCCATGATCGATTTCATGCCCTCAGGCGTGTAGACCGTTGTTGCCCATTCGGGATGGTCGGTGTAGGTCTGTCCTCGGTCAAAAAAGTTATGTCCAGCCACGAAGCAGTTGAGCGTTGCCTGCACCTTGATGCCCAGACGATGGGCAACGGTGATGAAATGTCCCAGATAATCGAAGTCGGCGCGTTTATATCCGTGCCAGTCGCGCATCTTCGGGGCGTTGGGTGTGTCGAAGAGCACCTCTCCAGTGATTGGTCTCACGTCTACCGCCACGTCGGTGAATCCAAGGTCATGCACCTTCTGCAGATAGAAGTCGATGCTGTCCTTATGACTGAACCGGCCAAAGTTAGCCTCACCGTCGATCCACATTATCGCGCGTTTTGCGGGCTGTGCCTCCTTCGCGTCCTGGTCCAAAGGTTGCCCCGCCGCCCATACATTTGTCGACATGAGGGCCATAACAGCCACCACAGCCGTTTTAATAGCCACAGCAGCCGTCTTGAAAAATTTTGTTTCCATAACTAACAGAAAGTTTGGTTTTAAGATGAATAATCGAAGTTAAATTATAGCAGAATTAAAGTTACTGTTTCAAATAGAAAAGATCATTAAAAAAGGTGCGCCAAATCATAATATTAATAATTCGGCACACCCTTTGAGGTTAATGAGAACAATCTTGTCTTCTAAGTAAAGAGCTTATTAAGTGAAGAACGAAGAGTGAAGAATTCAATAGCCTTAGCTATTCACTCCCCTCCATAAGGGGAGGGGGAAGCCGCGCTATTGCGCGGCGCGGGGGAGGGGCTTTCCTTCAACGCTCCATCCCATAATGGTCGACACCTGAGGAATGACCGACATCGCGATCTTGCACTGGCCCTTGAAGCTCGGGTGCCAGCAGGCACCCAGCTCCGTCTCCGTGTTCACCACGCGGTCCATGGGGTTCGCCATATACACCTTCTTCATCTTCAGCGTCTCCTTGGCAAGCTCCGCCATGGCAGCCTTGAGATAAGTGCTTGCCGAGTGGGCGGTGATGCAGAGCACGGGAGTGTCCTCTCCATAGTGTGCCTTGATGTTCTTGATGAGCTTCACATAAGCGCCCACAAACTGCTCCGAGGTAGGGATGGCCGTGGGTGAGAAGTCGTTGGTGCCGAGGTTTATCATGACGAGGTCAGGTGTGTAAGCCTTGAAGTCGTAAGGCTCCATGCCGTGGTCGTCGAAGATTCGCATCCAGCGGTCAGGCATGTTGTTCACAGACACGCGCACGCTGTCGCCATAATGGCGTGTGATGCCCTGGCCAGAGTGAGCCACAAGAGCATAGTCGGCATCGAAATAGTTGGCCACCAGGCATCCGTAAGCTTGGTTACAGTTTTCTGTCTCCAGCTTGAACGGGTCTGTGCGGTTGTTGCTCTCTGTGCCGAAGCCGCAGGTGTAGCTGTCGCCTATGACCTCTATGAAACGAGCCTTGGGCTTGACGGCTGTGAGTGTGGCGTTCTTGTCGACGATCAGCTCCTTCACCGTGGTGCAGCCATACTCGCCCTCTGTACATTTCTGGAGGCGCAGCGTGTGGGTGCCCTTGGCGAGCTTGTCGGCGAGGGTTACGGTCTGCGGTTCCTTGCCGCTGACCTTGATCTTCTTTATCCACTTGCCGTCCACGAAGACGTTGTGGTAGCTGGTGCCCTCGTCAGAGAGCACCGCTGCTATGTGGCTGCCCGTAAACTGGGTCTGCATGTACACGCCTGTCCAGTCGTAGCGCACGCTACCGTCCTGGAGGTGCTGCACACGTCCTGTAAACGTGATCTGGTTCTTGTCGCCGGCCGACACACGCTTGTCGGCAGCTGTGGCAACGGTGCCACACATACAAATCATTGCCACGAGGGCTAACAGATGTTTTCTCATTGTTTTTTTCTTCTATTTAAAACTTTCTACATTCAGATGTTTCACATTGCTCTTGAACGCGCCTGCCTTTTGCAGCGGGAAGAAGAGGGCACGCAGGTAGCGCATGCTCGTGGTGGGTTGCCACACATGAGGAAGAGTCTTCACGTTTGGCATCTTGTCATAACGGCTCTTCTCCTTGTCCACTACATACAGACGTTGCTCAGCCAGTGTCTCATGCTTCACGCCGTTCACATAGAGCGTGGTGGCGGCTGGTGTCGTCTCGATGGTCAGCTCCACCTCGCCCTCGGTGGGTAGGGTGTAGTTGAACGTGTCGAGATAATCTTCGCGCTGGTAGCCCAGACGTCCTGTCACGGGGTCAGAGAGGAAGAAGGTCGACTGTGGGCCGTAGAAGAGCGCGGTGCCCTTGGCCTCGGCCTTACAATCCACAGTGAAGGTGATGCGATGACCGAAGCCCACCTCGCTGACGGGCAAGCCCAAGTCGTGTCCAGCCTTCACCTCATTGAGCGACATGGGCGCCTTGGTGCGTCCCATCTCGTTCACACCTGGTGCCTCGCTCAACAAACCCTTCTTCTGCTCAAACTGGTCGTAGGGTAGGGTGGTGAGCGCCGCTGTCCAGCTCTTGCAAGCAAGAATCTGCAGCGGAGGGTATATGCGTTCGTGCATATCGTGCACGGTGATGCCGTTGCCATAGACATCGTTCCACAGGGCAAACATGAATCCCAAGACACTGGGGTCGTTCTCTTCGAATTCAGTGTTACGGAACACGCGAGGAGTCCAGTCCTTATACAGATAGTCGAGAGGCAGATGGTCGTGATAATAGTCGGCCATAGGCACGATATACGTCCACCAGTCGCTTAAGCTTACCATCTTCCAGCCCTGACGTTTCATCTCATAGGGGTCGGCAAAGTCGGTAGACCACAGACCCATAATCACATTCTTCTGGCGCACAGGTGTCGTGCCATCGGCATGGGTGAGGGCACCCCACAACATAGGAGCCTTGCCATAACTCTCCATGAGGGCAAGGTAGTGGTCGGTATAGGCGCGGAACTTCTCTTTCAGCTCTTGCGTGGCATTGCTAAATTCGTCGGTGCCGATATGCACATTTGGACCCGCGAAGACGGGGTCTTTGCCCGAGAGATACTCTTTGAAAAGATTGTCCATGAAAGTATATACCTCGGGGTTGAAGATGTCGAAATGGTCCATTCCATATTTCTCTGAGGCGAGGCTCGGCTTATACTGTGTGAAGGCGAGCACATGGCCTGGTGCGTCGATCTCGGGGATGATGTCGACAAACTGTGCGGCAGCCTCCTTCACGAGTGCGCGATATTCAGCCTTGGTGTAATGGCCGTCCTTGGCAGCGAGGCCGGGATAGGTGTCACACTCAAGACGGAAGGCGCTGGGGGTCTGCATCCAGTCGTCGTCAAAATACTGCTTAAACCCGTTGTCGTTAAGGTGCAGTTGCAGAGTGTTCATCTTATAGTAGGCCATGATGCGTGCCAACTTCTTGATGTATGGCATAGGCACAAACTTACGGCCCACATCGAGCATGAAGCCACGGATAGCATATTGCGGCTTGTCGACAGTTGAGCCACATGGCAGCGCAACCTGCTGTTCCGACAGCTGAAGCACGGTCTGCAAGCCCCAGTAGAGCGCCTTTGGTGTGGCTGCTGTGATGTCGCAGGTCGTGCCGATGGTCATGCGGTAGCCCTCGCTGCCGAGCGCCTTGTCCTTCTTCAGCCGCAACACGATGTCGCCGGCCTTGGCTTTGTTGCCTGTTGCAAGACTCATCTGTCGGCCTGTGAGCAGGGTGTAGTCGTGGCAGAAGGTCTGGGCCATGGATCTGAGCGCCGGCGATGCGACCACGATCTGTCCGCTGGGCTGCATCTGTCCTTCACCACCTTGCCACTGTGTGAGTTCTGGCACAACAAAAGGTTTCAAGTTAGCAGCCCATCCAAATAATGAGCCGCTAACAAGAAATACAATCAAAACCAATTTGCGATAATTTCTCATTGTCAATATTGTTTTTTTAGAATAAACAAAAAGAGCAATGAGGCCCATAGAGCCGCATAAGTTCTATAGGCCTCACAAACTATTCATATTTCTGCAGCGGTCGTGCAGACCAGTCGTCGGCGACATAGCTGTCAGGGTAGACAGACTGGTTGACTACGTTGCCGTCCCACTCGCGGATGTAGGTGCTGAAGCGGCGCTGACCCTCTTCTAACACGAAGATGCGGGCACCAGCCTTCAGGTGGTTATACTCGGTGTTGCCACCCGAATAGCGTCCATAGCCAAGCACAATGTTGTGATAGAGGGTGGTGTAATCGTTATCGTGGTCGTGGCCTACGAAGATGCCCATCACATCTTCACCCTCCATCATGGCAGTGAAGATGCCCGAATTAAACTCTGGGCCGCAGCACTGCTCACGACGGGTGCCTATCATGGCCACATTCTGGTTTTCGGTGGCATATGTAAACTCGGGCAGCGCGATGTGGAAGAAGGCGAGCGCTGGCAGCGTTTTACCCTTGTTAGCATCTTTCAGTGCCTGTGCCTGCTGTCTGTACCAGCTTACCTGGTCGAAGGTGAGCCATGCGTAGGTGCCGTGGCTCTTGTCTTCAGGAAAGCCCTTGGGATAGCTGTGCGAGTCGAGGCAATAAAGCACGGCGGCATCGTTCTTGCCCTTGCGGTCTTTAATTTTCACCACATAGTCGAGCTCTTTGGCATTGCTCAGGTCGGGCAAGATATTGTTTTTTACGCCACGCGCAATGTTGTATAGCTCGCGGTTTGTGAGGCCCTGCTCGCTGTCGTGGTTGCCAAACTCGTAGACAAAGGGTATGTTATACTTGCTGATGCAGTTGAGCACATCAAGCAGGTTCTCCTTGGCGGGGGTGCCATAGATAATGTCGCCCGTAAGCACGATAAGGTCGGGGCGCTCTTGCGTGAGCACATTTTCAAGAACCTTTAACGCAGCCTTTGATGCCTTGCTACCATTATAGTGAATATCGGTAAACTGTGCAATCTTAAACTTACCATCGGCATTAAACTTAAGGTTTTGTGCGATGGTGGCTGTGGTGGCCAGCAAGAAGGCAACCGCCAACGTAAATAGTTTTTTCATTTTATATATTTTGAATGTCGTCTTCTCGTTAATACTTCTTCAAGATCTCCTCACACAGCATAAGGCTCTTGATCATCATGCGTGGAATGTGGAACGGGCCCTTGAAGAGGTTACCCTTGGCGGGCTGAGCCACGGTGCCGTCGCGATGGAGGTAGCCATACCATTCGCCCATCTCGGTGTCGGGGAAGTGGGCATAGGTCCACTCGCTGATGCGCTCATGACGATAGAGATATTTGTCGTCGCCCGTTATGAGGAACGCATAGAGAGACGCAATGATGGTCTCGGTCTGCGGCCACCAGAACTTCATGTCCTGCGAATAGTCTTGTGCGGGCAGGTTGCGGCAGTCGCGGAAGTTGATGATGCCGCCATACTGCTTGTCCCATCCCCAGTCCCATGACCAGTCGAAGATAGTGAGTGCTGTGTCGAGGATGTTCTTGTCCCATCCGCGGTTTTTCGCCACGTCCATGAGGAACCAAGAGGTCTCAATGCAGTGGCCCGGGTTGATGGTGCGTCCCATGCAGGTGTCGACAAACTCGCCGTTGGGACCTACCGACTCGAGCAGCGCCTTAAACTCGGGGTGCATGAACTGTGTGCGCAGCTTGTCTATCGACTCGTCGATCTGTCGGTTGATGTTGGGGTCGTCGATGACCTCAAGCAGGCGTGAGCCCACGTTGATGAGAATCATCACGATGCTGTGGCCTTGCAGGTCAACAGCCGGCTCATATTTGGGTGTGAGGAAGCCCGGCGTCTCAAGGAAACGCTGTGTGTCCTTGAACAGCTTGAGAGCTTTCTCGGCGTATGTCTTGTCGCCTGTGGCGAGTGCATATTCAGACATGGCGATGGTGGCGAATGTCTCGCTGAACACATAACGGCGCTTGCGCAGCGGCGTGCCGTCTTCGGTCACAGAGAAGAACATGTGGCCGTCGGTATCGAAGCAGTGGCGCTCAATGAAGTCGAGCGTGCTCTTTGCTGCGTCGAGCCATTCCTGCTTGTGCTCCACGTTGTTGTAAGCATAGGCGCAGATAAAGGCGAAGCGTCCCTGGAACCACACGCTCTTGGTAGTGTCTATCAGAGAGCCGTCACGGTTAACGCATGTGTAGACGCCGCCATGCTTGCGGTCGAGACCATGTTCCATCCAGAACGGCATGATGTCGTTAACCAAGTCGTTCTTATACTTCTGTGCCCATTCCTGTAGATATTTTTTTGTATCCATAGCTGTTAGTTTTTTTATCTTTGTCCTATATTTTTAAATTCTCTTGTTCAACGTTTCCTTGAGTAACGTTTTATCATTATTTCTTTACGGAAGACCTGTATTTGTCTATTCCTTCCTTGAGGTCTTTCCAGTAGTTATATTTCACCACATGGCAGATGTCGAAGACAAAATAGCCGTCGGCGGCGTTTATGCACGCGTCGACGCTGTTCTTCACAGCCTCGTGCTGTCCGCCGTTCTCGAAGCCCGAGGGGTTGCCCACGTCGGGACCTCCGGCAAACTTGACAGCGTTGCAGAGCAGACGCTTTGAGAGCGAGGCGAAACCTTGCATGGTCCACTCGCCGCCGCCATAGACGTTGGCAGCGCCGGCGTAGCAGCCAAGGAGCATGAAATCGAGCTGGTCGGCATAGCCATATTTCTGATAGTCGGCGTTTGCCCATGACGGATATTCGGCAGCGGGGTTATACTTGCGGCTGGCCCAGTTGACGCCCACCTCATAGTAGGTCGAATACCAAGCGCCGACATAGGTTCCTACCTTTATCTTCGAGTTGACGCCATGAACGGTGCTCACCGCCTTCTTCACAAAATCGTAGATGGTCTTGGCGCGGAAGGCGAGCCACTCTTTATAATATTTTGCCGATGCCGCCTTGTCGCCATACATGCCGGCCACACCCACATCGTCGGGGAACCTGACATTGCTGTTGCCCACATACTCCTTAAACTTGCGTTGTGTCTCTGGCGAGAAGTCGGAACGCAGGTCGTCGTAGCGGCAGCGGTCCAGGAAGATGCCGTCGACATCATATTTGCTGAGGTCACGAAGGAGCTTGAGCAAGTAGATCTGCACGTCATCGTTGCAGGGGTTAAGAAACTTCGTGCCGTAGAACTCGGTGTTTGACGGGTCTGTAGATGTAAGATCCATCTCGTTCACCAGTCCGCGTTTCAGGCTCACCGTCGTCACCCATGCCTTTTTGTCGGCATCGCGGAACACCGCTCCCTGCTGTCCGAGACCGTAGGGGTAGAGGCAACCGCCGACAAAGGTGTTGAAGGCAGCGTTTACCTTCAGGCCGAGGGCGTGGCCCTCGTCGATGAACGCCTGCAGATAGTCCCATGTGGCTGTGCGCTCAAAATATTTATATTGTCCGTTCTCCCACACGTCGAGCTTCTTTATAGGCTCCGTCACGTTGGTCTGGTAGAGCACATCGCCCATGGACGGGCGCACGTCGACCACGATGTCGGTGAATCCCGCGTCCTTAACCTTCTGCAGATCCTCCTTGATGTTCTCCTGACTGTTGGCGTAACGCGGGAAGTTGGCTGCCGCGTCAATCCATATATAACGAGGCTTCAGCCCTGCCTCGGGATCGGTGGGTGTCGTTGGTGTTGTAGGGGTGTCAGGTTTGCCGGGTTGCTCCGGTGTGGGTGGTGTCTCTGGCAGCGTTGTTCCATTGTCGTCGCCACCACATGAGGCAAGTGCCAACATGAGAACCGTAGAGATTGCGAAGATAAACTTTTTCATTAAGAAAACAATATAAATTAAGTGAAAAGTGTAAAACGAAAAGTGAAAAATCCTATAGCCCTTATTAAGTGAAGAACTTATTAAGTGAAGAGTGAAGAACGAAGAGTGAAGAACGAAGAGTGAAGAATGAAGAGTGAAGAATGAAGAATGAAGAATTCATTACCCTCCTTAACTCATCATAACCTCACCATAATCCTCAACCCTTCATCATTCGTTAACCCCTCTCCCACAGAAGAGAGAGGGGTTTCCGATAAGCTTTGTTTAAAGAGGAAAAATCAAAAATCGAAAATTCAACATCGGCTGAAAGCCGATAATTCAAAATTCAAAACTCAAAACTCCTATTATCTCATAAAGCAAGCACTCATCACCGCTCTCTGTGCGTTTCCGTCGTCACAGGGCTTTATGGTCTCCTTGCCGTTGATGAGCATGCACGAGCTGCCGCCGCCGTCGAGGGCGAGCGCCTCGGTGCATCCGATGGCAGACATCTGGTTAGACACCTCGTCGAGCGTCATGCCAGCCACACCCTCTGTGACCTGACGTCCTTCGCACACGAAGAACACGAGGCGGTTGGTGCCCTTGGCATAGCCCACAGCCGTGCGGGGCTGGTTAGAGCCGCCTGCCACGTCGAGCATCTCATACTTCCATGAGTTCACCTGCACACCGTCATGCACGAGCACGCCGATGCCGCCGATGCCGTTCTTAACATAGCTGTCTTGGTTCAGCGCCACGTCAGAGGGGTCTGGCGAGTCGGTGTCATAGACATCAGGGTCACACTTGCGCGGCTCATCATACAGATAGTCGATGCCCGTCCACTTGTAATAGGACCACTGTGCGCGGAAGTTGCCGTCCTTGTCCTGGAAGAAGAAGCCGAGGGTGGGATACCAGTAGTTTGTCCAGTCGATAGAATAGTAGGTCTGGTTAGGACTCTTCAGCTCACCGTCTTTGTAGACGGCGCTCTGCGAGTAGTAGAGACCTTCGTTATAGAAGAACAGTCCGCCGTTGATCACGACTGCCGGCTTCTCGTTGTTGTTGTAAAACTCGGTGGGGGTGTAGACGTGCTCAGCCACGAAATCGCCTTTCGCGTTCTTTGCCACGTCTGAAGCCACATCAAACTTAGCCGTTGCGGCGTCAGCCACAGCGATGTAAGCAATGGCGGCATCGCCGTCGGTGGTCTTGTCTTTCTTGTAGACGTTGAGATATTCGGGCAGGTTCTCAAACTGATCGCTGACGTTCACCCATCCTGCCTCCACGATGTTGGGGTTAGCCTCGGTGGGAGTTGGCTTAGGTTCAGGTTCGGGTTCGGGATCTGGAGCTTCAGGTCCGTTGCCCCACACCCAGTTGCCTAATATATCCTCATGATCCTCTGTGCTGCAAGAGGTGAGGGTCAGCATTGCCGCTGCTGTGAGCAGCATTGCCGATTTGAAGCTGTACTTTTTCATATTTTTTCTTGAAGAGTTGACGAGTGGCGGGCAGAGAAGCCTGTAAAGCTGGAGCCTTGTCGGCTTCTCTGCAGGCCACTTGTCGTTTTTTTATGTTGACAACCTTTACTTCTTGATACAATCGGTCTGCAATCCGGCGAACGTGTTGTGAGTGTTCGACACATAGAAGACGTACATGAAGTAGCCGTCCTCAGAAGGTGTGAGAAGCACGTCGGCGAAGCGGCCGCCAGCAGCGGCGCCAGCTGTGCCGTCGGTAACAGCCCATGTGTACTTAAGTGCTGACGAGCCACTGTTGCTGCCTGTCACGGCTGTTGGGTTCGTAGCGTCGTAGATGAAGATCGAGCCGTTCAGACCCCATGACGGCCAGTAGCCCATCTCGAAGAGGGCGATGTAGCGGCAGTTGTTGAAGCCGCGCACGTCGATGGCACCCGGGTTGTAGCCCCAGTTTGGGTTGCTCACGAGTTTGGTAGATGTTGTCCAGTCGGCGAAATAGTACATCTGGCAAGCGCCACCAGCATAGTAGTCGCAGATGGCACCCTTCTGTCCTGTCTCGTCAACCGAAGCCACCTTGGCAATGGCGTCGAGACCGCCCCATGCGCCAACGTTTAACAGCTTGTTCTCGGGCTCACCAATCTGTCCGTTCTTCACAATCCAGCGAATAGCGTTCTGGCAATCGTTGGGTGTAGCTGTGATGACAGCGTTGCCGTTGAGGTCGCCATAAACGTGCAGACGGGCACCGATGTCGACACCCAGACCGTTGGTGTAAGTGATGATCTTCTCAGGAGCCTTTGTCGGATCGTTGGTCTTGTATATCTCCAGCTTCTCGCCATTCTTAGCAAGGTTACAGATGAGCATGTTGCCGCAGTCGTCGCTGGTCACAGCACCTGTGGCCTTAGCAGCACCGAGGGTCACCTCGCCAATCTTTGTGCCGGTGGTCTTCTGGAAATACATAGGAGCCGAGCCGTTGCCGTAGTTGAGCACGACATATTTCTTGCCGACAGCAGCCAGCGTCGGGTGTGTGGTGCCGGGATCGGCGGGCAAGCCAAACATTGAGAGGTCGTTGACGAACAGTTCTGTCTCGCTGCCAGGAGCGAAGCCTGCATCGATCTTCGGCGGAATCTGCTTCATGACCTTATACACAGCCTTGTCGGTGCCGTTGTCGGCAGTAACGGTAAACTCGAAGCCATCGTTAAAGTCGTGCACCTCTGCGGGGTTGGGGCTGATGGTGGCGTGTGCGTCGAGCACCACCTCAGCGGTGCATGCCGACAGATTTTCGATTGTCACGAGCGAGATGGTCTTGTTTGCCTCGTCAATCACACCTGTCATGTCGCCGTTCACGATGAAGCTCTTGAGCTGACACTTGTTAGAGCGTGTCTGCTCGCCAGAGATCGTTATCTTGCGGCTGTTTCCTGAGGCATCGGTGTAGGTGAACTCGTTCCTCTTTGTGAGGTCGAGTATGCCGAGCACTGGCTCCAGCTTGCAGTTGTTCTCAAGAGTCGCCACCACCTTCATGGCCTTGAGAGCCTCGGCGGTAGAGTTGTCGCTCTCCTCGGGGAAATAGTAAGGCACGGGGATGACATAGTCGGTGATCTCTTCATTGCCGTCGACAATCCACTCCTTGGCCGCCTTGTCGCGATATTCGCCCGAAGTAAAGTAAGCCGTAAGGCTTGTGATGCCTGTGCGTCCTGCGGTGGGATCCACATGCTCCTCGTCGGCGCAGCTGCCCATGAACAGCATTGCCACCAGCGAAGCACAAGCGTATAGATATTTCTTGGTTTTCATAAGTAAAAAAATTTTTAGTTGTTACTTCCACTCAGCAAACTGCTCAATGTCTTTGTTGGTGTTAAGCTCAGCCTGGGGAACGGGCAGACGATACATCTTCTTCGGGAAGTTGAGGTCTTCGCTGTCGACTGTCACATAAGTGTAACGGAATGTGTCGCCGGTCATCTTCTCGATCTTCAGGCCGTGGCGGCGTATGCCTGTGAGCTCGCGCTCAGCTACGTTCCAACGGCGCAGGTCCCAATAGTAGAGTCCTTCAAACGCCAGCTCCACCTTGCGCTCGTGGCGCAGAGCCTCGAAGGCAGCGTCGACGGTGTTCACGTTCTTCAGCTTGGGCAGGTTCACGCCTTGGCGCTGGCGCACCTTGTCTATATAAGCCACGGCTTTCTCCACGTCGTTCTTGCGCAGGCAAGCCTCGGCATAGTTGAGATACACCTCTGCCAGACGGAAGGCTACCCAGGGCTGTGTGCTCTGCTGGCTGATGGCGAAGTCGTGGCTCTCGTCTACCAGCTTGCGCAGATAATAGCCTGTTGTGGTGCGGCCTTCTACGGCAGCATCCTTCATCCACTGTGCCCAACCGTCCTTGCCGTCGATGAACGGCTCGATGGTGCGTCCGCGCCATGATGCTCCGTTGTAGAGGATAGTAGCATGGAAGCGGGGCTCCAGCTTGTCGTAGGGCGGGTTCTGCATGGTGCCCTCGGTGGTGTGCCATGTGGTCCAGTCGGCCTTGCCGCCTGTTGCCAGCTCATACTCCTCGACCAGGTCCTGTGTCGGTGTGCCGTAGCCGCCATACATGGTCATGCCAGCCAGCGCGTGGTCACCGCCGGGAGCGTAGTAGCCGTCGAAGCTGTGGCCGGTCTTTGCCGTGAGGCTATACTGGTACATGTAGATGGCCTCTGTGTTGCCGTCGGCCTTGAAGGCGTCGCTGTAGTTGGGTGTCAGCTCGTAGCCCATACCGAAAATCTTCTCGCAAGCCTCTTTCACCTTGTCCCAGTTCTGGCAGTAGAGCATGGCGCGTGACATGAGAGCATAGGCAGCGCCACTGGTCAGACGGCCCTTGGCGTTGGTGCTCACGGGCAGGTTCTGTCCTGCAAACTCGAGGTCAGAGAGCACATAAGCCCATCCTGCCTCTTCCGAGTCGAGCGCCTTGTTGGTGTTGATCTTCGACAGGTCCTCATCGTAGATGATGGCCTGGTGGTAGCGTTTGAGCAGCTCGAAATAGTACATTCCGCGGAAGAAGCGGAGCTCTGCCTCCAGGCGTGCCTGGTTCTCCTTGGAGAAGCTGCTGGCGTGGAGCTTGGCGATGCTCTCGTTCACACGGCGAATCTCCTCGTAGGTGCTTCCCCACACGCCCATGTAGACGTCGGTGTAAGAAGATGTCAGGATGGAACCGGCATAAGAGATCTGGTTGGGGATGTAGCACTCAGAGTTGTTTAACAAGTTGCCATACTTAAACTCATCAGTGAGGCCTTCAGTAAGACCTGCTGCACACTGGTAGTTGTTGAAGCTACCGAGGTATGGTATGTCTGCATAGAAATAGTTGACAGCAAGCTCAGCTGTAGACACGTCGTTCCAGACCAGCTTCTCGGTCACCTTGTTTGTGGGGTCGATGTCGAGAAAGTCGTTGCACGATGTCAGTCCCATCGCTGCTGCTAACAGACACGAAACGATATATTTTGTTTTCATCTTGATTATCAGCTAAAGTTATCAGAATGTGATGTTAATACCACCGAGGAAGGTGCGCTGCTGCGGATAGTAGCCGTTGTTCACGCCCGGCGACTCGGGGTCGATGCCGGTGGGCAGGCTGTCGATGGTGAAGAGGTTAGAGCCTTCGACGAAGAGGCGCACACGCTCGATGTTGATGGTGCGGAGCCACTGCTTGGGCAGGGTGTAGCCCAGCTGTGCGGTCTTCAGACGGATGTAGTTGCCGTTACGCATCCAGAAGGTTGAGGCCAAGCCGTTGTCGCCACCGTGGGTGGTGTTTGACAGGGTGATGCGCGGGTACTTGCCGTTGGGGTTGTCGATGCTGTAAGCGTCTTGCACGAGCCAGAGGGGCGAGTTGGCACCCTCCTTGAAGGTCTGTGTCCAGATGGTATTGTCATCGCAATAGTTGTAGTATGTGCCGAGCATTGAGACATCAAACTTGAAGCCGCCTGTGAACTGCATGTTCAGGTCGAAGCCGTTCCATGAAGCGTTGAGGTTCAGACCCATCATGATCTCCGGGCGGTTGCTGCGGCCTATGCGTGCGCGGTCTTGCTCGTCGATTTTGCCGTCGCCGTTGATGTCGCGATACTTGATGTCGCCGACGTTGGGACGAGAGCCATACCATGCCGAGTTGTCGATCTCCTCTTCTGAGCGGAACAGACCGTCAGCAATCCACACGTCACAAGCGTCGACGCTTGTGCCCACACGCTTGCGCCACTCCTGCATGTTGGGCTGGTCGAGATAACGCAGCCACTTGCTCTTGGCGTAGGTCATGTTGAGGCTTGCGCCATACTGGAAGGGCTTGCCTGCCAGCTGGAACTTGTTGCGGTGTGAGACGGTCCACTCCAAGCCGTAGTTGGCGTAGCGGTCGTGGTTTGCCACCGAGTGGAAATAGCCACCCATAGATGGAGCCTTGTCGCCGGCCATAGAAGCGAGGATGTCGTAGTTGAGGTTATAGAACCAGTCGAACTCCAGACCCAGCTTGCCGTCCCACAGTGTCAGGTCGAAGCCGAGGTTTGAGGTGCGGGTCTTTGACCATGTGAGCTCGGGGTTAGCCACAGAGCTGGTGTAGAGCGAGCTGTAGATGTTGCCGTTGAACACGCGGTTGCCGGCAAACGAGTAGGTGCTCAGGAACGAGTAGGCCGACACGGCGTCGTTACCCAGCAAGCCCACTGAAGCGCGGAGCTTGAAGTCGCTGAGCCAGCTCTTGGTGCTCTCCATGAACTTCTCGTTAGACACGCGCCATGCAGCAGAGAACGAGGGGAAGAAGCCCCAACGCTTGCTCGACACGTTGCCGCTGAAGTTGTAGCTGCCGTCGTAACGTCCGCTAAACTCGGCGAGGTAAGTGTTGTTGTAGTCATATTTCAGACGGAACACATAACCTGCTGTGCGTGTGTGGCCGCTGTAGCCGCTCTGCGAGTCCTTTGCCAGCGGTGTGCCGTAAGAAAGCTCTGGCAGACCGGCGAAAGGAATCTTCTCGGCATAGGCAGCCATTGAGCTCGACTTGAAGTCGCGGCACTCGACGAGCATCATGGCATCGATGTTGTGCTTTCCGAACATGCGGGCGTAAGCCACGCTGAACTGTCCTACCATCTGCTCGGTGGTGTACTGTCCCTCGGCGAGCTGGTTCTGCTGCACTGCCTCGGGATCGTTATAGAGGATGAGCTGTCCTGCCGAGTTGGGAGCGTAGGTCTGATAGGACGTAGAGAGGTTCTTGTTGCGTGACGACAGATAGTCGTAGGCTCCTGTGGCCTTGAAGCTCAAACCCTTGAGCCAGGGAGCGTCGTAGCTTATAGAGAAGTTGCTGTTGATCTCTGTTGCGCGGGTCTTTTTGTAGCCGCTCTCGTAGATGGCAGCCAAGGGGCTGTACACGATCGAGTTGTTGTTGGGAATGGCGCCTGTGTAGAGGCCGTTCCATTTCTCGGGCAGGTAGGGGCGCATCATAACGGCCTGATGACCGATAGAGAGCCAGCCTGTCTCGCCGCCAGCACCTACACCGTCAGAGCCGCCCGAGTTGTAACGGGGCTGGTTCTTGCGCGTTATGGTGCCCACGAGGCCGAGGTCCATCTTCCATCCGCGTCCGAGGTCGGCGTTCAGGTTTGAACGCAGGTTGTAGCGACGGTAGTCGAAGTTGTCGATGTTACCCTTCTGGTTCATGTAACCGCCACCAACATAATAGCTCAGCGCCTTTGTGCCGCCCTGAACCGACAGGTTGTGCTTCATGAGATGGCCGGTGCCGAACACCTTGTCTATGTAGTTGACGTTGTCCCAACCGTCGGTGGGGTTGTCGTTGAGCATGGCCTCCACGTTTTTCTTGGTGAAGTGGGGCACATAGTCTTCACGTCTGGTGATGGTGCCGTTGGCCAGCTGGTCCATCATCTCGGCCATGTTATAATAATGAGCAAACTCGGGGCCGTTCATGAACTCGGGGAAGTTGGCGTTCACCGACAGACCATACTGTCCGTCATAGCTCACCTTTGCCTTGCCCTCGGCACCCTTCTTCGTTGTAACGATGATCACACCGCCAGCGGCGTTCAGACCATACACGGCAGCGGCGGCACCGTCTTTCAGCACCGACACGCTCTCGATGTCGTTGGGGTCGATGTCGTTGATAGAACGGGGCATGCCGTCAACGATGTAGAGGGCCTCCATGCGCGATCCGCGGATGCGGAGCGATGCCTGGTCGTTGCCCGGCTCACCAGAGGTCTGCACCGACGAGATGCCGGGAAGCTTACCGCCGAGCAAGCTCGACACGTTGGTCGACGGACCCTTGAGCAGCTCGTCGCCCTTCATGGCAGCCACGGCTCCTGTGAGCGACTCCTTGCGTGCTGTGCCGTAGCCCACCACGATCACGTCGGCCAGGTTGGTGTTGTCGTCCTGCAACGTTACGTCTATGACGCTCTTGCCGCCAATCTTGACATTGGCGGGCTTCATGCCTACATAAGAGAACGAGAGATAGTCGGCCTTCTGTTTGGGGCCCACGTTTACGGAATAGCGACCGTCAATGTCGGTCACGGTAGCGGTCTTTGAGTTGCCGTTCATCACAACGGTAACACCCACAAGGGGTTCTCCAGATGAGTCGTGAACGGTTCCTTTCAAGACTGTCTGTGCTTGTGCGCCTGATGCACACAGCGACATCATCAGCATTGCTGACCAGAACGTCCGTTTAACAAAACTGCAACGTCTGTTTTCTTGTTGGTTCATCATATTGTTTGGTCTTATAATTTAGAAGAATAACTGATAGTGTTTTTAAGTCAATAAGTTATTTGCATGCAAAATTACTATTTAGTTAAACATAAAACAAGTAAAAACAAAATTATTTATGTTTAATATAGTAATTAATTAAATTTAATTCTGTTTTTATTCCTTTTTCTCCTCTTCTCTCTTACTCTCATATTTATATATACACGCACGCACACGCGATAACCACCCCCCGCCGTTCTTGCTCGTTTTCACCCACTTAGCTATGCTAACCCACTGTAAACATTATCTTTCGGCAACCTTTCTGTGACATTTTTGAGACGAACTGATGTAGAAAAGAACAAAAATAAAAATGATTATTTATGCTATTAGTAATAATTAACGTGTTTAATTTGCTTTCAATGAATAATATTCCATATCTTTGCAGCACCAAAGCAACAAAAAAGCAACAAAAAAGCAATAATAAAGCAACCATAAAGAAAAAACAACATAACTATAACCTGCTAAAATAGAAGTTATGAATCAATCAATACTGAAAGAGAACAAGCTCACGGAAACAAACGTGGCGTTGTTAAACCTCTTCTTCGAGAAGGGTGACCAAACGGTGGCTGAGCTTGCCGCCGGCCTGAATGTCAGCATCCCTTACGCCACAAAGTCGCTTAACGAGCTGATTTCAGCCAAGATGGTGCACGAAACAGGCAAACGCGACAACCACTCGCGCAGAGCACCACGTGTCTACGACCTCATACCCGAGGCAGGCTATTTTCTCGGCATCGACACCGGACACGACCGTCTGAACCTCGCGCTTACCGACTTCTGCGGCAACATCGTGAGCAGCAACTATAAGATTCCATACAACTACGTCAACGACCTCGAGTGTTTCGAAGCCCTCATCGGCATCATAGACCAGTTTATCGAGCAGTCGGGCATTGAACGCAGCAACATCATAAAGGCGTGCATGACCGTGGGCGGACGCGTCAACCCATACGAGGGCAAGGCCCATAACTATTTCACCTGCCTCGACAAGACGCTGGCAGAAGCGCTCACCGACGCTCTGCACATCGACACCTGCATCGACAACGACACGCGCTGCATGACCTTCGGCGAGTGGTACAAAGGCAGCTGCAAGGGACAACGCAACGTGGTGTTCGTGAACGTGAGCTGGGGTCTGGGCATAGGCATCATTATCGACGGCAAGATGTGTCTCGGCAAGAGTGGCTACTCGGGCGAGATGGGACACGTCCACATCTACAACAACGGCATAATATGCCACTGCGGAAAGACAGGATGCATGGAGACAGAGGCGTCGGGCTCGGCGCTGCAACGCCACATGAAGCAGAAGCTTGCCGACGGTGCCGTGTCTATCCTGACGCACCGTCCGAACCCAGAGCAGGAGCTGAGCCTGCAAGACATCCTCGACGCCATAAAGCGTGAGGACGTGCTGAGCATAGAGAGCCTGCAGCAGATGGCCACGGAGCTGGGCAACAACCTCGCGGGCATTATTAACATCTTCAACCCCGAGATGCTCGTCATCGGCGGCGACCTCTCTGTGACGGGCGACAACCTGACGCAGCCCATACGCATGGGCATTCACCGCTTCTCGCTCAACATGGTGAGTGAAGACTCTATCGTCACCACATCGGCCCTCACTGACAAGGCGGGCGTCATAGGTGCGTGCCTCCTTGCAAGACATCGGGCCATAGAGAAATAAGAGAACCTTTTCGTTAAGCCAGATGAGCAGAGCCAAGCTTGCTTGAGCTCTGCCATGGCGAGAAAAGGTGCCATGAAATGGAACCTTTTCGTTAAGCCAGATGAGCAGAGCCAAGCTTGCTTGAGCTTTGCCATGGCGAGAAAAGGTGCATGAAATGAACCTAAACCATATTATATAGAAACATGACAGACAGAAGACACTTTTTGAAAAGTCTGGCGGCAGGATGCGCAGCTTCGTTGGCTGTGCCCTCAATCTTGCAGGCTAAAGACGACAACAAGGTTAAACCCATCATCACACCCGACGGAGCCGGGGGTGAGAGTCGACTGATTGTGCCCAAGAACAACGGACTGAAAATCACGGGCACATTCCTCGACGAGATCTCACACGACATCCCGCACCAGAACTGGGGCGAGAAAGAGTGGGACCTCGACTTCCAGTACATGAAGGCCATCGGCATAGACACGGTCATCGTCATACGCTCCGGCTACCGCAAGTTCATAACCTACCCCTCACCATATCTGCTGAAGAAGGGCTGCTACATGCCGTCGGTCGACCTCATCGACATGTATCTGCGTCTGGCCGACAAGTATGGCATGAAGTTCTATTTCGGACTCTACGACTCGGGCCACTACTGGGACACGGGCGACATGTCACACGAGATCGAGGACAACCGTTACGTCATCGACGAGGTGTGGAAGATGTATGGCCACCACAAGAGCTTCAAGGGATGGTACATAAGCACCGAGATCAGCCGCGCCACAAAGGGAGCGGTGAACACGTTCCACACCATAGGCAAGCAGTGTAAGGACATCTCTGGCGGTCTGCCCGTCTTCATCTCGCCATGGATCGACGGCAAGAAGGCGGTCATGGGCACAGGCAAGATGACCAACGAGCAGGCAGTGAGCGTGGAGCAGCACGAGCGCGAGTGGAACGAGATCTTCGACGGCATTCACGACGTGGTTGACGCATGCGCCTTCCAGGACGGACATATCGACTATGATGAGCTCGATGCCTTCTTCTCTGTGAACAAGAAGCTTGCCGACCGCTACGGCATGCAGTGCTGGACCAACGCCGAGACCTTCGACCGCGACATGCCCATCAACTTCCTCCCCATCAAGTTTGACAAGCTCCGCCTCAAGCTGGAGGCAGCCAAGCGTTGCGGCTATGACAAGGCCATAACCTTCGAGTTCTCCCACTTCATGAGTCCACAGTCGGCCTACTTGCAGGCAGGACACCTTTATGACAGATACAAGGAATATTTCAACATCTAAAAGCTTTTAAAAGTAAAAAGCAAATAAAAATAACTCAAAATGCAACAAACCGTTCGCCTTGGCTATGTCTTCTTCTTAGCCTTGGTTGCAGCCCTCGGAGGCTTGCTCTTTGGCTACGACACAGCCGTAATATCAGGTACCATCGACCAGGTGGGCCGACAGTTTAACCTCGACGTCATGAACCAGGGATGGTATGTGGGCTGCGCCCTCATAGGATCCATCGCCGGCGTGAGCGTGGCAGGCATCATGAGCGACCGTCTCGGACGCAAGCCCACGATGTTCATCTCAGCTGTGCTCTTCACCGTCTCGGCAGCAGGATGCGCCATCTCCACAACGTTCACCGAGCTGGTGGTGTACCGCATAATTGGCGGCGTGGGCATAGGCATCATCTCTATCGTGGCACCCGTCTACATCTCTGAGATAGCCATAACACGCTACCGCGGACAGATGGTGTCGCTCTATCAGCTCGCCGTGACCGTGGGCTTCCTCGCTGCCTATTTTGTCAACTATCTCCTGCTCAACCACTCGCAGACCGCACAGCCCGGCGAGGGATGGATAAGCCTCATCTTCGTGAACGAGGTGTGGAGAGGCATGCTCGGCATGGAGACCCTGCCGGCCCTCTTCTTCCTCCTCATCATCATGGTCATTCCCGAGAGCCCCCGTTGGCTCATCGTCAAGAACCGCTTTGAGCGTGCAAGAGGCATCTACGGCAAGATGTATCTCACACCCGAGGGTGTGAACCAGCAGGTCGACGACACACGCTCCATGATCTCGGCAGAGGTGAAGAGCGAGTGGGGCGCTCTGCTGCAGCCCGGCATCTTGAAGGCTGTCGTCATTGGCGTGTGCATAGCTATCCTCGGACAGTTTATGGGCGTTAACGCCGTGCTCTATTATGGTCCTTCCATCTTCAAGGATGCCGGCATCGGCGACCCGCTGTTGTGTCAGGTGCTCGTGGGTGTGGTCAACACCGTGACCACGATCATTGCCATGCTCATCATCGACCGCGTGGGACGAAAGAAACTTATCTATTATGGCGTGTCGGGCATGATTGCCTGCCTCGTGCTCATAGCTGTCTATTTCGCCTTCCAGCAGCAGTTGGGCCTCTCGGTCTACTTCATGCTCACCTTCTTCCTGCTCTATGTGTTCTGCTGCGCCATCAGCATCAGTGCCGTGGTGTTCGTGCTCCTCTCGGAGATGTATCCCAACAACGTGCGCGGTCTGGCAATGAGCATCGCGGGTCTGGCTCTCTGGATCGGCACCTACCTCATTGGTCAGCTCACACCCTGGATGCTCGCCACGCTCACACCGGCCGGCACCTTCGTGCTCTTCGCTGTGATGTGTGTGCCTTACATGCTCATCATGTGGCGTCTGGTGCCCGAGACCGCTGGCATGTCGCTTGAGGACATCGAGCGCTATTGGAAACGTGACGGAAAAAAGGAAGCTTAATTTAAAGGAAGCTTAATCTAAAGGAAGTTAGCTCGCTACGCTCGCGAAGTTAATATAAGGAAGTTAATGGAAGTTATCGGACAAATGCTTTTCTTGTCAGGTAGCTTCCATTCACTTTTCAGGAACCGAACTTTCGCATTTATGAAATCAAGAAATATGGGAAACAACAACCAGAAACCCCGCGCACACGCTCTCGATGCCTTGCGCGGCTACGCCATCATAACGATGGTTCTCTCTGCCATGGAGGCGTTCTCCGTCTTGCCACGGTGGATGTATCACGCACAAGTGCCGCCACCAGACCATGTGTTCGACCCTACAATCTATGGTATAACATGGGTCGACATAATATTCCCCTTCTTCCTCTTCTCCATGGGAGCAGCCATACCCCTCTCTCTCGGACGACAGCACGCCAAGGGCGAGAGCATAACGAAGCTCACCTGGAAGACCGTTCAGCGGTGGGTCAAGCTCACGTTCTTCGCCATCTTCATCATACACGCCTTCCCCTTCATGCTCGGCTATGAACAGGAGTGGATGCGCTACGCCATGCCCATTTCCTTCTTCATCCTCCTCTGCCTCATGTTCATGCCCAACCCCTTCGGGTTGTCCCCATATAAGGCAAGGGCCATAACATGGAGCGCCTACCTCGTTGCCGTTGGCTTCATGCTGCTGCAACCTTATGCGGGCGGAGCACCCTTCCGCCTCACCGACAGCGACTGCATAATGCTCATCCTTGCCAACGTGTCGCTCACAGGCTCCATCATTTACCTCCTCACTATCGGCCACCCTTTGCGCCGACTGGCTCTTCTGCCGTTCCTCATTGCTCTCTTCATGGCTGCCCACACCGCCAACTCATGGCCCGCCCAGCTCATCCACACCTCATGGCTGCCCTGGCTCTACCTCCCCGCCTACCAAGAGTATCTGCTCATCATCATCCCCGGCACCGTCGCTGGCGAATGGATTGCGCAATGGCTCGAAAAGATGAAAGTCAAAGACACGGGCAAGGACCTTGTGGATAACTATCAGAAAAAAAGCGAAGCTGTTCTTGAGAACGTGAACCCGTTAAAGGGTGGGAGAGGAGCTGTTCTTGAAAACGGGAACGGTGTAAAAAATGATGAAAAGGCTGTTCTTGAAAACGGGAACCCGTTAAAGGGTGGGAGAGGAGCTGTTCTTGAAAACGGGAACGGTGTAAAGAATGATGAAAAGGTGGTTCTTGAGAACGAAAACAAGGTAAGGACAAGAAGCGAAGAGATGAAGGATAAAGAAAACGCCCTCGCTCTCCCCGTGGCTCTTTTGTCGTTGGCCTTGATCGTTGTCAACGTTGTGTTGCTCTTTGGCCGTCACCTCGTCGCCAACCTCATAGCCACAATTGTTCTCACGGCCCTCACAGCATGGTTGCTGCGCTCACGCCGCGAAGCCGGCTCAACAGGCGTTGAGGCTGCCAGGCAAAGAGCAGCTTTGAAAGAAGCCTCATCACAAAATGCAGCAAAGCAAGAGGTCTCTAACCGCGAAGCCTCATCACAAGGTGCTGCAAAGCAAGAGGTCTCCAATCAAAAATCTTCTTCAACCCAAGCATCCCCCACGCTTCATTTTTGGCAGCGTTTGTCGTCGGCAGGAGCCTATCTGTTGTTGTTAGGCTTATGTTTAGAGTCATACGAGGGAGGCATCCGCAAGGACGACGTGACGTTGAGTTATCTGTTTGTGACCTGTGGATTGGCCTTCTACGCCCTGTTGCTGCTCACCGTCGTGTGCGACCACTGGCATGTGCGTTGGCTGTGTGCTCCTCTTGAGATGGTAGGCAAGAACCCCATGGTGGCATACGTCTCGGCGTCCATGGTCATCATACCCGTGCTCATCCTCACGCAGCTCTACCCCTACATCGACGCCTTGTCGTCAGAGCCTCTCACGGGCTTCCTCAAGGGTGTGTTGCTCACGGCGTTGTGCATGGCCCTCACGGCGTGGTTTACGCACAAGAGGTGGTTCTGGAAGACGTGAAGGGAGCCCCCCCCCCGCGCCACCTTCGGTGGCTCACCCCTCCCCGTCGGAGAGGGGAGGGATTAGCATTTGCTTTTGGAAGAGCCACTCTCTCTGATGGAGGGAAGGGCTCTTTCTTTAATAGCTTTAAATGTTAAAACATAAGAAAAAGTTCTCTAATCTGTGAACTTTTTATATCTTTGCAAAAACAAAAGAACGGCAATGAAGCTTTTAAAATATAAGATGCTGAAGGACTTTTGGAAGAAACATCCCGATGCCGAAGACCCGCTGCAACGCTGGGCCGAATATGTAGAAAGAAACGAATGGAAAAACCACGCCGACCTGAAGGCGGCTTTCCCGTCAGCTGATTATGTGGGCAATGACAGATATGTTTTCAACATTTCAGGAAACAAATATCGTCTAATAACAATTGTGGTTTTCTATGGCGGCTTCTTACATGTTAGATTTGTTGGCACACATGCAGAATAAAATAAAAAACATTAGAACGATTTAAAGCTATGACAATTAAGGATAAGAAAAAATATGAGGAGGTTGATGCTCGGCTTGAGCAACTGTTGGAGAAAGGCACAGAGCTTGGTGGCATGGACTTGCTCAGCGAGGAAGAGCAGGAAGAGATGAAGGTGCTCAGCGAAGCAGCATACAATTGGGAGTGTGAGGAAGACCCTCATCCATGGAGAGTGAAGCCCTCACTAATAGCTGCAATAAAGGTGGCGTTTAGAAAGAAAGGATATAAACAGAAGGAGGCTGCCGCTGCCATTGGTGTGTCACCAACAACGTTCAGCGACATTTTGCATGGGCGCCGAAGCCTAAGCTTCGATATGGCACGCAACATATACCATGAGCTTGGTGTGCCTGCCAACCTTGTGCTCCAATAAGACAAAAGAACGCTATGCACATCCTGCCTTACCCATCCCCCCGCGCCCTTTCTGCAATCGATCAAGGTCGAGCGAGAAAGGGGAGAGGATAGCTCATTTTCTGCAACAAAACAATTATTCGAACTAAAAAGTGTTGAACTTTACATTTATTCGAACTAAAAAATGTGATATTTCCCACTTTTTCGAACTAAAAAGTGTAATCATTCTTAATCTCCCCTCTGTTTATAAAGACAACAGGAACCGTTTTCCTTGCTTTTCTTCTACGCTTTTTTTAAAGACAATAGAGACAATAGGGACAATTCTTTAATTGAAAGATCAATTTAAAATCCCTCAACACGGTGCCGCCCTTTTTTTCTCTTATGCAAAAAATTGTCCCTATTGTCGTTAAAAAAAGCAAGCCAACAAGTCATGACGCGCGCAGATATTTTCATAACATTCATATCTGCCTTTAATTTTAAACACCTGCAAACAGAGAAAAACAGAGAAAGGCTTGGCGCGTTGTTGAAAAAATTGTACTTTTATCCGCAAAAAAGCAGCTAAAGCAAAGTTATGAACCTGAAAAGAATAAAACTGCCTTTATTGGCAAAGATCATTGTGGCCATTGTGCTGGGCGTGGTCTTCGGCAACGTCTTTAATGAGACCCTCGTCAGAACGTTTCTCACCTTCAACGGCATCTTTAGCCAGTTTCTGGGCTTTATGATACCGCTGATCATCGTCGGACTGGTTACGCCTGCCATTGCCGACATTGGCAATGGGGCGGGCAAGCTGCTCGTCGTCACGGTGGCCCTTGCCTTTGGCGACACCATCCTTGCGGGCTTGCTTGCCTACGGCACAGGGTCGGCGCTCTTTCCCCGACTCATTGCCGACACCGCCCCGGTGGCGGTAGACAAGGCTGTGGAGCTGAAACCGTTCTTTGAGGTAGAGATACCCGCCATGCTCAACGTCATGAGTGCGCTCGTGTTCTCGTTTCTGGTAGGTCTGGGCATTGCCCACATGCGCAGCCAAGCCTTGCACAAGGTGTTTCAAGAGTTTAAGGACATTGTGGCGGGCGTCATTGCCAAGGTCATCATACCCCTCTTGCCCCTTTACATCTTCGGCATCTTCTTGGGCATGACCCATTCGGGCGAGGCTTACCACATCTTGTTGGTCTTCGCACAGATCATCATCGTTATCTTTGTGCTGCATGTGGTCATCCTGCTTTACGAATATCTCATTGCCGGTGGCTTGACCCACAAGAACCCTCTGCGCCTGTTGATAAACATGTTGCCTGCCTATTTCACCGCCCTCGGCACCTCGTCGTCGGCAGCGGCCATACCCGTAACGCTGAGGCAGACGTTGAAGAACGGCGTGAACGACGGTATTGCCGGCTTCACCGTTCCGCTATGCGCCACCATCCACATGACGGGCTCGATGATGAAGATAACCTGTTGCGCCCTTACCATCTGTCTTGTCAACGGCATGCCGTGCAGTCTGCCGCTTTTCCTCCATTTCATCCTTGTCCTGGCCATCTGCATGGTGGCGGCCCCCGGTGTGCCCGGCGGTTGTGTCATGGCAGCCTTGGCGCCGCTGGCCTCGATCTTGGGCTTCGATGCCGACATGCAGGCTCTCATGATTGCCCTCTACATCGCGATGGACAGCTTCGGCACCGCCTGCAACGTCACGGGCGACGGTGCCATAGCCCTCGTGGTTGATAAACTGTTCGCACGGACGCAACGGAAGGCAGAATAGATAAGCCTTATCTACAGATGGAAAAACTATTGTTATTGAAGGCTATTGCCGTCCCAGCAACCAGTCGATGGCCGACACAATGAGGATGATTTTACCGTCAACCTTATAATCACGAGTGATGGTAAAAGCAATGAGAGTCAACTTGTCACAACGCAAGACAGAAGAGGCTCTGATGAGCGAATCGGTCTCTCGTTTGAAAGTTTTTCCTCCTTCTATATCGTAGGCTACCTGAATGAGTTCCACAGCCTTGTCTTATTACAAAAGTATAATAAAATATTCAAAGCCAGTAGGTTATCATATTTAAACTTTGCTAAAATGCATATTCTTGCCCTTCAAACTTTGCTAAAATGCATGTTTTCGTCTTTCAAACTTTGCTAAAATGCATGTTTCTGTTCTTCAAACTTTGCTAAAATGCATGTTCTACATGAACCAGCTGAATGAGTGTTTATTCAACAGAGTTTGGGGATAAGGCGAAAATCATTCAACCAACCTCAGGCTTACAGTACAAATCCATTCAACTTTTTCTAGGGTAGTACAATGTGTCGAAAAAGCCTTATATGAATTTTTTTCGGTTCTTCGTCAATTTAGGTGGTAACATCTCTTCCATCTCAGTCTGC
>OQVS01000062.1_pt1 | contig 50640 bp, 37 predicted proteins | sample 1691601 | NCBI WGS metagenome assembly OQVS01 (sample SAMN03418268, study PRJEB22391) | human gut metagenome | biome: human-gut; feature: organic feature; material: feces | host: Homo sapiens | place: Tanzania | collected 2013-01 | reverse complement strand
AGCATAAATTGAAAATAATGGTCAAAACATTTGGATATTAACATAGAAAGCGATTGGGGGGGGGAGAGATTAATCCATGAATCTCTTGGTTATGCCGTCGTACTCGTCGATACGGCGGTCGCGCAGGAACGGCCACCAGCGGCGCACGTGCTCGCTGTGCTGAAGGTCCACATCGAATATCAGGCTTTCCTCCTCGCTGTCGGAAGCCTGATAGAAGAGTTCTCCCTGCGGTCCGGCAACAAACGAGCTGCCCCAGAACTGTATGCCGTTCGTCTGTCCCGAAGGGTCTGGCTCATAGCCCACGCGGTTTACGGTGACCACGGGCAGACCGTTTGCCACGGCATGCCCGCGCTGCACGGTGGTCCATGCCGTGCGCTGGCGCTGCTGCTCCTCGGGGGTGTCGGTGGATTCGTAGCCGATGGCGGTGGGGAAAATCAGTATCTCTGCCCCTTGCAGGGCCATCAGCCGCGCTGCCTCGGGATACCACTGGTCCCAGCAAACGAGCACTCCAAGCTTGCCCACTGATGTCTGGATGGGACGGAAGCCGAGGTCGCCGGGCGTGAAATAGAATTTCTCGTAGTAGGCAGGGTCGTCGGGGATGTGCATCTTGCGGTATTTGCCCGCAATGCTGCCGTCTTTCTCTATCACTACGGCTGTGTTGTGGTACAGTCCGGGGGCGCGTTTCTCGAAGAGCGAGATCACGAGCACCACGCCAAGCCTGCGCGCCAGTTCGCCATAGTACTCCGTTGACGCGCCGGGTATGGTTTCCGCGAGGTCGAAGTTGTTCACGTCCTCCACCTGGCAGAAGTAGAGTGAGTTGTGCAGTTCGGAGAGGATGATGAGTTTTGCACCGCGGCGCGCGAGGTCTACCACATTCTCTTCTATTGCCTTTATGTTTCCTGCAATGTCAGCCGTCTTGTGCTGCTGCAGTATTCCGATTCTCAGTTCGTTCATAATTATATATAATTAGGTATTGGGAAAGAGGAAGGAGGAATCAGCGCCTGGGCTTTTTCTTCTCGGCCTTCGGATTCTCCTGTCCCCGCATTCTTTGTTTATTGTTTCGTGATTGCCATTTTCCGGTTCTTCATCCCTTGCTTTTCACTCCTGGCTTTTTCCGCCCTCCGGATACTGCATCGAGCAGCAGTGGAGCGAACCGTGCTGCCGCACCACGATGCTGCTGTCTATACCTATCATCTCTCTGCCGGGGAAGGCAAGGCGCAGGATGCGTTCCGCCTCTGCATCCTTTCCGGGCTGGTTGTAGGTGGGGTACAGCACGGCACCGTTCATGATGATGAAGTTGGCATAAGTGGCAGGCAGGCGCTCGCCGTCGTAGTGCATGGCATCGGGCATCGGCAGGCGCAGCAGGCGGTAGGGACGGCCGTCGGCAGTGCGCAGCGTCTCCAGCTGCTCTTCCATACGGTGCAGTTCGCCATACTGTTCGTCGGCGGCATCGTCGCACCCCACATACACCAGCGTGTCGTCGGGAGCCGTGCGCACCAGCGTGTCGATATGTCCGTCGGTGTCGTCGCCAGTCAGCTGTCCGTAGTCTATCCACACCACCCGGTCGGCACATAGCCACTGCTTCAGCCTCTCGCCTATCTGCTCCTTCGTGAGCGGCTGGTTGCGGTGGGGCGCAAGCAGACAGCAGGTTGTGGTGAACACGGTGCCTTTGCCGTCGCTCTCTATCGAGCCGCCCTCAAGCACGAAGTCGTTGTGGTCTTCGTATTCCCCCTCCACCACGGCGGCATCATACAATGATTTGTTTATGAGCGTGTCGAGCGAAGCCTCGAATTTGTCGCCCCATCCGTTGAAGCGGAAGTCGAGAAGCGACAATGCGCCGCTGCGGCGGTCTTTCAGCGTGATGAACGCGTGGTCGCGTGCCCACGTGTCGTTCGTCGGACACTGGTGGAAGAGCGTGTTCTGCATCTGCTCCCCGGTAAGGTTCTCCTTGAGCAGACGCCTCACTGCATCCACGTCGGGTGCCACTACAATCAGTTTCTCGTATTTAGTTATAGCTTTCGCCATCTCCACATACGTAGCGTTTATCTCGTCGAGATACCCGCACCAGTCGGTACCGGCGTGGGGCCACGTAAGCTGTATGGCAGCCTGCGTCTCCCATTCGGCAGGCAGATATTTTCCTATCATAATGTAAAAACAGATAAAATTACTTACTTATTCCTTGTATGTAAAGCCTTCGGCGGCAGATGCACCAACTTGCGGCACAGCATCCTGCACAATTATAAGCCTTACGCAACGATGTATTCACAATGCAAAGATAATGCTTTTATCCGAATGCACATACAATAAGACGGAAAAAACAGATTTTACAGGATATATGCATAAATCCGGCTGATTCAGCAAAAAATGTCGACAAATGTTTGCGCATTTGAAATATAAAGCATAACTTTACAGCGCATTTATACTGAACTAAATAAAACTAAACATTATGAAAAAGAAAAACATTACCATTTTTGCATTCATTCTCACTATGATGTTTGCTGTTTGTGCATCCTGCGGCGACGACAACGATTCTACATCCGACGGCGCTCCCGGCACGGAATTGCCCGACACCGACCCGACAGTGGAAGAAATGTCTGCCGGCGAGGCTAAGTCATACTTCGAGGAAACCTCGCGCGAACTTGCGGCAAAGCTCGATGCCTCGGAATTCAACGATTTCTCGAAGATGTGGAACATTGTTGCCGACGAACGCAACGACGGCAGCAATGTGGAAGACTGGTTTGAGGCATGCCTCGACGCCTGCTGCATATCAACAAGAAACAATACCTACAAGTATCTGTACAGGGCAGCCAACTTCCGTGGAGAGTTCACGCTCGTGAACGGCAAATGGAAAAAGACAGGCTCGTCGGACAAACACCTCAGATTCACATTCAACGACTCTGAAAGGAAACCGTGTGTGCTCACGCTGACGGCAAGCGACAAGGGCACCGTGATACACCACGAGGAGTTCGACAACGAGGACTACTACTACGACGAGTATGAAATCAACAGCTTCGAGATTCCGGAGAAAATAAAGCTCGAGCTGACACGCAGCGGCAGCGAAAAGATGACCGTGGATGTGAACACCAGCATCAAGACAAGCGGCGAGTTCGACTTTGAAAAGGACGAGGCTGAGGTTACGGTAGCGGCAAGAATCGCCGACTACAGCATCAACGTGTCGAAGGTTGCATTCAAGAAAGGAAAGGAAGCAAATGCCGCACTGGCAATAATGAAGGGCAACGAAACGCTCATCACTGCCGTGGCTTCCGGCAACGGAAGCATGCTGTCGGAGATTGAAGACTCAAGCATAGGAAAGCTCTCTGCTACAGTCGACATTCTCGGCAAGGTGCGCGCCACTGCCACAATCGACAATTTTGACCTTTTCAAAAGCCACATCGAAAAGGCTAACGAGAACGATGAAAACGAAAAGGAATACAAGAGGCACATCAACAATGCAAACAAATGCATCAAGAACGCCAACCTCTACCTGAAAGGCAGCAGCAACCCAAGTGCACAGATATACATCGGCGCTGTGGAGGAGGACTACTACGGATACAAGGAATGGACATGCGAACCGTTCCTGGAGTTCACCGACGGCTCGAAAATTTCTGCCGGAGACTACTTCGACAGGAAGACATTCAAGAGCGCAATCAATACTTTGGAGAGGTTCATCGACGACCTTGCCGAAATGTTTGAGTAAGAAAAACGTATAAGGCGCGCATCGCACACCGATGAACAGCGCCGCAACTGACAATGATATTGAAGACTCTCAGATACATATTTATTATCTGTGCCACATCATTCAAAGCCATAAGCGTGCAGGCAGCCGACCCCGACACGCTTATGGCTTTTCGTGATTCCATAACGCTGCAGAACGTGGAAGTGAAGGGGGCAAGGACGAGGTCGCACCTGCGCAGCAGGAGCGGAACAGACATAATCAGCATGTCGCTCATGACGGACATGCCGAAAATCCTCGGCAACGCCGACCCCATGCACTACGCACAGCTGCTGCCCGGAATACAGACAAACTCGGAATATGATGCAGGGATGCACATACATGGATGCGACAATTCGCACAACATGGTGGCAATGAACGGTGTGCCCATATACAACGCCGGACATCTGCTCGGATTCTTTTCGGTGTTCAACTCTGCACACTTTTCCGAAATGCAGATATCCAAATCGTGCGCCCTGCCTTCGGCACCGAACAGGCTCGGCGGAATGGTGGACATGCACAGCTGGCAGACACTGAAACAGTTTGGCGACGAGAGGAAACCGCACGGCGAACTGTCGGCAGGACCGATGTCAGCACAGGGAACCGTAAAGACACGCATAGGAAAGAAGGCGGCTATCGCCGTTTCGGCGCGCGAAGCCTACATCAACATGCTCTATTCGAGATGGCTGAAAGTGGACGACAGTCCCATACGCTATGCCTTCGGCGACTACAACATCACATACATCTGGCAACCCGACAACGCAAACTCCCTGCGTATGGATGCCTACTACGGGCACGACAACTTCAGACAGAAAGACAAAGCATCCGGATTCTCAACCGCACTGAAATGGAACAACGCCATGGCATCGGCATGCTACACACACCGCAAAGAAGGCTTCAGCACGGAACACACCTTATACTATACGCGATACTGGAACAGACTCAATATCGACGAAACCACATTCCACGCCAAGAACATCACATACATAGCCGACACCGGATACAAAATGACGATGGAAAACGGCGGATGGAAAGGCGGTGCCGAACTGACAAGACACCGGATGCAACCGCAAAACCCACAAATGGAAGGCAACTTCGACTTCCATATCAGCAGGGAACCCGTACAGACAGCCGTGGAGGGTGCGGCATACGCCACATACGGCGGCTGCATAACGCAGGCTTTGCAGGCAGAGGCTGGCGTGCGCCTGGCATACTTCAACAATGGCGGAACATTCACCGCCATCGACCCCGGACTGAAGATAAAGTGGGCGGCATCCGCCAGCTCCACACTCACACTCAATGCCGGCATACGCCACCAGTATCTCTATCAGGGCGGATTCTCCACCATCGGACTGCCCATAGAATTCTGGTTCGCGGCAAGCAGCAGGCACCGGCCGCAATACGCCTGCAACCTCTCACTGCAGAACGACACATGGATTGCAGAACGCCACTACCGCCTGTCGGCAGAAATATACTGCAAGCAGCTGCGCCACATCATCGAGAACCGCAGCAATCTGCTCGACCTGCTCTTCTCCTCCTACTCGCTCGACGCATCGGTAATACACGGAAAGGGCTACAACTACGGACTGAACATTCTGCTCGAAAAGCGCAGAGGCAGACTCACCGGATGGCTCAGCTACTCGCTGGGCAGGGCATGGCGAGAGTTCGACGGCACCGAATACAACGGCAGATTCCCGGCAAGCCACGAAAGGATACACGAACTGAACGCCGTGGCAACACTGAAAGTGGGAAAACGGTGGAGCTTCGGCTCTACCTTCGTGTGCGCGTCCGGAACGCCATACACACGCATCAAGCATATCTATATGTTCGACAACAACATCGTTTCGGAATACGGCAAACACAACGGAAGCAGAGTGAACACGTATCTCAGGCTCGACCTGTCAGCCAACTACGACCTCTCGACGAAAGGCTCGCGCCGGAGCGGCATAAACATATCGCTGTATAACGCCACGGCACACAACAACGACCTGTTCTACCGATTCCACTACAATCTCAAGATGAACCAAATAGAATACAACGCCTTCCGCTTTGCAATACCATTGCTGCCGTCGATAAACTACTATTGCTATTTCTGATTTCAATTACAATTCCTGATATGTCAATAAACAGACCATATACCGCTCTCCCTGCACCGCAGGGAATAAAGCGAAGAGGAACAGTATGCCTGCTACTCTCCGTCATCGCCACTCTCCTGTTCGCCGGATGCGAAAAGGAGCAGGGCACCGACCGTGGCTCGCTGCTCGTAGTGGACGGATGGATTGACGCCGGAGGATTCCCCGTGGTGAAGCTCACGCGCACTGCATCCTTCAGCACCAACAACAGTATCTCGCTCGACAGTCTGTCGGAATACGTCGACCGTTGGGCGAAGGTCAGCATCTCCGACGGAGAACACACGGAGATAATGGTGGGCAGATACGACAAGAGCCACTACCCACCCTTCATCTATACATCCTACGACATGCGCGGAGAAGTGGGCAAGACATACAAACTGAGAGTTGAAACCGCCGACGGACTCACCGCCGAAGCCTCAACCACCATCCCTGCCCCAACATCTCTGAAAGACCTGCATTGCATACAGACGGAAACCGACACACTGTTTCTCGTCTATGCCACCGCAAGCGAAAAGAGAAGCATCAAGCTTTTCACGCAGCAGATTGGCGACGACAACGAACTGCTTTCGGCACAGCTCGGACTATACGACGCACAGATGATAGCCGATGACGGAAAAATTGCAATAAGGCGCGGCAGAAAGAACATCGAGAAAATAGACACTCCATTCTTCACTCTCGGCAAGAAGGTGCACATCAAGTGTGCCACTCTCGATGCCGCCTCGTTCAGTTTTTGGCGCAGCTATGAAGACATGATGTCGCTCTCGCGCATCCCACTGATGCCCATGACACAGAATCTGAAATCAAACATCGGCGGCGGACTGGGTTGCTGGTGCGGCTATGGCTCCACCTTCTACGAAATAACTATCAAATGAACCCACACGCCCAATCCCCCAAAAGCGAAGCCCCGGCAATGCAACATAAACCAATTGCACTGCCGGGGCTTCACCTTATTATATTGTTTCAGACCGTTGAAGTCGTCAGAGTATGACAGCCCACATACTCAGGACTTCACTTTGTCATATCGTTTCAAACCAGAATCTGAGAATTATAAGTACAGAGCCTATCAGCCGAATACGTCGACAGCTTTTCCATAACCCGCAAATTCTTCTTGAAAACCGTTATCTCACTACAATCTTCTTCACTATTCCACCAACCTTGACAACGTATATGCCACTTACTGCCGGCACAGAAACTGTCTGTTCTGCAGCCCTGCCACTGAAGAGGACTGCACCTGCAGCATTGCTTACTACAACATTCTTGCCTTCAGCCTGACCAATGACGATAGAATTGCCGATAGTCTTCACTGTGACATTGCCCGATGCAACAGTAGCCACACCACTCAAGTCGTCAACCGCGACTACGTTCGAGAAACGGGATTCGCCTGTATCGTAAACAGCTGTCACCGCATAGAGATGTCTCTTGCTCCTGTCGGCATTGTCGGTAAATGCCATTGTGCCCACAGGTTCCTGGGTTATCTTCTCGCCGTCGCGATAGATGTTGTATCCCACAAGCGAGAATTCGCTCGGCAGACCAGTGCCTGGAATGTAAGTAACATCATCGAGCGCCATAAGATAATTGTCTGCTGACGTACAGCGTATTGCAAAATACTTGGTTCCTTCCGGCAGCTCAACCTTTACTTCTGTCCAATCAAAAGGAGCCTCACCCTTAACCACCTCTGTAAAGTCTGCAATATCCCTGCCTGTCGTTGATCCCATAACGGAATATGTCTCGAACGAATAATTGCGAGAAACGCTTCTCACCCAGAACTTGACGGTCTGCTTACCGCCAGAGAGTTCCGGTGAAATCAGCCAGTCGTCGTTCTGTCGATCCTTGTCGGCAAATGCCATAAGCATCTGTTTGCCTGTGTGTGCCTGCCAAACTTCAAAATCACCGTCGCTGCGCATATGCAGATAATCAGCACTGAACACCTGGAACGATTTTGCTTCCTCACGATACGGGAAGTTGAGAGGCAGGATGCCGAATGTGCCATCCTCTCCATCCACGTCTTCAAGCAGCCATTCGCCGAGGTCGTCGATTGTGAATGGAGTGTAGTCCTCGAAGCTCTCCGTCACTGCCACTGGAGCCGGTGCCACATAAGGAGCAGGTTCTGTCCATGACAGGCGCACAGTGTTGCCCTCAGCTGATGCTGCAAGTCCTGTAGCCACAGGATACTTAGGCATGCTGTTGCTTACTGCAAGCACATCGGAAATGTTGTTTGCCGTGTTGTCGTCGGCAGCATATTCCACCTCAACGCGGTAGTTGTCTGTATCGGCATTGCCTGGTCCGAGCTTCACGTTGCACGCGAACACTTTCATTTCTCCGGCTGCGAGCGGCGTTCCGTTCTCCGTAGAGATGACATCATCGTTGCGGTAGAAGTTCACGGTATAATCTCCGGCATCTGTCTGTCCGAGATTCTGCACGGTTGCCATTAGCAGGTTGTCGGCATCATAGAAGAAATGCTTCTTTCCGCTAAGCGTCACGGCAAGGTCGTTGCCGTAAATGTCGCGCACTCCGATGGCATCGATGGCTATTATGCCGCTGTCGTTTGCTGTTGCCTCGAATCCTATCTGCAGATAACTGTTATTCTTATACTGCGTCAGCGGCAGACTCACCTTGGTCCATCCCTCAGGTTGGTCGTTGTCATAATTGATTACCTTCAGGTCTTCCCATTCGCCGGTGTCGGCAGAAGCCTGTATTGCAAGAGTATTCTGCGACTTTTTGTTATAGTACCACAGTTCGAGTGTCGGGTTCTTTGCTCCCAACAGACTTATGTTGCCGGAGAAGAGCTGGCAGCGGTCACCATCGTAGTTCTTGGAGAAGAAGATATAGCCTCCGTCCTTGTCATAAGGCTCCGGCATTCCCATGGTCTTGTCTTTGTCGTATATCACCCAGCTTCCGATTCCCGAACGTGCCACCATACTCCATATCGGATATGTGCTGAATCCGGATTTGAATGTCTCGAAATACGGCAGTTCGAACGGTGTGCCTCCCACTACGATCGGCTGTGCCGTGCTGTATATTCCATAGCCCAGACTGTTGTTCGGCACAACGGCATACGTGACCACAGCCTGGCTCGTGGCTGTGTAGTCGTCAGCATAGCTCATCCCCAAGGTGTCCATAACGAGCGTTGTCTGTTCGTCACCCACAAAACGGTATACGGTATACTTGCAGTCTGCCGGCTCAACATATCCTCCGTTCTGTCCCTCTGGAGTATTCCACGAAACAATTTGCTTTCCGTCCTTCAGACGCACGCTCACTGTTGTCCTGCCCGGCACGTCGGGTCCTGCATATACAGTTGTCTTTGCCGGGATGCTTGCGCCAGCCACGTTGTATGCCAATACGGAGATAGTGTTAGAACCACTGTTCACGCCGACCGTTGCCTTCTGCTCCGAACCGGGCAGAGGGTTGTCGATGGTCTTCTGCAGTTTTCCGTTGCACAGTATTTCCACCTTGGTGAGCTTGTCTATGTCCCTGCCCTCCACGGTCTTTGAAGGAGCGGTGAAAACAACGTCGGCCGTCAGTGCACCGTTGGCATCTGATGTTGCCGAGAGATTGCCCACCTCCACTGGAGCGGACAACTGTGAACCGTCAATGCTGATGCCGGTCAGAGCCAGATTGAACATGTCCGCATCCGATACGGCATGGAATCCGAAATTATAATTGCCGTCTTCAGCTATTTCTATTGTGTATGAATATGCCTTCCATTCGCCGGATGTCCTGTTGTCAACAACGGCAGGCTCCATCACCACATTGGTCATGCTCTCCGGTGTGTTTCCCTTGCCGTATGCCACTGCAAGCTTTTCGGGCTTTGTCATGAATACGCTCGATGCCTTGAATGAGAGCACATACTTCACACCCTTGTAGAGCTTCAGTGGCGGTGTGATGAGCCATTCGTCCTTCGGGTTGCTTCTGTTGTATTCGCATACGGCATAGCTTATATCATCATCACTGTTTGTCACGCGTTTCCATGTGGAACCGTCGCCGTAACCGTCGGTCACGGTGAACGTGGCAAAACGCTCATCGCTATCGAAAGCCTCGCCGTAAGGCACTTCTATCGGCGGTCCAACATTCACGCGGTTCGACGCTACAATCTCGCCGCTTGCCGCCGAGTTCTTTGCCACGACTTCATAATACACGCTTGTCACCTCTGCCGGCGACAGGTTCTCGGTGAATATTGTTGCGGCCAGAGCATCGGCACACACTGTTCCCTCCGGCATACGCATCACCCTGTATCTCAGGTTCTCCGGCTCTATGTATCCTCCGTGCACTCCTGCCGTGGGGGCATCCCATGTGAGGGTAACGGTCTGGCTGTCGACAGTGCTTAGCTTTAGATTGGCTGCCGGCAGCGGAGTGTCGATGCCTATGAATGTGGTAATCTCGGTCACCGATGTCTTGCCGGAAGCATTGGACAGTGTTACGGACAGTGTGGTTTCGCCCGTCGCTGCTGTGCTCACGGCTTTGCTTACGGCATCACCAGCCTTTGCCGATCCCTCTGCCACCGTCGCGCCGCCTATGGCTATCGTGTAGGCTATGTTTCCGGAAAGGTCTTTTCCGTCTATGCTCTTCGCCGGCATGACGAATGAAACCGTGCCGTTGCCCGTGCCCTTATCAAACGAAGCCGCAAGGGCATCCACCTTTGCCGGCGCCCCCACGTTCTGTGTAGATGCCGGGATATAGATGTCCACAAAGGTCTCGTTCTGCGGAAACTGCATCACTTTGTCGGCATGTCCCGTCTCCGTATTGATAGTATATAGGTAGGTATTGTTTGCAATAATGGAGATATTGCTTGTGTTATAACAATAGTATAATGTGTTGCTGTCGTGGTCGAATTCCGCCGACTGCGGAACCCAGTGGTCTATCGTGGCGAGTCCCGTGTCACCCACTTTTGTCGTGCCGCCTGTTGATTTGTCAAATTTGTAAAGCGCAAGGTCGGCACCCACTCCGTATATTGTACCATTACTGTCGGCGGCTATTGCCGAGAAGAATTGCGTCAGCGCAGTTCCAATCTTGGTTCTCTCACCGGTTTCAAGATTCAGTGTTCCGAAGGAATAAGTACCATCCGCCTCTATGAAGCATCCGTAAACCGTTTGCGTAGCGATGTCGTAGGTCAAGTCGGTGGCGCCGTTAAATCCGCTGAATGTCACTTGCGACACGGCATTCCATGGTGTTGCCTTGGTGTCAAACACTTCGATTTTCTTGTCATCGCGGTTCACTGAGTACAGCTTGCTGTCAATGCAGACTAACCCTCCGCTTGAATACCAGCCGTCGCGTTCGAAAACCGGGGTGACACTTGTTCCTGCCTTAGGTTGGAAAGAATAAATGCCAGGGGGGGGGGAAATCGAAACTGTCCGACAATGTCATGTGACCATAGATTTTCAGGTTTTGCGCTGTCATTGCGCCTGCTGCAAGCAAAGCCAAACAAAGCGCTGTGATTCTTTTCCTGTTTCTCATAAATAAATACTTTTTAAAATAGTATAAAGTTAGCACGCCACAAAAGTAGCTATTTTTATCGACAAACCAAATTTTTTCAAAACAAAATGTTATTTTATATTTCTTTATATTTCATATTGTCGGAAATACAATAGCAATTACAATATAAGCAACACCCCACCTACGAATGACAAACACCCAACTTACGAATGACAAATGCCCCACTTACGAGGCACAAACGACCCGTTTACAACATGGAAACGGCATGGTTATGACTTTGACTGATTTCATTATGACTCACAAACGGCACAGTAATGGATGGGGAACGGCATATAACAGCGAGTTCCTGCCGCAGAAACAAATGTTTCTATGGCAGGAACCGTATGAATAAGCCCCGGCTGGGGACGGAATGACGCAAGGATGTTACTTCCGGTCCATCACTCGCCACACGTATGCAATGTATGCGAACACAAATGGCACAAGGAACGATACGTAGAACATGGTGCGCAGTGTGAACTCGCTGCTGCAGCTGTTGGCGATGGTGAGCGAACTCTGCAGGTCGGCATTGGAGGGATAATAGGCGGTGCCGGAGTATCCTGCCACAAGCAGAAGGCAGAGGACCACCAGTATCACACCAATGCCTGCCGGCCAGATGCCCCTGACGTAGGTTCTGCTGACCACCGTGCGCACCACGCCATAGAGCAACAGCACCACACCGGCGAGCGTGAGCACGGCAAGCAGCGGCATGGCGAGATAGTTGTGGAGATACTTCAGCGGCTGCATGAACACGGTGCCCGTCTGCGCATCCACAGCATAGCCGTCCTTCAGCAGCAGGCGCACGAAGAAGGCAAGGAAGAGCAGGAGAAAGGGCACGGTGCAGCCGACAAGGCGCACGCTGGCACGCGAACGTATGTCCTCGTCGTCCACATTATTTATAATATACAGTGTGCCGAGCATACGCGCAAGAAACATCACAGCAAGACCGAACACGAGGTTCCATGGGTCGAGCAGTGCGTCGAGACCAGCCGAGGCGTTGGCCCAGCGGCTGATTACGGGAGAACCGACGTCGGTGAGCGATGCCTTCTCCACGATAAAGTTGGAACCGTTGAAGAATGTGGCAACCGCGCCGCCGAGCAGCAGCGGCCCCACTATGCCGTTCAGCACGAGGAACCAGCGGAAGGTGCGTGTGCCGAGCAGATTGCCTTTCTTCAGCTGGAACTCGTAGCTCACCGCCTGCAGCACGAACGAGAAGAGGATTATCATCCAGAGCCAGTAGGCACCGCCGAAGCTGGTGCTGTAGAACAGGGGGAAGGAGGCGAAGAAACCTCCGCCGAAGGTGACGAGCGTGGTGAAGGTTATCTCCCACTTGCGCCCCGTGGATTCGAGCACCCTGCGCTGCCCTTCTTCCGTTCTGCCGAGACTGTAGACCATGGAGTTTGCGCCCTGCACGAAGAGCAGAAACACGAGCAGCGCCCCGAGTAGCGAGACGATGAACCACCAGTATTGTTGCAAGAATTCGTATGTCATAGGAATTATCATTGTTATAGGGTTGAACATTAGGATTGCTTAGGCGCATTGTAGTTTTTTATCACGCGCCACATGATGCTCATTTCCACCACCAGCAGCACGGTGAAGAGCACGAGGAAGAGAAAGAACGTGAGTGCCACGCTGCCCGACTTGAGGTCTGACACGGCAGCCACCGTGGGCAGCATGTCCTGTATCGCCCAAGGCTGTCTGCCGAGTTCGGCCACTATCCAGCCTGCCTCGCTCGCCACATAAGTGAGCGGCAGCATAGCCAGCGCTGCCAGATGGAGCCAACGGCGACGCGCCGTGATGTCCATACGCCAAGCCACATGCCCGATGACGAGGAAGAAGAGCAGCAGCAGTGTGCCCACGCCCACCATCACGCGGAAGGCATAGAAGTTGACGGGGATATATGGCACCAGCTCCGCACGGTCCTTTATGTAGCCATAGCCGAAGTAGGGCATATCCTGCTTCAGCTGTGCCTCGAGTGCGGGCAGACGCTTGTCGGCGGCATCGGCAGCCTTCAGCCGACGGTATTCGGCAAGCGAGGCAATGGCTCTGCGGCCGCGCTCCATCTTCTCTTCGGCCGACGGTTCGCGCTTGCCGTCGGCACGCGTGTAGCCGTTGAGCAGGTCGTTCACTCCCGGCACGTAGCCGTCGGGGGTGTGGGTGGCAAGTATGGAGAGACCATTGGGGATTGATATACGCAAAGGGGTCTCGCCGCCAGCGGCATAGTCGGGCTGCCGGAACGGGTTCACGGCTGCAACGGCAGTGAGCGGCACGCCCTTGCCGCCATCGTAAAGCGCCTCCATCGCGGCAAGCTTCATAGGCTGCGCCTCTACCACCTTCACGGCAGAGAAGTCGCCCGTCATCATTGTGAGCAGGGCTGCCGCTATGCCCACGATGCTCGCTATCCTGATACTCTGGCGCGCCATCTCCAGCTCGCGGCGACGGAGCAGGAACCAGCAGCTGACGGCACACACGAACACGGCACCCACGACCCACGTGGAGGTGACGGTGTGGAAGAACTTGTCCACGGCAAACGGCGAGAGCGCCACATCGGCAAAGCTCGTCATCTCGTTGCGCACGGTGTCGGGGTTGAACTCGCAGCCCACGGGGTTTTGCATCCAGGCGTTTGCCACGAGAATCCACCACGCCGAGATGGTGGCACCGAGACCCGTGAGCCAGGTGGATGCCAGATGGAAACCGCGCGACACCTTGTTCCAGCCGAAGAACATCACGGCAACGAAGGTGCTCTCCATAAAGAACGCCACGACACCCTCGATGGCGAGGGGCGCACCGAATATGTCGCCCACGAACCAGGAGTAGTTGCTCCAGTTGGTGCCGAACTCGAACTCGAGGATGAGTCCCGTGGCAATGCCCACGGCGAAGTTCACACCGAACAGCCGTTGCCAGAAGACGGCAGTATCTTTCCAGAATTGCTTACCAGTGCGATAATAGCACGTTTCCATAATGCCCATAATGAGGGCAAGCCCAAGCGTGAGCGGCACAAACAGCCAATGATAGATGGCTGTGAGCGCAAACTGCGCACGCGACCAGTCGATGAGCGAGGGGTCTACGGTCAAGAGATGTGTCATAGATTATCTGTTTATATGTCATTGATTTACGTTCTGCGTTTCGCGCGAAATGAGTTCGTCTGCCACATACGACGCCTTGTCGCCCCCGGACTTCTGCTCCAGCACATCGGGGAAGAAGAAAAGTCTGAGAACGAAGAATATCACAAACAGCTTTATCAATATTACAGCCCAAAGCACTCTGCCGAGAGTCATGCCCCGGAAGCCATCCGCATAGAAGCGATATACACTATACAATAAGTTATGTTTTGTCATATCCTGCCGGTTTTGGTTTGCTGTATTGAAAGCTCGTTTGCAAATATATAGCTTTAAAAGCAACCGCACAAGCATTTACGGTTTTTATTTGAAAATTTGCGCAAGAACAGAAAAACACGTAACTTTGCCCATTATGAAGAGAAAAAACATACTGACACTTGCAGCCGCATTGCTCATTGCCTTCGGATGCACTGCAAACTACAGCGGCAAACCACTGATAGGGGGAATAAGAAACGAAAAGGCGGAAACCACCACGCAAGCGGAACAAGGCACGGAACACAGCACCGGACACGTAACCGGGGCTGAGGGACTGGAGATTCCAGCACGGATGAAGGGCACACCGGAACAGATTCTGAGAAGGACGGGCTACACGGTGTCGTACAACAGGGAAACAAGGCTGCCGAACTGGGTGGCGTGGCGGCTGACGGCAAGCCGCTGCAAGGGCAAGGCGAAAAGGCAGCAGAAGGAGTTCCACGAAGACGAAGAGGTGGCAGCGCCGAGAGCTACGGACTGGGACTACTACAACTCACGATTCGACCGAGGACACATGTGCCCGGCAGGCGACAACAAATGGAGCGAGAAAGCTATGCACGAATCGTTCCTCTTCACGAACATCTGCCCGCAAAACCCGAACCTGAACAGGGGCGACTGGAACGAAATGGAAAACGCCTGCCGCCGATGGGCCAAGGAATACGGCGACTTGTATATCGTGTGCGGACCGGTGTTCTACAACAAGCGCCACAAGACGATAGGCAAGAACAAGGTGACTGTGCCTGAGGCTTTCTTCAAGGTGGTGCTCTGCATGGAGGGTACACCGAAGGCTATAGGATTCATATACAAGAATGCAGCCGGAAACCGTCCGAAAAGCTACTATGTGAACACAGTGGACGAGGTGGAGCGGATAACGGGTATCGACTTCTTCCCAAAACTGCCAGACAAGACAGAGAAGAAAGTGGAGGCCAAGGCGGATGCCGCTGAATGGGGAATATGACGCGTGCAACATGTTAAAAGAAACTAATAAACGGAAGCAAAAAGCAAAAGTTTGAAGGATTATTGCTAATTTTGCACATTATTATATATAGTAGCCCAACAGCACAATGGGCAACATTAAGAAAAGAAAGGCTGAAAAGCGTGAAAATAAGAGAAGTGGTCAGTGCCCTTGAACGTTTCGCGCCTCTGCCCCTGCAAGAAGGATTCGACAATGCCGGCCTGCAGGTAGGATTGACAGAGGCGGAAGTATCAGGGGCATTATTGTGTCTTGACGTGACGGAGAGTATAGTAGACGAGGCTGTGGCTAAAGGCTGCAACCTCATAGTTTCGCACCATCCGCTGGTGTTCCACCCCATCAAAAAACTCGTGTATGCCGACTTCGTGCAGCGATGCGTGGCAAAGGCGATAAAGAACGACATCACCATACTGTCGATGCACACGAATATTGACAACTCCGAGGGAGGAGTGAACTTTATGATAGCACGGAAAATGGGACTCAAGAACGTAGACTTCTTCGCTGAAAAGCAGGTGGACGGCATAAGATGCGGGAGCGGAACGATAGGCGAACTGCCGGAAGCGGTTGCCGCCGACGACTTCGTGATGATGCTGAAGAAAGAGTTCGACGTGGAGTGCGTGCAGTGCAACCAGCTGCTGCGGCGCCCGATACGCAAAGTGGCAGTATGCGGAGGAGCAGGCTCCTTCCTGTTGCCGGAGGCTATAAGACTCGGAGCCGACGCATTCGTGACCGGAGAGATGCACTACCACGAATACTTCGCACACGAACAGGAAATACAAATCGCCGTAATAGGCCACTATCAAAGCGAACAGTTTACCAAAGAAATATTTAAATCAATAATCGAGGAGAAATGTACGGGAGTGAGAACCGTTCTCACAGAAACGAACACCAATCCTATAATCTATTTGTAAAAAAGAAATATGGCAAAAAAAGATCCAACAGATTTGTCGGTGGAAGAGAAGCTGAAGACACTCTATCAGCTGCAGACCACCCTGTCGGCTATCGATGAAAAGAAGGCACTGCGCGGCGAACTACCACTCGAGGTGCAGGACCTGGAGGACGAGTTGGCAGGACTGAACACACGCGTTGAGAAAATCAAATGCGAAATCGAGGATTTCCAGCAGGCTGTATTGCAGAAAAAGGCTGAAATCAACGAGGCGCAGGCAAGCGTGGAACGCTACAAGAAGCAGCTCGACGACGTGAAGAACAACCGCGAGTATGACACTCTGAGCAAGGAGATAGAATTCCAGTCGCTTGAAATCGAACTCTGCAACAAGAAGATTCGCGAAGCTGCCACTAAGATTGAAGAGCGCAAGCACGACCTGAAGCACGCAGAAGAACTCATCGCAGACCGCCAGCAGGCTCTCGAAGAGAAGAGAAATGAACTCGATGAAATCGTGGACGAAACACGCGCCGAGGAGGAGAGACTGAAGGAGAAGGCAAAGGAGCTGGAGGTGAAAATCGAACCACGACTGCTCACGAGTTTCAAGCGCATACGCAAGAACGCACGCAACGGACTGGGTATAGTATACGTGCAGCGCGATGCCTGCGGAGGATGCTTCAACAAAATCCCGCCACAGCGACAGCTCGACATCAAGATGCACAAGAAAGTAATCGTATGCGAATACTGCGGACGCATTATGATCGACCCGGAACTCGCTGGAGTAAAGACAGAAGTGGCAGCAGAAGAGAAACCGAAGCGCAAGCGCGCAATACGCAAGACTACCCGCAAAGAGTTGAAGGGCGTGCCAGAAGACAGACTGTCATAACAGCCGTACAAACTACAAGAACCATTGATGCCGAGGAGCAAAGGACAACATTCCTGGCTCCACGGCATCACTATATAAAGAAAAGAATCACAAACCTAATTATTATTTAAAAACTAACTTATGGATAATATTCAGAAAAAAGCGCCGAACTATACTTTCGCGCTTATCGTGGTATTTGCCGTGCTGTTCCTCATCGGATTCATCACAACAATGAACAACTCTATGATTGAGTTCTGCAAACAGGCTTTCAATCTGAAGGATTCTCAAGGACAACTCGTGAACACTGCTTTTTATGGTGCCTACGCGCTGTCGATTCCGTTCGGACTGATGATGAACAAAATCGGTTACAAGAAGACCTTGCTGCTCGGACTCGCCATCGTGGGCATCGGCTTCATCATCAACTATCTGGGCATATCGTCGCTGCTCGGCATGGAGACTTCCGTAATCTACTCGGTATTCCTGGGCAGTATGTTCATCGTGGCACTGGGCATCGTGATGCTGCAGCTGGTGGCAAACCCATACGTTATGGTACTCGGTTCACCGGAGAAGGGCGCATTCCGTATGACTCTTGCCAACGCACTGAACTCTGCCGCCACAACCGTTGCACCGGTGTTCATCACCTATGTAATCATTGCAGGCAAAGAACCGACACCAAGTGCTGTTCCTGCCCCATATCTGGGACTGGGAATATTCACACTGATTCTATGCGTAGTGTTGTTCTTCCTCAAGCTGCCCAACATCAACGAGGCGGAGCAGGCTGAAGCAGAGAGCGGTATGCGCAAGGAGTATAAGAGCAGTGTGTTCCAGTATCCACACGTATGGCTTGGCATGCTCGGTATATTCTTCTATATGGGTATAGAGCTGGGAGTTCCATCCATGCTTCCGGCATATTTCAAGAGCAATCCGGAACTGCTGAACTACGGCACGGCAACAGAATTCCTTTCCTACTACTGGGGAGGAATGATGATAGGACGATTTGCCGGAGCAATCATCCTGAACAAATTCAAGCCGCGCCACATTCTCTCTATCTGCCTTATTTGTGGCGCGCTCTGCGTTGCTGCTTCATTCGCACTCAGCGGCATCGCTTCCGTTTATGCAATGCTTGCAGCCGGACTGTTCCATTCTGTAATGTGGCCACTGGTGTTCAACCTCGGTCTGCAGGAACTGGGCCCACACACCAAGGCAGCATCAGGTATCATCAACCTCGGCGTAGTGGGTGGAGCCACCCTTCCGCTCGCTATGGGTTGGATTGTTGACAATCCTGCTCTCGGCGTAGGCTATGCTGTTGGAATGATGTTCATCTATTATATATACGTATTCTGGTTCTGCAATTTCGGCAGCAAGATAGGATTGTCAAAGTAGTATTCCAAAAGGAAAAGGGCATAAAAGGTCCAACAAGACCCTGGCTGAAATACTGTCAATCTCCAATTGAAGAATATATTTGGAGAAATTTCCCATACAAAAATCGGGAATAGACAATATATAAACCTGGAATAGACAATATATAAATGAAGGAACGTCCATATATATAAATGGAGAATAGTCAATACATAAACGAGGAGTAGTCCATATATATAAATCTGGGAATATCCTATATATAATTTATAATATCAAGGAATAAGGAATCGTGGCACAATATAGATGTTACGATTCCTTTTATTTTTTTGCTTTGCCCACGTTTTTTGACCACAGTCAATAAAAGACAAGGCTATTCAAATATTTCCGTCAAAACTATTGTGCGCGAACACAAACGGTATTACCTTTGCACTTGAAAAGAAGATAACAGATATAAAAAGGCTGCAAAGAGAGCAGTCATTAAGAAAAAAAAGATTGTTTAACGGTAACTAAAAGAAAGGAAAGTATTATGATTACATTTATGTTAGTAACAGCCGGAGTTGTAGCATTTGCAATATTGGCAAGCGTAGGTTTGAGCATTGGTATGAAGCTTTACAAGTAAGCAATCATCACTTTGATTGAGCTTTATACATTCTAATAATAAAAAGAAAGCGGTTGAACATTGTTCCACTATCGGAACGCTGTTCAACCGCTTTTCTCGTTCTTGTATTATGCAGTCATAATATCCCAACACATTGTCATAATATTATACCGTCATAATATATGCAATACTACAATTATGCTTTGCTGTAAATGCTATGACGTACTGCTTTAATGCAATGACGTACTGCTTTAATGCAATGATGTACTACCATAATGCCATGCTGCCACATAATATCATACGATACTATTATATCAAACGAAACTATATGACATTGTAACTTGCCGCATATAGCTTAGTCATCCTCTGAACCACTTTTCGTATTGCCATCCACATCAACCTCTGCATTCTTCTTTCCGAAATCCGGGTCGATGCTCACAAGAGCTGAAACAAGGAACGTTACAGAACAGAATAACATAACGATGATGAAGAACATACGATAACCTACAGCCTCCTGAAGGTCGCCGGAGAACAATCCCGGGATCATCAGCGAAAGCGTCATCAGCGCAGTGCAGAGGGCATAATGCGATGTCTTGTGCTCTCCTCGGCTATAGTAAAGCAGATAAAGCATATAAGCCGTGAAACCGAAGCCATAGCCAAACTGCTCGATGAAAACACAGGCGTTGATAAGGAACAGACTCTGTGTGAGCGAATAGCTGAGGTAGACATAAACAATGTCTGGCAGAGTTATGGCGCACGCCATAGGCCAAAGCCAGCGTTTCAGTCCGTCACGACTTGCAAGTATACCGCCAAGTATACCGCCAAGAGTGAGACCAACAACGCCCACCGTACCCTGCACAAAGCCGTATTCAGCAGGCGACAAGCCAAGTCCGCCACTATTGCAGCTGTCAATCAGGAACAGCGATGATACCTTTACGAGCAATCCTTCCGGCATTCGGAAGAACAGCATAAACATAAATGCCGCCACAGTTTCGCGCACGGGGAACTTGCCAAAGAACGACGTGATAGTTCTACCCAAATCCTTGATCACAGTTTTCATCGTAACATCAGTGTGGTCAGCATCATCCTTCGGACGAGGCAGCCTTGCACTATGCCACAGCCACAGGGCGATAAAGATGCCCGCTACACCATAGAACAGAAGGCTCCACGAATAAGCTATCCTGCCACGGAAGACAACCTGAATATTGCCAGCTATCATCACGAGCACCCCTTGCCCGAATATAGAAGCAAGGCGATAGAATGTGCTACGGATGCCAACAAAAAACGATTGGTCGTGGGCATCAAGATCGAGCATATAGAATCCGTCAGCTGCAATGTCGTGCGTAGCACTGCTGAAAGCCATCACCCAAAAGAAGAACAACGTGCCCTGCAGCCAGAAGGCAGTGGGAATAGTAAACGCCACACCGCCAAGCGCAGCACCGATGAGCAGCTGCATTGCAGTTATCCACCAGCGCTTTGTCCTGACCACATCGACAAACGGGCTCCACAACGGCTTTATTACCCACGGCAGATAAAGCCACGACGTATAGAAGGTTATCTCGGCATTGCTCAGTCCGAGCTGCTTATACAGAATCAGCGACACTGTCATCACTATGACGTTTGGCAATCCCTCGGCGAAATACAGTGTCGGCACCCATCCCCAGGGCGATATTCTCTTTCCCATATTCTTTTTCTATTATATTATATTAAGGTAGCAAAACTTCGAAATAACCTTTAATATATCTTCTTCAACTCAGCGCCACGGTAATAATGGAGCAGAATCTGGTTATATCTATACCCCTTTTCGCCCATAACGGCAGCACCAATCTGACACAGTCCCACACCGTGCCCCCAACCGGCACCTGTCAGTTCGAAACGCTGCGGCACTCCATTGGCATCAATATCCTCACGGTCTACGACGAATGCAGAGCTGTACAGATGCGAATCGCTCAGCGCACGACGTATCTCCAGTTCCTTGCCTATAATGAACGAACGCTCCGTTCCAACAATCATCAGCTTGCTTATTCTGCCACTCTTGCCGCGTTCCATCGCCTTTAGTTCAAGAATATCGCCGAAATCCATCTTCAGCTTCTCGGCAAAGAGTTCCTTCATCTTCTCCTGCGACAGACTTACGTGCCAACGGTAGAAATCGGCAGTTTCCTGATCATAATCGTTGAGCACCTGCGAGAGCACCTGCCGGTAGTTCGTGTTGCAGAAGCTTTCAGGCGAAGTGCGTATCCACTTCTCGGCTACCTCTTCGTTGCTGAGGTCTGGCATAACAGCTCCACCGTCAGACATTCCACTGGCAGTATCTCTAACGGCAGTAAGATAAGGCTTCGGCATATCCTCCCAGCAATACTGGAACTCCTCGCTCACCCCACCGCAACATTTAGAGAAACGCGCATCACAGATGTCATTGTCGAACATCAGAATCTGTCCGCGTGTCTGACTTATCGCATGTGCCACATACGGCGATGTTTCCTTCGTTATTCCCTGATAGCGCTGGCAATGGTCATCGGCACATACGTCAAATATTGTGTGGTCTTCGCGGTCATACCACCGTATGAGCATATCGTCCTTCTTTATGAACGAGAAGAAGTTATTGCCGGATTCAGCCACATCCATTCTTTTTTTCATCTGTGCCAGCAGCCATGAGCGCGAAATCACGGCGTGTGCCTTTAGCAGTTCCAGACTCGACGTCGCGCTCATTTCGCTTGATATTACGCTTTCGAGATATTTCTCCACCGGCAAACTGTTTATTGCACAAATTCTGTCAGCCTCAACCACAAGGCGCAACACCCCGAGGAAAGTCTGTGTTTCCTTGCGTTCCCAATGGAAGTTCACCCCTATCGTAACATCGAAGAGTGAGAACGAAGCGTTTTCCTCTTTCGGCATGAAGCAAAGTTCACGATACAGGTTCCCGTTCCAGAGTATTCCTCCTTCGGAGAATTCCACGGTCTGTTGCCCCTCTATCGTCTCTCCCTTGGCCAGATAAGCGCCATTGAGCGAGAACTCTATCTTCTCTCCACTGACTATACCCACATGCACCTCCGGTTCCTGATGCTTCGGACACAGCATTGAAACCGCCGTCTGTCCGCCTGCCATACTTTTTATTCTCTTTTTCATTGCGGCAAACTGCTCGTCAGTCAGACTCACCTCTTTCAGTATGCCTACAGCAAGTTCCGGTGTTATCTTGTCGAAATCCTCCTTTCGCGGTGTGATGATGAGCCCAGCCATATCCAGTGCGCCCGGACTTATCATCAGCGATGTTTGCTGAGTGGCGGATACTGATTCTTCAGATAGCTGCGGATAGCAGTCGGGGCGGTGTTTACGCCGTGGGAACACCACCGTGAAGAAAGTGTCTCCGGAACGCCAGCAAACGAGATTCATCATCGGCTCCGTATCGCCGGCAATCATAGGCATCGACTTGTATACAAGCCGGAACAGCTCCGAATCCGCCTTCTGGCTACGACTGCGTATGAGCAATGCCGGAGAAGGATATTCGGTTATCTCCGAAATACTGTCGCCGCCGGCAGTTGCGTATATCTCCGACAGGCTGCGCGAGAAGCGCAGCCAACCGGTCTGCAGCGGCAACACACCGTTGCTTCCTGCCTGGAAGTGGCAGTGGTCGGGTGCCGAAGCGCCACACTTTGGTCCGTTGTAGAACACCATAAGCTCCGGATAGTCGGCAAGTATATGATGAATCTCCGCATAGTTATGGTATATCGCCTGCGGCTGATGATTGTGCATCGGTATCGTAAAATGCATAGGGAGTATCGGATATGGGTTCACAAGAATCTCGAAACTCTTGTCAAGCTCTTTTGTCATCTGTTCCTCCGGACGGTTCTTTCTGCACAGGAAGCATGAACGCGCCTCTATGCTTTTCTTGTCGATTCGTGCCCCCGTCGACACTATACGCGCCGGGTTATGCTGTACCACAAGCGTTGCGTTCTTGAGCTGCAGCACCTTCTGCTCCACATTATGCAGATTGCGGAAATTGTTTCGTGCCGTTTCCCACTGTTCCATCTGCCGGTTGAAGAACCGATGCAGCGAGTTGTCGTCCATAAAATCGGTGCGTCCCTGATTGCACATCTGCCGCGCCGAAAGTTCCATCGTGCGCAGCCGGTCTTTATACAAGTTGTTGGCATTCACCTTTTCTATGCTCAGAGCTGCATCGCTGTTTCCTCCCCAGCGCCGGCACAGATATAGTTCGCTGAATATGCGTCCAATCTTGTAACGGCGACTGAAGGCGAGTGCCATAGCGTAGTCCTCGCCGTAGCTGGTGTTCGGAAACTGCAGCTGGCGCAGCAGTGGCGTAAAGAACGCCCTCGGTGCCCCCAGTCCGTTTATACGCAGCGCATTGTTGCATCCGTTGTCATCAGTCCATTCGGCGTGGTCGATGAGTCCCGGCGGCAGCGTGTTCAGTTCGAAGTCGCACATCCGGTAGCTGCCTATAATCATTGCTGCGTTCTGCCTGTGGAATTCATCAACTATCCTCTGCAGCGTGTCGGGCGACGAATACAGGTCATCGCTGTCGAGCTGGACGGCAAAGCGTCCGCAATGGCGGTCGTTCACTGCCACGTTCCAGCATCCGCCTATACCGAGATCGGTGCGCTGCGGCACGATATGTATCAGCCTCGGCCCGTTGTCGCCCGTTTCCCTTGCTGCATATCCGGAAAGGTATTCGGTGGTAAGGTCTGTGGAATGGTTGTCTACCACTATCACATTGAATCTGAAGTTCGTTTTCTGCGACAATGCACTGTCTACGGCATCGCGTATCGTGCGTTCGCGGTTCTTCACGGGTATGATTACAGATGCCTCGCAGTCGAATGCCTGTTCGTTGAAATCCGGAGTTTCATAGTAAGCAGTGTCTACGAAAGCCCCCACTTGCTTGAGATGCTCCGTTACGGCACGCTCCATCTCCACCTGCACCTCTCTGTTTCTGGGGTTTACATAGTCGAACTGTTTCTCTCCGCTTGTGCGTGTATCGTTCTCCTCTTCGGTATAGAGGTATTCATTGATATGGAATATGCTTCCGCAGCGGCTAAGATACAGTCGCAGGTCGTAGATTCCGGCATACACGTAATCTGCGTCGGCATTCTCCGCCACATAGTCCTTGATGAGTTTCGAGCGCATCAGCATCACGCTGCCGAAGTCGAAATCGTCGCGCAGGCTACCCTGCTGATAATCGATTACCGGATGCTGCACAGTGTTTCCGTTCTCCACTGAATAGTGGTCGCTGTATGTCATAGCGGCTCCCGTTTCGGCAGCCACTCTCAGCATACGGCGCAGTGCATACAGTCCGAGCGTGAGTGGCGATGTCTTTGTATATAGCAAGGCGTACTCGCAGTCGATGTTGTCGGCTATGGCGCGCACAGCCTTAGCCGACTGTATATTGTCCACCACAATCAGTGTGCACCCCTCCGGTGCCTTGTTGTTCATGGCGAACTCCTGCGAAACGAGCAGGTTTATATGTTTCACAGCCCGGCATTCCCTCAGCTGCTGCAGTGTGGTGTCAACAGCCTCTATGCTTGTGCAGGGCAGAAAGCAATCTGTTTTAAGAATCATATATTATATTGTTGTTGTTCTCTTGAACGTAGTTCTAAAAAATTATATACAAGGTATCATTTGCATTGTCCGTCATTTTCCTTCCAGCCATGCATCAATCAGCTTCCGTGCAATGCTCAGCTTTTCCGGAATCTGCGGCAGGTTGTCCTTGCAGAACCATGCTCCGCGTGCCAGTTCCTCCTTCTGCAGCTTTATCTCTCCGCTCACATAGTCGGCATTGAATCCCACCATGAGTCCGCAGGGATAAGGCCATGGCTGACTGCCGAAGTATCTGAGATTCGTTATCTCAAGACTCGTTTCCTCCTTCACTTCGCGGTGCACAGCCTCTTCGAGCGTCTCTCCTGTCTCCACGAAGCCAGCCACGAGCCCCATGAAGTTCGACTTGAAGTTGCGTGCATGCACGAGCAGCACCTCATCGCCCTTATGTATAAGCACGATTATCGCCGTGGCAAGCAGCGGCCATATCTCCTTGCCGCATCCTGTGCAGCGTTTGCTTATGTCGGTGTGCATCTTCATCGGCGCTCCGCACACGCCACAGAACTTCGTGTTCTGGTCCCAATAGAGCAGTTCCTCGCATTTACCTGCCTTGAGGTAGAGTTCATACGGTAGTTTATAGTAGCTCGGGCGCAGTCCACACATCTCATACCTTGGGTTGTCCACCACGGGCGAGTCAATACGGTATGCCACTACCTCCTTGTCGCCAAGCGGACTGATGCGCATCATATTTGTCCACTCCTTCACTTCGGTCGGCGGTTCCTCTCCGTATGGCACGGTATATGTTCCGTCGGAAAGTTTTTCGAGCATTATGTCTCCCTTGCAGAATACAAAAAACAGTCTCTTCATTTATTTCTTGTTGTTTTTGAATATCAGGTTTCTGTCGCGTTCCAATGCCGGTTTTGTCCAGTTGTCCGGCACAAAACGCCAGTTTTCGTTTGCCTTCGGCATCACCCTGCCCTGCTTCTTTATCTCCTGGGCAAGGTAGTGTCGGAGGTCGAGCGGACTCTCATACACCACTCTCGACAATAGTTCCTTCTTGTCTATTCCGGCTCCTCTGGTGAGCAGTTCTCCGCCGCCGTTTGCCCGGTAGCTGTTCATCGCCACCTTATACCATTTGCCCGGGTCGAACTCCCTGCCGTCTGCCATTTTCAGTATTCTCACCTTCTCTCCGTCGGGTTTCGTCACATCCACCTCGTAGTCGATGCCGGCAGCTGAGTCGAAGTTGAACGTCATATTCTTAAAGCCATACTTCTGCATATCGGTTTTGTTGCGCTCGTCGAGCAGCAGTATATGGTCGTCGGGGGTTTTCATCGTATTCACCCACTGGTCGTAGCTCATTTCCAGATGGCGGCGTATTTCCTCGCCTGTCATTCTGAGCACACAGAGTTTGTTTTCGTATTTATACAGCTTGAACATATCGCTCATATACAGCGGTCCCTCGTTTATCACGGCGTTCAGCTGCAGCGGGGCATTGAACGACACGTCGGCTCCAGTAATACCGAGCTGCAGGTTATGCACGAGGTCGATGAACGACGAACTGCCGAAGAAGGCATCGCGTGTGTACATGGCACTTCCCATTTCGCCAATCCTGCTGCCCACGTAGCGCTTCACTTCTTCTATGTCGGCTGCGAAATGGCCCACAAACGCCTCGTCCACGGGTTCCCCCGTTATGTCACGCACTTCGCCGCTGATTTTTTTGTCCACCAGTTTGCCGTTCTTCTTCGTTATCTCTATCTGCGCATCCGCAACGCTCACGGCGTTGCACGACGGGTCAAGACAGAGCACCGTCTGTCCGTCCGTGTTCTTTTCCTCCGCCTTGCGCGCCCTGTGGTCGTGGCCAAAGAGGATGATGTCGAAGCCTGCCACGTTTTGCGCCGTGCTCTGTGCTGCGTCCTCTGTGTATTCGGGTGTCGTTATTCCGCCGCTCCATCCGCTGTGGAACAGTCCTACCACCACATCCGGCTTCTCCGTCCTTCTTATCCGTTCCACCCATTTTCTTGCCGACGCTTCGATATCCTCGAAGCGCAGTCCGCTCCACAAGTTCCCGGCAAGCCAAGAAGGTATTGCCGGCGTGAGCATTCCCACCACAGCCACCTTCACTCCGTCGCGCTCTATAATGGTATACGGTTTCACGTATGGTTCGCCCGTTGCCGTGCTGATGATGTTGGCCCCGAGCACCGGACACTGCATCTCGCCTATCCACTTGTCGTATACGTCGTGCCCAGTCTCCACATCGTGGTTGCCCACGGTCACGGCATCGTAGCGCATATAGTTCAGCACCTTCGACACGATGTTCTGCTTTCCCGTAGCCACATAGTTATAGTAGTAGCACGTGGGCTGTCCCTGCAGTATGTCGCCGTTGTCGAGCAGAATCAGATTCTTGCCGTATTCTTTCCTCAGCCGCTCCACATAGGAGCTGACACGCGCCATCGAGCCTTTCGTGTCCCTGCGCTCTATGAAGTCGTAGGGGAAGAAAGCCCCGTGCACGTCGCTTGTCTGTATTATTCTCAGCTTCACGGTCTTTGCTCCTGTCGCCGAGGCGTTGCCCACTGCGGCTATGCCGAGCAGTGCCGTCATCATTATCTTCAATATCATAATCTATATATTTTTTCCACTAATACTTTCACAGACAACAAAAATACAACTTTTCTCCAAACTATCAAAAAAAGCCGCAATCTTTTTGCCTAACTTTTTCCCCAGTAATATGTGATGCCGAGCGTGGCGGCGCGATTGCCCGTATGCTGTCCGGCAATGTCGTGGAATCTGGTTTCCAACATCCATTTTCTGCCCAGCTTCTTCTGCACCTCCACTTGTGCATACATATTTGCCGCCACATCCGCCAGTGGCGCGTTGTCACGCCGCGTGTTGTATAGCAGCAGCGATGTGAAGCGCCATCCGTTGCCAAGCGCCACCTGCGGTGCAAGCTTCATCGTGGCAAAACGGTCGTGGCGCACACTGCCGTCGGCAAAACTCGTCTTCTGCCAATACCAGTTCGCGCCTGCCGTAAGGCGCAACGCGCCACGGTGCCAGAATGCCGTAGCACCTACGCCGAGCGTGTTGTCGTGGCCTCCCCCGGCAAGCCCCTGATGTATGTTCTTCACCATTGAGCCGAGCGTGAAGTCGGGCTTGCTGTATGTATATTTCATTTCCGACACGTATGCCACCCTCTCTCTGTAGTCGGGCGTATACACCTTGCCTCCGGCAATCTGACCTGCCATCACGCTATTCTCCGCGCCACCCTGAACGATGAAGTCCTCGAAGTCGGGATTGTAGTATCTGCGTGCAAAGGTTGCCTGCAGGGTGTTGCCCGCGCCGAAGCGGTGGTACACGCTTGCCGTATACGCATGGTTCGTCACGGAGTGTTCGAATGTGTACGGCTGCTCCAGCTCGTTCTGGCGGTAATAGATTATCCTGTAGCGGTCGCCCAGCATGAAGCCCCACTTGCCCACGTTCCAGTCGAGCTGCACATATCCGTCCTCGTAGCGCGAGCGGCTGGCGGCACATCCGGCAAGCCGGTTTCTCGCCACCGTGATGCCCGATTCCATGCCTGCCGTCACCCAAAGGTTATGGCTGATGAAGGGGAATGCCGACTCTATGATGACGAAGGGCACACTCACTCTGTTACGGTAGCCGTCGCCACTCATGTTCTCCGAAATGAACGACATGTTGACGAGCATCATGGCGCCAGCCTCGCTGAGCACACGCTCATACGTGAGATTTGAATCCATCCTGCGCGAATAGTCGGCACCGGCTCCCGACTTGCGGTTGCGGAACAGGCTCTGCGATATGTCCACCTCCAGCTTGTCGCTCGGCGTGAAGTCATACACCACGTTCAGCTTCACTCCCTCGTGCGACCCGTGCCCCTTCAGCCCCGTGTCGTCCTTCTGCCGCATTGCATGCCCGTCTGCCATGCCGAAGATGCGCAGTCGGTCTGCCTGGTGCAGCACGCTCGTCCACATCTTCGCACCGCCATAGCTTTCGCCCTCGGCAGCCACACGCCCCGAGATGCCGTTGTCGCCACGGCGCAGACTGATGTCTATCACGTTGCCCATTCCGCCGCACCCCTTCATCACTCCGGGATGATGGCACACTCTTATCTTGTCCACCTCCCTCGCCTTCACATTCTTGAGGAAGGCCTCATTGTCAAGCACATAGTCGAGATTGTCGATACGGATAATCCAGCTGCCGTACATGGCGGCAAAGGCATCGCCGCCAAGAACATTCCTGCCGTCGAGCGACAGCACGTCGGGACACGACAGCAGCACGTCGAGCAACGATTCATCGCCCGTCAGATTCATTTCCTCCACATTAATTATATACCTGTCTCCAATCTGGTCCACCACAGCTCCCTGCACCGGATTGGCGGCACACAGAGCTAAAGCCAGTGAAAAAATTTTAATACACTTCTTGTTTTTCATTACTTATAAAGAGATTTTCAGTGCTTATACATACAAAGCCGATGCAAAGGTAGCACAATTCGGACGGAGAAAGAAATGAATGCCGCATTTCTTGCTCCTTATTGCGCATTTAGCCCGATAATAGGGCAGCCGGAAAAGAAATATCTTGCAGCAAATCAAAAAAAGCAATGCTAAAACACATCTTTTTCGCGAAATGTGGGGAAATAATAAACGAATTAAATTACCTTTGTAACTTGTTAAAGATAACTCAACAAAACAACAGAAAATCAATATGGGAGGCTTTTTCGGAACAATATCCAAGAAAAGTTGTGTAGCAGACCTCTTCTACGGCACTGACTACAACTCACACCTCGGCACACGCCGCGGCGGTATGGCAACATTCTGCAGGGAGAAAGGCTTTGTCCGCTCCATCCACAATCTCGAGAGTTCTTATTTCCGCACCAAGTTCGAGCCTACGCTCGACAAGTTCGAAGGGGCGACATCGGGCATCGGCATCATCAGCGACACCGACGCGCAGCCACTCATCATGAACTCGCACCTCGGAAGGTTCGCCATCTGCACAGTGGCGAAAGTGGCAAACAAGGACGAGCTGACACAGCAGATGCTCGACAAGAACATGCACTTCGCCGAAATGTCGTCGGGCAGCACCAACCCCACAGAACTCGTGGCACTGCTCATCATACAGGGCAAGACCTTCAAGGAGGGAATAGAGAACGTGTACCGCCACATCAAAGGCTCGTGCTCGATGCTCATACTGACCGAAGACGGCATAATATGCGCACGCGACAGCTGGGGACGCACCCCCATACTGATAGGAAAAAAGGAAGGGGCATACGCGGCGACAAGCGAATCAACCTCGTTCCCGAACCTCGACTTCGAAACCACATACGATATGGGACCGGGCGAAATCATCAAGCTGACAGCCGACGGCATGGAACAGCTGCGCAAGCCGAACAAGAAAATGCAGGTATGCTCATTCCTGTGGGTATACTACGGATTCCCCACATCCACCTATGAGGGACGCAACGTGGAGCAAGTGAGATTCGACAACGGATACAACCTCGCCAAGACTGACCCCGTGGACGTGGACTGCTGCAGCGGCATACCCGATTCCGGCACCGGCATGGCCATGGGCTACGCCGCCGGCAAGAACGTGCCATACCAGCGCTGCATAGCAAAATACACACCCACATGGCCGCGATCCTTCACACCGAGCAACCAGAGCATGCGCTCGCTCGTGGCAAAGATGAAGCTCATACCCAACAAGGCCATGCTACAGGGCAAACGCGTGCTCTTCTGCGACGACTCCATCGTGCGCGGCACACAGCTCCGCGACAACACCAAGGTCCTCTTCGAGCAGGCCGGACTGAAGGAATGCCACATGCGCATCGCCTGTCCGCCGCTGGTATACGGCTGCCCGTTCATCAACTTCACATCATCGAAGAGCGACATGGAGCTGATTACGCGGCGCATCATCAAGCGTTTCGAGGGCGATGCCAACAAGAATCTCGACAAATACGCCACTACAGGCTCTCCCGAATACAACCGTATGGTGGATGCCATCGCCGAAGAACTCGGACTGACATCGCTGAAGTTCAACACCATCGAACAGCTCATCGATGCCATCGGACTGCCAAAATGCAAGGTGTGTACCCACTGCTTCGACGGCAGCAGCCAGTTCTCGCTTGAGGAGTCGGCAGAATAGGAAGCGGAACACTGTTTATTCAGACAACAATCACAGAAAGCACTCACGGATTTCACACTCTGTAGGCACGGGATTTATTCCGCAGAGTAAAACCCATGAGTGTTTTTCCTTTATATTCCAAACATTAATCCCCCATTAATTATTTTTTGCCTGAATGATTAATGGGAAATTAATGGATAATTAATGATAATTCGTGTTCAAAAAAAATCTGCCAATTGTCAACGGCTTACTGTTGCACTGCCATTTATAGGGTGTGGACTTGTTTTTTAACATAAAGAAACATTCAATTGTTAAAATCGCGAAACGCAGACGCTCTGAGAATCGAATATTTTGAAGCGCCAGAAAAATTGTGCGCAAAAAACGATTTTTCCAGAACTCCGCGCAATCTATTGTTTTTCAACGCATTACAGTTGTTGTCGAATTCATACACAGCGAAAAAAGCGGCCATTCATAACAAACGCTTTAATCGTTCAATATGAATGACCGAAGAGTTTGTGATGAAAAACTGTGGGTAGGAACCGTTTTCGAGGCGTTTTTTGGGTGTTTTTGCAAACGGGAACGCTACACTCCGCAAAATCATCTGCCTGAATATTTGGCGGCAAAGCAGCCAACCGTATGGAACGGGCAGTAACAGTACATAACAATGTAAACAATTTTGACTTGCGCGTGTTAAAATTATCAGCCACATAAGTAAATGTCTGTTAAAAACATCCCGCTAAAACTCTTTATACAGAACATACAGCAAGGAATTATGCAAATATAATTTGGAAAATAGTCAGAAAATGGGCTCACCCGATAAAATTCAATGAGGATTTGGAAAAGGCCATTGCTGCCGAATGCCATATTGAGGGTACACTCAAAGCGGCTGTAGGCAGTTGTGATAATATAGTCAACAGCATCTGTAATGCCATCATTAAAGCATAACGGGACACGAACTTTAAGGCAACCTCACTCCCAAACAACTCGACCAGTTTAGGCAACTCATAGACCATTCTATAGAAAGTTGGACTTCGGTATTGGCAACTCATCGTGCCGAACAATCACGGCTTATCACCGAGCATGAATCCAATATGCGTAAAATTCTCGGACGGAATGAAGGCGTTTGGTACTCGGACTTCTGGATAAAAATCTTGGTGATATCCTTGCTCGTTTATACGCTGGTATTGGGACTGGTGGTGTATTGTGCAACTTGAAATATAACATATGATAGTCATGACTTGGACTGTTTTAACTTGCCAGCAAGTTACTGGTAAGTTAAAACAGAATGGAACACCTTTCAAGACAAATTCTTGTTATGTAGTTATTTTTTGCGACGATATTTCTGATTTGGATCGTTAAGCCTTTCGGGAATTGTACGTTCAAGTACTCCGAGTTCTATTAAGGAAGTTATATACTTCCGCCGATTTTTAGATTGATTGGAAATTTTCAATCTATCCATAATTTCCTGTGCAGTCCTCGGTACGGAACAAAAGTTTCTGATATCTTCTTCCTTCTTTGTCAGTTTACGAGTAACCAAGTTTACGTGAGGTTGGTTACTTTTTCTATCAGCTTGGTTACTTTTACGCTCATTAGCAGTCATAACTTGGTTACTTTCTGTTTGAGGTTGGTTACCTTTTTCGTCAGCTTGGTTACTTTTGCGCTCATTAGCAGCTATAACTTGGTTACTTTCTGCTTGAGGTTGGTTACTTTCACGAGGTATGGTAATTACGAACTCGTTGGCAGCGTGGGTGATTTCTTTGTCCGCCACTCCATTGAAAAAAATGGCATTTGGATCATATTCAAGCGCACGACGTACACCACTTCCTGCTCCGGTGTAAGGCAACAGATAGTTGGCGTTCGTGAACAAGAACATATTGCGAGGCATTGATGTGCCTTTTTTATATTTTCAATTGTCAACCCATTTGGCAAAGCTCCTGGACTGTGAATTTCTACACGATTGTCAAATATGAAAATACGAATCGGAGACTTAATATTCAACGATCGATGTACAAGTGCATTGACGACATACTCGGTAAGGCTTTCGTAGGGTATCTCTAGTTCACCGATTGAATTGAATTCCTTTTCGATCTGAATCTTACGTAAATGCTTTTCGCCATTATTAATGTAGCAGCGAATTTTCACCATCAGCCAATACCAGCTAAAAGACAATAAAAAAGGAAGCCTATTAAAAGACTTCCCTCGTTTTGGGGTGGCTAGTGGGACTCGAACCCACGACATTCAGAACCACAATCTGACGCTCTAACCAACTGAACTATAGCCACCGTGTAGAACTTAGTGTTTCAAAGCGAGTGCAAAGGTACGTGATTTATTTGAAACCTCCAAATAAATCACGTATTTTTTTGCATTTCCTTAATTTTTTCCTGCCGGAACCTGCTTTTCAGCTTCTGCAGGGGCTGCTTTCTGTGCAGCAGGCGCATTTTTCTGTCCAGCACCGAAACCAGGAAGGTTGTTCGGATTGGTCTGCGGAGCCTCTGTTGCATTCTCCATCACGCTCTGCGATGCGTTAGCCTCAGGAGCTGTGTATGCGCAAAGCACGCTCAGCACTACCAATGAGATTGCGAGACCCCATGTTGCCTTCTCAATGAAGTCGGTAGTCTTGCGAACTCCCATAATCTGGTTTGAAGAAGAGAAGTTTGATGCCAAACCGCCTCCCTTGGACTCTTGTATCAGCACGATGCCGATCATCAGCACTGCTGCAAGGATGATAAGAATTAAGAATAATGTGTACATCTTCTTTTGTTTATTTGTATTTATTGTTTATTATTAATTTCTCCAAGAAACGTATTTGGTCTGCAAAGTAAACATTTTTTTTTGGATAATTCAAATTTAAACGCTTAATTATTTCCAAAGCCTTCGAATATTGTCCCTGTTTTATGTAAATGCGCGCCAAAGTCTCGGTAAATACGCCCTCGTCGCCCTCTTTTTCCTCGGTCTTGCCACTGTCGAGCTGAGGTGGACTGTCGGGGGCCTCGGCAAGCTCTATCTTGCCTCCGCCGTTGTTTATAAAGTTGTCTATGAGATCCTGTCCCCTCAGCGGAGCGTTTGCCTGTTCTTCCTGCTTTTCTTCCTCACTCTCGGTTTCGAGCAGGTACGACACATAGTCTACGGCAGCATCGGCTGGCGTGGGCTTGCGTTTGCCTGCCGGTTTTTCCTCCTCTTCCTCAGGTATGGTGTCGAGGAACTTGTCGATGAGCGATATCGTGCGACTCCCGTCATGGCCCGTCGTGTGGTATTTCTTCTGTGCGGTGTCGGCATTGCTCTTCAGTTTGTAGTGGGCTGCCTCAACGAGCTTGAATATCACCTTGCGGTCGGTGAAGTAAACGGAAGCTTTGCGCAGCTCATCGTCGAACGACGGGCTGTGCATGATATACAGGTTCTGCAGCATCAGTAGTCTTGCCGTCTGATAGTAGGGGTACAGAGCCACGAGGGAGCGCAGTTCGTACAGCGTTTCCTTGTCCATTAGCTCCGGATGTTTTATGAGTTTCCCTAAATCCATGTCTTCTGCTGATGTTATGTACTGTTGTTTCGTTTACCAATTCGCCACGGTGGCGTTGAATATCTGGTCGGTGATGTCTTTCACCATCTGTGTGACACACTCTTCCTGTACGGAGTTGAGCGACTGGCGACTGTCGTAGGTGGTGGTTGCCGTGAACTGGCGCTCGAAGTCTTCGCTGTGGTTCACGTTGTTGGTGAATCTCACGTTCACCGTCATCGAAAGTTCCACCTGAGCCGATTCGCCCTGTGCCGTAACAGCCTTGTTGCGCTGCGTGTACTGCGTTATCTCGCCCTCCACCTTCAGGTCGCCGTTTCTCCTGACCTGACTGAGGCGCGTATGGTTGGCAAACACGTCCTTCAGCTGGTTGTTGAAGATGCTCGCCATCGGACCCCACACGTAGCTTGAACGTATCGGGAAATCGACTATCTGTATCGTCTTCGTCTTGCTGTAGTCGATGCTTGCGCCGTTGAACTTGTACGACACGCTGCATGCTGCCAGCACAACAAGCAGGACAGCCATGAGAACCGGGCCTACGCTTCTTCTTATTAAATATAAGGATGGGATATGATGTTTCATATTGTGTGTATTCTATTTGTCGAGTCCGTATTGCTTTATCCTGCGGTAGAGGGTGCGGTCGGAGATTCCCAGTTCCTGCGCCGCTTTCTTGCGGTTTCCGCCGTTTCTTTCCAATGCCTTTTCCAGCATATGGCGGCTTATGTTTTCGAGATTGAGGCTTTCGGGTTCCGATATCTCCTCTGCCACGGCATCCTGCACGGCAGGTTCGGTGCGCGGCTGTTCTATCTGCTGGTGCTGCTGAAGTATCGCCGGCACTGCCGGTGTGCCGCCTGCCGCCTGTATCTGTGCCGACGGTTCGCGGTTTGTTTCGAGCCGCTTGCGCAGGTCGTTCATCTCGCGCCGCAGGTCGCTCACGTTGCCACGCAGCTCATACAGAATCTTGTAGAGCAGGTCGCGCTCGCTTTCGTAGGAGTGCTGTCCGGCATTGCCTGCCGGGGTGATGGTGGCAAGCTGGGTAGTCTCCATATCCTGCGGGATGAACTGCGACAGCGCCTCTGCCGAAATTTCCCTCTCCTTGGAGAGCACCGACATCTGCTCGGTGATGTTTTTCAGCTGACGCACGTTGCCGGGCCATTTGTATTTCAGCATCAAGCTCTTTGCCGGTTCGCAGAGTGTTATCTTCGGCAGGTTGTACTTTTCTGCCATCTGCATGGCAAAGAGGCGGAAAAGCAGCAGTATGTCGTTGCCACGGTCGCGCAATGGCGGCATCTGTATGGGAATGGTGTTCAGTCGATAGTAGAGGTCTTCGCGGAAGCGTCCCTCGCTGACTGCCTTGCGCATATTGACGTTTGTTGCCGCCACGATGCGCACATCGGTCTTCATCATCTTCTGTCCTCCCACGCGGATATACTCTCCCGTTTCGAGCACTCGCAGCAGTCTTGCCTGCGTTGCCATGGGCAGCTCGCCCACTTCGTCGAGGAATATCGTGCCTTTGTTGGCTACGCCGAAATAGCCTTCGCTCTCGCCCACTGCCCCAGTGAAGGAACCTTTCTCGTGTCCGAAGAGTTCGCTGTCGATGGTACCCTCGGGGATGGAGCCACAGTTTATGGCAAAGTATTTCTCGCGTTTTCTCGGCGAGTTGTCGTGGATTATACGCGGAATTATTTCCTTTCCCACTCCGCTCTCTCCGATTATGAGCACGGAAAGGTCAGTGGGCGCAACCTGCAAGGCCACGTCCAGCGCACGGTTCAAGCTGTCGCAGTTTCCCACGATGTTGTACCGCTGTTTTATTCTCTGTAGATCGGATGTATTCATATAATCGTGACAAAATTACACAATAAAATCCACTCCGCTGCTATGCGGTATGATTTTTTATGTTTTTATTACTGTTTTTTCTCTCCATCTTTATGAGCAGAAGTCCTATGGCTGTCCATATCAGTTCGCGTATTCTCACTATCAATGCCACAAAGATGCCGCTGCTTGCCGTCATTGCCAGTCCGGCAGTGGAAAGCATAAAGCCGCCCTCGCGACCGCCAAGCTGAAGCGGAATGAAGAAAAGGAGGTTTGCCAGAAGCGACGTAAAGGCAAGGATAACGACACACGACCAATAGCTGACGCCGGGCGTTATGACGAGCAGCACGAACATAACCTCGAAGCTCGAAAGCAGGCGGCACAACAGCTCCAGGGCAACTGCCGTGACGAGCGTCTTGGGATTCTGGCTGTGAAGCGCGGCTATCTGACTGTCTACGGTGCGCAGCTTGTCGCCCTGCTCTTCGGCCATGCGGCGCGCCCATCTGCCAAGCCAGGGCAGATGTCCCAGCCAGCGCACGAGACGCACGGCGAGTCCCTTCTTGTAGCCCCTCATGAAGAACCACAGTCCGAGCACGCAGAACACTGTCGTGAAGGCGAGGATGATGCCCGTGGTTGTGTTCACGGGCGAAGTGAGCAGGAATATAACCACCGACACGAGCCAGAACCAGAAATGACTGAAGATGTGGGTCATGACATAGAGTATGACCGACGACGAGGCCCTCTCGGTGCCGATTTTCGGCGCGAGTTCCATTATGCGATACGGCTCTCCTCCCATCAGTCCGCCCGGAGTGGCGTAGTTTAGGGCAAAGCCCGACACGGTGACCTTATACAGCCACCAAAAACTAAACGGGGCCTTGTCGGCACCCTGTCCGCCCTGACGGATAATGACATACCAGGAGAGCGTGTTGATGACATAGAGTGCAGCCCATAGTGCCAGCACAGCAAAGAACCAGTAGCCAGCCCTTTGCAGTCCGCTCCACACCTCGGCAAAGTCGAGCTGCGTCACCATAATGACGAGCACCACTATACCGAAGATGAAGAATCCGTTTTGATATTTCTTACTCATATATTACTGTTGTTCCGCCGGTTTTGCCTTTGGCTTCGGCACTGCGAAACGCACTTTCTCGCTATCGTCGCGGCGCTCGTGATAGAGCTTCTTGAGCGGATTCTCGCGAGCCTCATCATAGTCAAGACGGTTGCGGAATATGTCGATGGCATCATATACAGCCTGCCGGAACGAGGTTTCGTTTGCCACGCCCTTTCCGGCGATGTCGAATGCCGTGCCGTGGTCGGGCGATGTGCGCACGATGGGCAGACCAGCGGTGATATTCACTCCGTTGTCGCCCACGATGGTCTTGAACGGGGCAAGGCCCTGGTCGTGGTACATGGCAAGCACTCCGTCAAACGCCTCGTATGTGCCATGTCCGAAGAACCCGTCGGCAGCAAACGGACCGAAGGCGTTAATGCCGCTGTCGGAAAGTTCGTCTATCGCCGGCTTGATTATGGTTTCCTCTTCGGAACCGATCACGCCTCCGTCGCCCGAATGCGGATTCAAGGCAAGCACGGCGATGCGCGGTGCCTCAATGTTGAAGTCTCTGCGCAGCGACTCGTTGAAGATGGTGCATTTCTCGATTATCGCCTCCTTTGTTATGGCTGCCGCCACGTCCTTTATCGGCAGATGCGTGGTCACGAGGGCCACGCGCAGCTTGTCGCCTGCAAGTATCATCAGAGCCTTTTTGCCTTCACCGTTGCACTGCTCTATATATTCGGTGTGGCCACGGAAATGGAAACCGTCTCCCTGTATGTCGTTCTTGTTTATCGGTGCGGTAACGAGCACGTCGTAGTCGCCCGACCTGAAATCCGACATAGCCTTGTCGAGAGCTTTCAGCGCGGCTGTGCCTGCTTCTTTCGTGGGCTGTCCCATATCGACCTTCACGTCTTCGTCGAACGTGGTGAGCAGGTTCACCTTTCCGTCCACTGCATCTTCCGCGCTGTTTATTATCGTGAAATTCGCCTGCAGACCAAGCACGTTCCTATGATATGCCGCCACCTTTGGCGAACCGTAGATGATAGGTGTGCAAAGCTCCAGCATTGCCGGCTCGGCGAATGTCTTGAAAATTATCTCGTAGCCTATTCCGTTTGTGTCGCCGTGGGTTATGGCGACTCTTATTTTTCTGTTTTCCATTGTTTTGCTTATGTCCTATTTGGTAGATATTGCATGATGGACGAACAGGGGGAGGCATAACCACCACTCCTGTCTTCATCCCTGATTATTTCATTTTCCTTTATTCTTCATTTCTCATTTTCTTCGTACTCAGCAGTCCGCAGGCTGCCCAGATGTCCTGTCCACGACTGGCACGTATGGTGGTGAACACACCGTGTTTGGTCAGATAGTCGCGGAACGACTCCATCTTCTCGTCGGGTGCCCCGTGCAGATTGACATCGGGAATCTGGTGGAACCTTATCAGATTGACACGGCACTCCAGCCCGTCGACGAGTTTTACTATCTCGCGTGCGTGCATCATCGAATCGTTCACTCCGCCGAACACGATATATTCGAACGACAGGCGTCGCTGGTGGGTGAAGTCGTACTGGTGCATCAGTGCGATGACATCTTTTATCGGCATTCCCTTTTCGGCTGGCATCAGCATAGCTCTCTGCTCCGGTATCGGCGAATGCAGGCTTATCGCCACGTGGCAGTCGCTTTCGTCGAGGAAGCGCTTCAGCTTGTTCCTAACGCCCACGCTGCTCACGGTGATTCGCTTCGGGCTCCACGCATAGCCGTAATCGGCTGTGAGTATCTGCGTGACGCGGAGCACATTGTCGAGATTGTCCATCGGCTCGCCCTGCCCCATGAACACTATGTTAGTGAGGTTTTCCCGCTCGGGCAGCGAGTGGATCTGGTTGAGAATGTCGGCGGCGGTGAGGTTTCCCTCGAAACCCTGCTTTCCGGTCTGGCAGAACAGACAATTCATCTTGCAGCCCACCTGAGAAGAGACGCACAGCGTGGCGCGGTCGCCGTCGGGGATATATACGGTTTCGACGAACTTTCCGCTTGCCGTCGGGAACAGGTACTTTATCGTGCCGTCTTTCGACTTCTGGCAGTCTATCGGCTCCATACATCCGATGGAGTATGATTCCTTCAGTTTTTCGCGGTTAGCCTTTGAGAGGTTTGTCATCTCGTCAATATCCTTTATTCCCTTTCCGTATAGCCATTTTGCCATCTGTCCGCCGGTAAAGGCAGGCATTCCCAGTTGCTTCGCCGTCTCCTTGAGCTCGTCGAGCGTCTGTGCCATAAGTGGTGTCTTGTTTTCCGTCATCTTTCCTTTTTGCAGCTTGTGCCGCTTTTACATACTGCAAATATACGAATATCTTCCGAAATAAGCAAAAGATTTCCTCCTACATCGTGCATATACAGGAAAAAAGAAAACTCCCGCCGACTGGATTCGTTCCATCGGGGGAGCTATGACAAGGCTTTGAGCCGCCAGAAACAGCAGATGCACAAAGCCTGTATATATTACATTTTACAACACGTCTGCCGTTTTATAATGCCTTCATGCCGCATTACAAGCTGTCAGCCGCATGCCATGAGATATCAGATACTGACGGTGACAAATGGACGGAGTTTGATGGATGTTTTCCCCGTTTCGGGGATGTCTATCGCGCTTCGTGAATAGTAATAGCACTTTATGTCTCCGTTTTCTTCCTTATAATAAAACACATGGGTCTTCGTTATATTATCCATTCCGTTGGAGAGTATGACATCCCTTATTGCCTCCAGATTTTCCTGCACGAGCTTTACTTCATCGAGTGTAGGCAGACGCCAGCCGCTGATTTCTGCAACAGCCAGTTCGCTAATTGCCCCTTCCACGGCTGTCTTTATGCTGCTTTGGTCGCCGTTTGTGAACTTCAGTCCTCCTTTCTCTTTCGGTGCAATAAGTGTCAGCCTGGTGCTCTCCCCGCTCTTCTCCGCTTTCAGTATGTAGCAGCCTTTGTAAATACCGCCTGCCTTCAGCGTTTCATCGCCAGTAGAAACGTCGCCGCCGGGTTCTACGCTACCGTCCTCATCAACGAACTCCTTTTCGTCGGCGTTTATCTCCCAATTGTCGGTGCCGCCCCATTCCACACCACTAATAACGCACTTCAGCGTTGGAATCTTCAGCTTTATGTAGTTCACGTTCATGGATACCTTATAGTTTGCCACAAGCGGCTTGGAGCTTGTATAAGTGAACGTTTTTGACTTGCCGTCGGTTGTTGTGAACACAAACTTCACCACGGCATTGCCTATGCTCGGTAGGAGGAAGGCATTGCAGTCGCAGCGCCATGTGGAGGTGGAACCCTGCTTTGTAAGCGCAAGAATCTTCTTTCCGTTCTCTCCTACATACTGCCCGTTGATTGTCAGATTCTCATAGAGAGGGGAAATAGTGGCAGTTATACTTGCCATATCATCCGGCACATCTGATACTATCATCTCAGTAAGTAGCAGCACGTTACGCTTCATCTGCAGCGAAGCCTCGTTGTCTTCACCCTCTTTCAGAGTAACGGTCTGTCCACCACTCATCAGATCGCCGTGCGCCTTGTCTGCCTTCAGCGCCACCACAGTCTGCGGAGTGGCTTCGTCCTGCTGGGCCAAATCATAATTCTCGCCGCTTGCACCGGCAATGGCATAAACGCTGTAAACACCAGCAGCAAGCTTGAAGTCTGTTTCGCCTTCCGGACTGTCTACCGTCTGGCAGCCTACACACTTGTTGCCCGAGTCAAACACATAGATGCAGACCGGACTTGCTACCGTCATCCCCGAAGATGCCGAAGCAGCCCTTGCCATAACACGCAGGCTTGACGTTCCCATTTCTTCGTCGCAGACGGAAACATCCTTTGAACATGAAAGTACAAGCGAATACAATGCAATGAACACCATACTCTTGAAGAAAACATTTTTCATAGTCTCTGTATTTTAAATTATCTGTTAACTTACGGCCTTTATCTATTATGAGGAAGCCCCATACATTATATTATATTTACAGCCTGCCACAGTCGCAACAGGCTGCAAGCCTTCGTATCTTTTGCAAAGATATTACATTTTCACATATATGACAAAAATCCAGCGACATTTTCACACAGTAAGAAAGAAAATTCCATATTTATATGCCATCGCTTGGCATTTAAAGAAAAATATCGTACCTTAGCGCAATAAAAAAACGATGCCATCTGTTTTCTCATTTGGCAATAATACTAATCAAAAAGGCAATTATATGCAAGCAATAATTCTTGCCGCCGGAATGGGACGGCGACTTGGCGAATTCACCAAGAACAACACCAAGTGCATGGTGGAGGTGAGCGGAACGAAACTGATTGACAGATTCATCAGGCAGCTGTCGAAATACAACCTGAGCCGCATAATCATCGTCACAGGCTACAAAGGAGAGAATCTCGTGGAATACATCGGGAACAGGTACGACAACAATGTGAAAATTGAATTCCTGAACAACCCCATCTACGACAAGACAAACAACATATACTCGCTGGCGCTGGCGAAAGAAGAAATGTGCAAGGACGACACGATACTGCTCGAATCCGACCTGATTTTCGACGACAAGATGCTCGATCTTCTGGTGTCGGCACCCGACAAGGACCTTGCACTCGTGGCAAAATACGAAAGTTGGATGGACGGCACGATGGTGTGCATCGACAGCGAAAAGAAGATTATAAACTTCGTGCCGAAACAGGCTTTCAGGTTCGAGGATGTGGATGTGTACTACAAGACCGTGAACGTGTACAAGTTCAGCAAGGATTTCTCAAAGAACCAGTATGTGCCATTCCTTGAAGCATACTGCAAGGTGATGGGCAGCAATGAATACTACGAACAGGTGCTCAGCGTGCTAACCCACCTGAGCTGCTCCACACTGAAAGCACTGCCTATAACAAACGAGAAATGGTATGAGATTGACGATGCACAAGACCTGGACATAGCCTCGACGATGTTCGCAAGCGAAAGCGAAAAGTTCAGCAAGTACCACAAGCGATACGGCGGATACTGGAGGTTTCCGAAGATGCTGGACTTCTGCTATCTCGTGAACCCATATTTCCCGACCAAAAAGATGAAGGACGAGATAAAGGCAAACTTCGATATCCTGCTGGAAAGCTACCCGTCGGGGATGTACGTGAACTCGCTGCTCGCCGGAAAATACTTCAACGTGAATCCAGACAACATTGTGATAGGGAACGGCGCCGCCGAACTTATCAAGGCCGTGATGGAGAAACACTCCGGAGAGAAGGTGGGCGTTATATACCCCACGTTCGAAGAATATCCGAACAGACTGAAAAAGGAACAGATTGTACCGTTCGTATGCACAAGGGAAGACTTCAGCTACAGTACCGACGAACTCATCTCATTCTTCAGTGGCAAAGGCATATCTATGCTGCTGCTCATAAACCCGGACAATCCGTCGGGACATTTCCTGAAGAAAGACGAAACTGAACAGCTGGCACTGTGGTGCGAAGCGAACGGTGTGGCGCTGCTGCTCGACGAGAGTTTCATAGACTTCACCACTAATCCAGAAAACGACGCCCTGCTGAAACAGGAACTGCTGGAAAAATATCCTCATATGCTCATTATGAAAAGCATTTCAAAATCATACGGAGTGCCAGGACTGAGACTCGGCGTTCTTGCCGGTGCCGACAAGGAGCTGATAGCAAGGATTAAGAAAGAAGTGAGCATCTGGAACATAAACTCGTTCGCTGAATTCTATATGCAGATATTCGGCAAATATGAAGCCGACTACCATAAGGCGTGCGTCACCTTCAAGCAGGAAAGAGAACGCTTCTACAACAAGCTGAAGAATGTGGGATTTCTGAGAGTAATTCCATCGCAGGCCAACTATTTCCTTTGTGAAGTGACCGGCAAATACTCATCGGCAGAACTTGCGCAGAAACTTCTCGACAAGGACATCATAATCAGCAACTGCGCACTGAAGACAAATATGCACGGACGCAACCTGATAAGACTTGCCATCAGAGACTCGAAGGACAACGACAAGCTGGTGGAAGCCTTGCACGAGCTGGAATAAAAGAAGACTCTGGATATTGAGCGACAATGCATATTATGGGGAATATGCATTAAGCCCATTTTTAAAGAAACAGAATCCGCAACCTGTAATATGCCCGACATAACCAGGTTGCGGATTTATGGCATAAAACCCAAAACGTCCTAATGACCGATTGGGGATAAATGGAAATATGCCGCTAAAAACCAGTATTAGAAAAGCCGCTAAAGCTTGTATTCGAAAATCTTGTACAGATATTTCAAGCTGATAAGCAATCTGTTTGTCTTCATCCCGTATCGGCGGCAAGCCTTCACGTCCTCCTTGGCTATGAGCAAACGGTTCTCCACACTCTTCGTGCTCATCCCACCAACACGCATCGTAACGAAATCCTTCTTCAGGTATTTCGCCTTGATTCCGCTTTTGTAGAACAGTCTGACCATCATGTCATAGTCGGAGGCTATCTTATAATCGAGAGAATACAGGCCATGCTTCTCATACACACCGCGCCGCACATAGAAAGAAGGATGCGCCGGCATAATGCCAAAGCGGAGCAGCGACGGACGGAACACTGATGAGGAATAATATCTCACCGTCTTTTGCGGAGCACCGGGATTGATGAAATGCACATCTCCATAAACAGCATCAAGAGAACCGTCGGCCTCAAAACTTGCAGCGACTTTCTCCAGCACATCGTCAGACGTGAAATAATCGTCGGAATTCAATATGCCCACAATATCGCCCGTAGCATTCCTTATGCCCTTGTTCATCGCGTCGTATATTCCATTGTCCTTTTCGGATATAAAGTGCAGCCTGCCGCCGAAGGCATCCTCGAAACTGCGCACCACGTCCATCGTGTTGTCTTTAGAATTGCCGTCAATAATCCAATACTCGATGTTGGTATACGTCTGCTCCAGCACAGAGCGCAGCGTGTCGGCTATCGTCGAGCCGCTGTTGAACGAAGTAGTTATTAATGATATCTTAAGCATAGCCTCACTTTTTATATATTTTAGACAACCATTTTTCGTGAAGCGGCTTGTCCTTGCGCCTCTGCATCTTTTCAAGCAGCGACACGGGAAGCAGATTCTTCACATACTGCACCACATATTGCTTAGCCAGCTCAAGCTTGCCCATATTGAAGTCGAACTTGTGTATCGGTGTGCGCCAGTTGCTGCCGAAATAATATTCAAAATAGTCTACATAGTTGCGCGGAACGAGATACGTGTCGTTCTGGAACGTATAAGGCACCAGATCGAAAATGAACTCTTTCCTGCACATATCCTGACAACTGTAATAGATGTCAGGATCGCCTGGATACTGCTGGTAGAAATACAAATCGATGTATTCACCCTTACGGATTATCGACATAAAACCGCGACGCTCATACCGTGCCACCTCGAATCCGAGCTCACGCAGACGGAAGAGCTGGTTCTCGAACTTTCTCATTTCGTCTTTGTAGAGCACGAGGTCTATATCCTCGTCGTGGTCGATGAAGTCATGTTCCCTCACTGCTCCCAAAAGAGTGCCGTAGAAGAGGATGAACGTTATGCCGGCATCCTCGCACACCTTTTTCAGTATAGCAAGGTTCTCCCTTGCTATATCCTTGTTGATAGGTTTGATTCCCTCAAAGATGGGAACGAACTTATACTTGTATACTCCTTTGTCTGTATCTATCTTCAGTTTCATATCTATCTTATCCTCTTACGATTTTCTTCACTATATTCTTGAACCAAAACGGGAACAACTGCTTTATGCGGTTATACATTGTGTTGTTCGAATGGTAGAAAGCCTTTTCAAAAGGCTGGTACGGAACTACATACGACGGATGCTTCAGCGGGAATTCCAGCTGCTTGTCTGTAGAAAAATACGACGGCACCTTTCCCATCGACGTATGCGTGGCCTCTTCTCCGAAGCCTATATTGTTTGTAAGACTGAACTTGGGGCATATCGCAAGCATGTTATTGGCAGCGAGCGTGAAGTACCACTGCCAGTCCCACGCACTCACATCATGCAAGTCAATAGCCTTCAGCCTGTATTTCCAATACCGTATGTCCTTCGACTTGTATCCCATGTTTGCAATTACAGAATACGAGTAGTCGCCGGAGCGCCAATTCATGTCAAGGTCCATCAGTTTCCACGCCCTGCGCCATGTGGCCCAGCCGTGGCACGACTTGTAGCGACTGAAGACGTATGAATCCGGAACGGAAACGTGCTGTGCGTAATTGGCTCCGCATATCATTCCAATACGCGAATCGGAAGCATACCTGTGTATCAGCTCCTCCACATATGGGAAGAACGACTTCTGCATTATGCAGTCGTCTTCTATAACAATGCCGTACTCCTCGTTCTCGAACAGCCACGATATGGCAGAGTACACACCCATCGAACAGCCCAAGTTCTTTTCCTGGAACCTGGTCTTCACATCACATTCCCAATCAATGGCATCAAGTATTGCCCTGCGCGTTTCCGCCACAGCCTCAGCCTCGCCAGCCACCCCTTCACGAGGACCGTCACCGGCTATATATAATTTCGAGGGTTTCACCTCTTTAAGTCTTTCCAAACTTCTAAGCGAAACTTCCTTGCGCTTGAAAATGACAAACAATATAGGAATCTCGTACATCATAAATTCTTTAATGTTATTTTATTTTTCCCACGCTCTTGCGCTTTCTCTCTTCAGTTATCATTTGGCGGATAAGCCCATCGTATTCACGGTATACATCAAGCTCGTATCCGCGGCCACCTCTCAGGCTCTTCAGCCACTGCCGGAAACGCAGGACACAGAGACTACGGCGTTCTTCACGGAGAGTGCGTATTGGCGGGAAGCCGTATTTGCTGTTCACATACATCACGGAGCGCAGCATCTTGAGTTCATAATTTGCATCGGTCCTGCGCTCTTCCGTCAGATGAATGTATGTCGATGAAGCATCGAACACGGTCTTTTGACCGATTCTGCGCATTCTGTACCAAACATCATCTTCCTCGCCATACATAAAGATACTCTCATCAAATAACCCTGCCTTTTCAAACGCATCACGACGGATAAAGAAGCATGCTCCCGATACATACATGCACGATGGCATGAATATGCTGAAACGGTTGGAAATACCAGTAAGCAGTATACGCAGATAGCCGTTCATCATGTGTGTGGTGTTGAACGACGTTCCGCATTTCCTGCTTTCCGACATCATCTGCATCATCCCGTAAATACCCACATCCTGCCGCTGAGCAAAAGTGGAAAGGGCACGACTGAATACACGGGAATTGAGCCGTACATCAGGATTCATAATCATTATCACCGGAGCCTTGGCACATCGTATTCCAACATTGTTGCCTTGTCCGTAGCCGCCGTTGCTCGAATTGTTCACAAGAACTATCTCATCGCCGTAGACTCTTCGGATGCCGTCGAACATATGCTCTGCTCCGGGACTGTTGTTGTCAACGACAATCACTTCAAGTTCTTCGCGCGGAATGTCCGCCCATTTGAACAAAGAAGCCAAACAGTCGTATATGTCGTTTTCCGAACGGTATGTCACTATAACTACAGAAACCCTTTTCATCTCATTCCTCGCTTTTTAAATCGTTTCCTGCCAGCAGGGCATTTATCATATCAGCCTTACGCTTACGCAGTTTCACCACTTTTGTCAGATACAATGCCATTGGCAACTGCCGCGCCGTCTTCGAGGGAATGATTTTCTGCAGCAGCAGTGTAATGCTTGTCTGAATACCGAAAACGAAACGATAGAAACGGCTTTTCCCTTTCAGGCTCTCCATAAGAGATTTTGCGAAGCCGCTGTCAATCCCCCTACCCGACAAGCCTGCATTATATATGCTCAAAGTTCCGTTGTACAACGCCCTGTCATATTTCCTTCCATAGGCATTCTGAACAACACTCCACATCTTCCTGTTGGCATACACATGGCTTTCGTGATGGCGCACGCCCTTTATGTTCTTTGACACAGAAGAGGTGCTTGCGATACGGTAGCCATAGTCTGGCTTTGCGTTCCCGGCATACGAATACCTCAGGCCTGCCGCAATCGCCGAAATGTTGAAGTCGGCATCCTGGAGCGAAAGCAGATGCTCGTCCCAGCACAAGCTGTGTGACAACAGGGCTTCACGCCTGTATATATTGTTCCATACTATAAACGGCAGCTGACGGCTGGAAAACTGTTCCACATCATCTTTATATATATGATAGCCATACATTGAGGCATAGCCTTCGGTATGGAATTTCCCATCCGTATATATCCCCGAAGGGAACACCATGAAATCGAGTTCTTCATGCGCCTTCATCTGCTCCACTCGCTGCTGCAGGCAATAAGGCATTATGAAATCGTCGGAATCAAAGAACACGACAAATTCTCCTCTCGCCTCGCCCAACCCCGTATTGCGGCAGGTCTGCGCCCCTTTCGGCAGCCTGCTGCGTCTGATCAGGCGTATCCGTCCGTCAGAAGCAGCATAACGTTCCAGCAGTTCAATGGTTTCACTGTCTGAACCGTCGTCTACGGCAAGCAATTCCCAATCGCCGAACGTATTTGCAAGTATGCTGTCTATCATCTCCCCCACATCGCTGCGATGATTAAACACGGGCATTATGATGGACAGACATATATCCGAAGATGTCTGGACTATATTTCTCATATGCAAAAAAGCTAATGTTAACTTTTACGTTCAATCAGGAAAAGATCTCCAAGTTTCTTCTGGAATTCTTCCGGATAATCGTCATTGTATCCTGCCCCTGGTGTGAAAGTCATTTCTCCAAAATACGGGGTATCTCCTACTTCGTATAAGTCTACACGCACAAATGGGAATCCTTTTGATAGGGCTGAAGCCATTTCCAACATCTTGTCCAATGATGCCGGACGCGGCAGTTCATGCTTGTACAGTCTGTAATGCTCTGTAGTTCTGGAATACTCAGGATGAAAATTCCAGTCTGTGTCGTAGACTGCAATATCGAGTGTATGCGGTGTGCGGTTGAAGCAGACCCAAATATAAGCAGGTTTTCCATCATATGAGAAAATCTTGTAATCAATAAGAGAACTTGATTTGAACGCCTGACATTCCGCATCAAGCAGTTCTTCCGCTATAATACAGGGTTTCATCTTGCTGTAATGCAATTCCCCCATATCATATCCGAATTTCTTTTTCAACAATTTTCTGAAATGACGCTTACATTCCTCTATATTGAGATGCGCCTTATCTTTGCATATAACTATATCACCACTGCCATTGTTTACCTTCATAACAAATTTATCGGGCAGTTTACTCCAATCTATATCCTCTACTTTATCCCATTTCCCGTACAAAGTGACCAGCGAATCCGCATATCCTCTTTCCTCAACAAATTTCCTTACGGCATATTTATCAGCCAAGCGCGGCCACTCTGTAGTGTCGCCTTTCAATTTAGACCAATTTACTTTCTCGTCGAATGTCTGCGGATTATCCCAGTCAATTTTTCTGTTATAGACACCCTTGAAGCGGTATTCTATCATCTTCTTTGGGAAATAATGCCCTAAGATGTATACCTTGATATTCCACAGGAATTTCTTTATATTCAATAACGACTTTATCATATCCATAAATGTTTTAAATATATAATACTCTAATGCTTATAGACCCGTTATCATATAAACGCTCTACAATCATTATTATTGTATTTTTCTGCCTTAATTCATCTGCCTCTTCTGAAACGTCCCAACACGGCTCCTGCTATCCAGTCACGCTCATTCTTTTTCAGCGCGACGAAATACACTAGCACCACGAAATACAGGTAAGCTGCAGCCACACACGCTATTGGATGCATGAGCGTCCTTGTCCAGAACATTGGCAAGAAAAGTGCCGTAACCAACAGTACGGGAATGTACGAATCATATACAAGACGCTTTATATCGAAACGCGAAATGCGCATCAGGATGAATGGTCTGACCAAAAACACTATAAAAGAAAACGCGATATATACATAGAACAGAGTCTCCGCTTTCATATAATGTCTTATCACAAAATATCCTACGATTACGGATACTATCACCAATGAATTCACAACCAACTGATATTGCTTTACTCTGCCGGTAGCAAACACGAAATCATTGATGCCGGCATTTATGCTGAATATTAGCGTTTCAATTATAAGCAACCTGGTAAAACATTCAGCATATGGCGGTATTTCTGCTAACCATAGCTTCAGCAGACTTTCCGGAATTATGAGGAATGGAATAGACACCATAAACATTGAAAGATATGTAGCCTTAGAGGCAAGGCATACGAGATAGGTGCACCTCGGCATATTTCCTGTTGCGTAGTTCTTCACTATCTGCGGTGAAATGGGCTTCTGCACATTGTTGGCAAAGGTCTGCAGAATATTGTTCACAGCGTTTGCCACCGCAAGTCCTGCATTCATAGCCGTATTGAAGAACATATTGATAATCAAAGCGCCTCCCTGTGTCTGTAACAGTAAAGCCACGGCACCGTAGCCCACAGCGGCTGAGAACTTCAATACCTCGACATACTTGCGCAATTCGCGCACGAAGCAGAAACGCACTATTTCTTTGAAATACTTGCTGCAATACACAAAGAAAACAACTGTCGGGAAGGCGGTCATAAATGCGTTTACGAGAGCATAGACGAGCAACTTGTGTTCAAAATGGTATATCATCAGATATGTAACCACAAGCTTTACCACACTCGTCAACACATCGACAGCACAAAACACGAAAAAGCGTTCGCGCGCCATAAGCAATCCGTTGTACGGCACACCGACAAACGACACAGCAGACGCTACCACCGAGATGTAGAACACCACATAAACGTTTGTCATATCTCCCGAGTAATTCACATAATTACCTATATACCAATGTCCTATTGGTAAAGCCACCACCAGTGTCAACAGGGCGATAAGCAAATGTATCACAAAGTTCACATTGAACGTGCGACACGCCTCCCCAATATTCCCCCTGCCTATCGCCATAGCGATAAAACGGTTTGAGGTAACCACCATTATGGTATTTATAATGCTCGAGAAAGATATGATGCAGGCTATGACCGAAAACAATCCATAGTCGGTTACGCCAAGTGCCTGCAGGCTGAACCTGGTGTACAGCAATCCACACACCGAGACTATCACGAGTCTGATGTTCAGGATTATAGAGTTAATGGCTATCGTTCTGTTGGTATTCTCTTTCATAATCTGCATTTTCGTTTTTCAACCCACCGTCTGGTATTGTTTTTCCATCCGAC
>OQVS01000059.1_pt1 | contig 51075 bp, 44 predicted proteins | sample 1691601 | NCBI WGS metagenome assembly OQVS01 (sample SAMN03418268, study PRJEB22391) | human gut metagenome | biome: human-gut; feature: organic feature; material: feces | host: Homo sapiens | place: Tanzania | collected 2013-01 | reverse complement strand
TTCGAAGCGGACCAGTACTAATAAGTCGAGGGCTTAATTACAAGTCCTAATGTCTGGTATTGTTTCTGTGAAGTTTTGATTGTACATCAGTACAATTGCATAATCCGGTGATGTTGGCTATGTGGTTCCACCTGTTCCCATTCCGAACACAGTAGTTAAGCACATAAACGCTGAAAGTACTTGGCTGGAGACGGCCTGGGAGGATAAGAAGTTGCCGGTTACAAAGAGGTTATCTGAATTAAGATAGCCTCTTTTTGTTTTATGGTCACTTTTGTCAGTTAATATTCCAATATCTATGGTAAAAGTTATGCCCTTGCTTAAATTTTTATGCAGGTTTTGCTTCTATATGATAGAATATATAGGAATGTGATATTTGCTAAATGGAAGGGAGCTATTCTAGTGAAATTGGTTATTGGCTGCGACCACGGCGCTTTGGAGCTGAAGGAAGCAGTAAAAAAGGTTTTGGCAGAATTTGATGATATTCAGGTAGAGGATATGGGTACATATACAGAGGCTTCTGTGGATTATCCAGACATTGCCGAGAAGGTTTGTGGCAAGATTACTGCTGGAGAGGCAGACAGAGGTATTCTGCTCTGCGGTACTGGCTTGGGTATTTCTATTGCTGCTAACAAGGTTAAGGGTATCCGTGCTGCGCTGTGTCATGATGTTTTCTCTGCTCGTATGTCCAGAGAGCACAATGATGCGAATGTGCTGGCTATGGGTGGCCGGGTAATCGGCTTTGGCCCTGCCGGCGAGATTGTCCGCACCTGGGTTACTACTGAATTTTCCCATGATGAGCGCCATCAGCGTCGCATCGACAAAATGATGGCTTTGGCTGAGAAATAAGCTATATCTAAGCATTTTTCTCATTTGGTAAAAAGTATCAGGAGGTATTTGTATGGCATTGATGAATGATTTGAACACTGTAGATCCAGAGGTTTCCAAGGCAATTGACCAGGAGCTGAATCGTCAGAGAAACAAGCTGGAGCTGATTGCTTCCGAGAATATTGTCAGCAAGGCTGTTATGGCTGCTCAGGGCAGTGTCCTCACCAATAAATATGCAGAGGGCTATCCAGGTAAGCGTTACTATGGTGGCTGCGAATACGTAGATGTGGTAGAGCAGCTGGCTATTGATAGAGCCAAGGAGCTTTTTGGTGCAGGCTATGCAAATGTACAGCCTCATTCTGGTGCCCAGGCCAATATGGCAGTGTTCTTTGCCCTGTTGACTCCTGGTGATACTGTTATGGGTATGAATCTGACTGATGGCGGTCATTTGACTCATGGTTCACCTGTTAATATGTCTGGTAAATACTTCAAAATCGTACCATATGGCGTTAGCGAAAAGACGGAGATGCTGGATTATGATGAGATTCAGCAGATTGCCAATGAGTGCAAGCCAAAGTTGATAGTAGCTGGTGCTTCTGCTTATGCTAGAACTATTGATTTCCAGCGCATGGCAGAGATTGCTCACTCCGTAGGTGCTTATCTCATGGTGGATATGGCTCATATTGCTGGTCTGGTAGCTGCAGGCCTGCATCCAAGCCCAGTTCCATATGCTGATGTAGTTACTACTACTACTCATAAGACTCTCCGTGGTCCTCGCGGCGGTTTGATTCTCTGCAAGGATGAGGAGTTTGGCAAGCAGTTCAACAAGGCTATTTTCCCTGGCATTCAGGGTGGTCCTTTGATGCATGTTATTGCTGCCAAGGCTGTTGCCTTGAAGGAGGCTTTGTCTCCTGAGTTCAAGGAATATGCTCAGCAGATTGTTAAGAATGCAAAGGCTTTGGCTGATACTCTCCAGGCAGATGGTTTCCGCATTGTTTCCGGCGGTACTGACAACCATCTGATGCTGGTGGATTTGACCAGCAAGAATATTACCGGCAAGCTGGCTCAGAACCTGCTGGATGAGGTAGGTATTACTGCCAACAAGAATACTATTCCATTTGAGAAGCTTAGCCCATTTGTAACCAGCGGTATCCGTCTGGGCTCTCCAGCCTTGACCACTCGTGGCTTCAAGGAGGAAGATATGGTAGAGGTTGCAAATATTATTGCTCTGGTATTGGATAATCCAGAGGATGAGGGGGCGCGTAAGGAAGCCAGCCAGCGTGTGGCTGCTCTCTGTGCAAAATATCCTCTCTACGAGTAATTTCTCACTAGGGGTATAAGGTAAAAGGAGTATATGATGTCTGATTTGAAAGTAAATGTTATTGACCATCCATTGATTCAGCACAAGCTGACCATGATGCGTAAAAAGACTACAGGAACCAAGGATTTTCGTGAGCTGCTGGAGGAAATCAGCATGCTGATGACCTACGAAATCACCAGGGATTTCCCTCTGAAGGATGTGGAGATTGAAACTCCTGTGGCCAAGTGCGTAGGCAAGGAGCTGGCTGATACCCGCAAGGTATGCGTAGTGCCTATTCTCCGTGCAGGACTGGGGCTGCAGAGCGGTGTGGTAAATATGATTCCTGCGGCTAAGATTGGTCACATTGGTCTTTATCGTGATCCAGAGACTTTGAAGCCAGTGGAATACTACTGCAAGATGCCTAGCGATATTGCAGAGCGTACTATGCTGGTGGTAGATCCTATGCTGGCTACTGGCGGCTCTGCCGCAGCAGCTATTACCATGCTGAAGGAGAAAGGCGCCAAGAAGCTGATTCTCATGTGCTTGGTAGCTGCTCCAGAGGGCGTAAAGGTTATTAACGATGAGCATCCTGATGTACCTGTATATGTAGCCTCTGTAGATGAAAAGCTGAACGAGCATGGCTATATCGTACCAGGTCTGGGAGATGCTGGTGACCGTATCTTTGGTACTCTTTAATTAGTACAAAAATATCTTGGCATAGCCGAGGAAATAAAAATACCACGACAAGTTGGAATGTAGAGCCAGTTTGTCGTGGTTTTTTTGTGGAAAAATTTAGCTATCGGAAGTATTCTTTTTGTACTTCAAAGGGGAAATACCCTTATAGCGGCGGAACATTTTTATAAAATAGCTTACATCGTTAAAGCCACAGGCCAGAGCAATATCTGTAATAGAATCATTGGTTTCTGTCAGCTTGATACAGGCAGCTTCAATGCGGTAGCTGTTGAGGTAATCAATAGGATTCTGCTGGGTTATTTTTTTGAAGAAACGGCAGAAGTAGTTGGGGGATAGACCGGCAGCGTCAGCTAAATCTGCCAGGGTAAGGGGCTGGTCGTAGGAGGAGTCAATCAGGGCAAAGGTCTTTTTCAGCTGGTTGCGCCTTTTGCGATTGTGCTCTACGGTATGGGCATCCTGAGGCAGATGGTACAGTTTGCATTCCAGAATGAACCCGAAAAAGGCATAAAGCATGCCGGTAACAATCAGCTCATAGCCGGGAGACTCATTTTTGAGAGCATTAAACATTTCTTTAATAATAATAGGAATATGAGGGGTAGCTACGGGAAGGTATTTATCAACTAAAATATCATGGCTGAGAATAGTTTCGATCTGCTCCTTGAAGGTATGGCTGCCAGCCAGCAGCTTGCCCATATCAAAGACTACACAATCATAGATGGTATCCTGACTACAGGGCATACCGCCGTGGATTACCCCATCCCGGACAAAAATCACATCGCCAGCCTTGGCGTGAATATCGGTTTCATTCAATATCAGATGCAGGGCACCTTGCTTAACCCAGATAATTTCGTACTCCATATGCCAATGGTAGGGCATATGAAATCGAGGGTGGTTGGCTTCTACATGATAAAATTCTATGGGAAAATCAAAGCGGCCTCGCTGAAAGAACTCGTTGTACCCTTCATGTTTCATAATATTGTCACACTCCTTCATAGAAAAAAGATAATATTGTTATAAAATCAGATATAAGTATGCAAGAATAATAGATAGATACGGGATTTTTTATAAAATAAAAGGATTTTGTTCAAATAAGCAGAAAAATCTGAAAAGATAATATAATCACATTATATCACAAAATACACCAAGAAAACCACAAGGTCTAATGTTATACTATGAGTGTAAGAAAGATAAAGAAACACACAATAAACACTTAATAATTTTAATGTTATCTATGATTAGGGGGAAATTAAGATGGCAAAGAGCAGACTTATCGGTGATTATCCAGTAATTGGTATTCGTCCTACTATTGATGGACGCAGAGGGGTTTTGGATGTAAGAGGTTCCTTAGAGGAGCAGACTATGGGCATGGCTCAGGCAGCTAAGAAGCTGTTTGAGGAGAATCTGCGGTACACAAATGGCGAGCCTGTAAAGGTTATTATTGCTGATACTACTATCGGCCGTGTGCCAGAGGCAGCTGCCTGTGCAGACAAGTTCAAGAAGGCTGGCGTAGACATTACCTTGACTGTAACTCCTTGCTGGTGCTATGGTTCCGAGACTATGGATATGGACCCAATGACTATCAAGGGTGTTTGGGGCTTCAATGGTACTGAGCGTCCAGGTGCTGTATATCTGGCTTCCGTATTGGCCAGCCATGCACAGAAGGGCCTGCCTGCTTTTGGTATTTATGGTCACGATGTTCAGGAAGCAGATGCTACTGAGATTCCTGAGGATGTAAAGGAAAAGCTGCTGCGCTTCGGCCGTGCTGCTGTAGCTGCTGCTACCATGAGAGGCAAGTCTTATTTGCAGATTGGTTCCATTACCATGGGTATCGGCGGTTCCATTATCAGCCCTGAGTTCTTTGAGGAGTACCTGGGCATGAGAATTGAGTCTGTAGATGAGGTTGAGATTATCCGTCGCATGACTGAGGGTATCTATGATGAGCAGGAATTCCAGAAGGCATTGGCTTGGACCAAGGAGCACTGCAAGGAAGGCTTCGACAAGAACCCTGATTTTGCCCGCAAGAGCGACAAGGAAAAGGAAGAGGCTTGGGAGTTCGTTGTAAAGATGATGTGCATCATCAAGGATCTGTTCAACGGCAATCCTAATCTGCCAAAGGGCTGTGAGGAAGAGGCTGTAGGCCATAACGCTATTGCTGGCGGCTTCCAGGGCCAGAGACAGTGGACAGACTTCTATCCAAATGGTGACTTCGCTGAGGCACTGATGAACTCCTCCTTTGACTGGGAAGGTGCAAGAGAGAGCTATATTCTGGCTACCGAGAACGATACTCTCAACGGTGCAGCTATGCTGTTCAACAAGCTGTTGACTAACAGCGCTCAGATTTTTGCTGATGTTCGTACCTATTGGAGTCCAGAGGCTGTTAAGAAGGCTACTGGCTATGATTTGGAAGGCAAGGCTGCTGAGGGCAAGGGCTTCCTGCACTTGATTAACTCCGGTGCTGCTTGCTTGGATGCTTGCGGCGAGGTTAAGGACGCTGAGGGCAATTCTGTAATTAAGCCTTTCTGGGAGATGACTGAGGCTGATCAGAAGGCTTGCTTGGATGCTACTGAGTGGTGCCCAGCTGACAATGGTTACTTCCGTGGCGGCGGTTTCTCCTCTCGTTATCTGACTCGCGGTGAAATGCCTGCTACCATGGTTCGTATCAATCTGGTAAAGGGTGTTGGCCCTGTTCTCCAGCTGGTAGAGGGTTATACTGTAAATCTGCCAGATGAGATTTCTGACAAGCTGTGGAAGCGTACTGACTACACCTGGCCTTGCACCTGGTTTACGCCACGCTTGACTGGCAAGGGTGCTTTCACCTCTGCTTATGATGTTATGAACAACTGGGGTGCAAACCACGGCGCTATCAGCTATGGCCACATTGGCGCAGATTTGATTACTCTCTGCTCCATCCTGCGTATTCCTGTATGCATGCACAATGTGGAGGAGGACAAGATTTTCCGTCCAGCAGCATGGAATGCTTTCGGTATGGACAAGGAAGGCCAGGACTACCGTGCATGCCAGAACTATGGCCCTATGTATAAATAAGCCGGGAATTGGGAGGAAAGAAAATGGCCGAAGAAAAACGCGTATTGGCATTTGACTTCGGTGCATCTAGCGGCCGGGCGGTCATCGGAATCTTCGATGGCCGTACCATCCGCATGGAAGAGATACACCGATTTTCCAATGACCCCGTCACCATTAATGGTACTATGTATTGGGATATTCTCAGACTTTTCCATGAGGTCAAGCAGGGACTGACCAAGGCCCATCTAGCTGGCAGGATTGACAGCATAGGTGTTGATACCTGGGGTGTAGACTTTGGACTGCTGGACAAGGATGGCATGCTGCTGGAAAATCCTGTACATTATCGTGATGCCCGCACCAAGGGTATGCTGGAGGAAGCCTTTAAGGATATTAGCCGGGATGAATTGTACGGAATTACCGGCAATCAGCTGATGGAAATCAATACTGTATTTCAGTTGTTGTCCCTGAAAAAGCAAAGAGCAGAGTTGATGGAACGAGCAGATACCATGCTGCTTATGCCGGATTTGTTTAACTACCTGTTGTGCGGAGCTAAAAAGACGGAGTATTCCATTGCCAGCACCACCCAAGTAATGGACGCCAAAAATAGATGCTGGAGTCAGGATATTATTGATAAATTGCAGTTGCCAGCTGGTATTTTTACAGAGATTGTACCTACAGCTTCCCCTGTAGGCAGGCTTTCTCAGGAGATTGCCGAAGAACTGGGCATGGAGCAGCCAGAGGTTATTGCGGTGGCTGGTCATGATACTCAGAGTGCTATGGCAGCAGTACCTACAGAGGCAGAGGACTTCCTGTTCCTGTCCTGCGGTACCTGGTCATTGCTGGGCACTGAGCTATCAGAGCCTATTATTAATGAGCAGTCTCTGGCAGCAGATGTAACTAATGAAGGTGGTTATGGCAACAAGACATCCTTCTTAAAGAATATTATTGGCTTGTGGATGATTCAGGAAAGCCGCAGACAGTGGTTGAGAGAGGGCAAGGAATATTCCTTTGGCGAGCTGGAGCAGCTGGCTCGTCAGGCTAAGCCTTTCCAGTCCTTTATCAATCCAGATGCGCCGGAGTTTGTACCTAGTGGCAATATGCCGGAGCGTATTCGTGAATATTGTCGTCGTACTGGCCAGCATGTACCGGAGTCTCCTGGAGAGATTGTCCGTTGTATAGATGAAAGCTTGGCTATGCGTTATCATCAGGCAGCCCTGGAGGTTGAAGGCTGTACCCATCAGGCTTATCCTGTTCTGCACATGATTGGAGGCGGTATTCAGAGCCAGCTATTGTGCCAGCTGACAGCCAATGCCTGCCAGAAGAAGGTTATAGCCGGCCCGGTGGAGGCAACTGTTATTGGTAATATTGCCCTGCAGCTTTTGGCTAGTGGAGCTATTGAGGATATTCAGACTGCTCGTAAAGTAATTATGGAATCTGAGCCAGTGGCTGTTTATGAGCCAAAGGATTCAGATGAATGGAATAGAATGTATTGCAGGTGGGAGGAAATTACATCATGCTGAAAGGAATACCAAAGATTTTGTCTCCAGAGCTTTTGAAGGTGCTCTGTGAAATGGGACATAGTGATAGAATCGTTATCGGAGATGGCAATTTTCCTGCTGAATCCGCGGGTAAGAATTGCAAAGTAGTTCGCTGCGATGGTCATGGTGTACCAGAGCTGTTGGATGCAATTCTGCAGTTGATGCCTTTGGATAGCTATGTGGAAAAGCCTGTTTCCTTGATGGAGGTTATGCCAGGAGATCCTACCAAGACTCCTATTTGGGATACCTACAAGGAAATTGTAGCCAAGCACGATGACCGTGGCAGTGAAGCTGTAGGCACTATTGAAAGATTCAAGTTCTACGAGGAAGCAAGCACTGCTTATGCTATTGTAACTACCGGTGAGAGCGCTGTTTATGCCAATGTGATGCTGCAGAAGGGCGTTGTCAAGGCTTGATAAATAATCTTAGGCGATAAAAGGAGATTTTAAGATGGCTTACGAAGATATTAAGAATGAAATTTGCGATGTATGTCACAAAATGTGGCAGCTGGGCTGGGTGGCAGCCAATGATGGCAATGTTACTGTAAAGCTGGAGGATGGCACATTCCTGGCTACTCCTACTGGTATCAGCAAGAGCTTTATTACCCCGGACAAGCTGGTTCGCATTGATGCTGAGGGCAATATTTTGGAGGCAAATGAAGGCTATCGTCCTTCCTCCGAAATCAAGATGCATCTCCGCTGCTACAAGGATAGAGATGATGTAGGTGCTGTACTTCATGCTCATCCACCAACGGCTACTGGTTTTGCTGTGGCCCATGTACCTCTTGATAGATATGATATGATTGAGACAGTTGTATCTTTGGGTTCCATTCCGATTACTCCATATGGAACTCCATCCACCTATGAGGTACCAGAGGCTATTGCTCCATATATTCAGGAGCATGATGCAGTTTTGCTGGAGAACCACGGTGCTTTGACCATGGCTGACAGCCTGATTGGTGCATACTACAAGATGGAGACTCTGGAGCTTTTCGCCAAGATTAATCTGGTGGCATACCAGCTGGGAGGCCCTAAGGAGATTTCTAAGGAGAATATTGACAAGCTGATTGATTTGCGCAGCTACTATGGTGTAACTGGCAGACATCCAGGTTTCAAGCATTACGCTGAATAATTATTGACAGGAGTGCTGCCTTGCTTGGGGGAGCAGGGCAGCATTTTTTATAACAGTGTATAAGGTTTTAGGTTGTAAGGAATAAGTGAAAGAAAAAAGGGGAAGAAAATGAAAGAGAATACTTCAGATACAAATGTATCAGTAGTACCAAAGGAATACCGGGTGTATTTCGCGCTGCTGGTTACCTGTTTTGCACTTTGGGGACTGCTGAACAACATGACGGATAATCTGGTGCCGTCCTTTGCCAAAATCTTTATGATTAAGGCGGTAGATTCATCATTGGTGCAGGTTGCATTTTATGGTGCTTATGCTGTACTGGCGTTGCCAGCTGCATTTATCATCAAGAAATATTCTTATCGTGTAGGTGTTTTGGTAGGTTTGGGCTTCTATATGATTGGTGCCTTTGGTTATATACCGGCAGCTATTCTTCAAAGCTACAATCTGTTCCTGGTTTCCATTTTCGTACTGGCAGGAGGCCTGTCTGTATTGGAAACTACCTGTAATCCATTCGTTTTGTCATTGGGTAATGCGGCTACCAGCGTTCGTCGTTTGAACCTGGCCCAGGCATTTAACCCGCTTGGCTCCATGTGCGGTCTGTTCTTGGCTAAATATGTAATTCTGTCTCATCTGAATCCAGCAACTCTGGATGATAGATTGGCTATGAGTGCCAGTGAGCTGGCAGCAGTTCGTGATACTGAGCTATTCTGGGTGTGCGTACCTTATGTAGGCTTGATTCTGATTGCCTTTATTATCTGGGTGGCCTTCTTCCGTAGCAAGCTTAGCGACAAGGATGCGGATGATGAAATGACTGTTGCTCAGGCACTGTCCAAGCTGATTAGCCTGCCTCGCTATGCCTTCGGTGTAATTACTCAGTTCTTCTATGTAGGTGTACAGATTGCTGTATGGACCTGGACTATCAAATATGTAATGACCAATATGCATTTGGTAGAGGCCGAGGCTGCTAACTTCTACATTTACTCTATTTTCCTCTTTATAGGTTGCCGTTGGCTGTGTACTTGGCTGATGAAGTACATTGTACCAGCTAAGATGATGGCTGTATTTGCTCTAGGTGGCATTCTCTGCTGCCTGGGTACCATCTATCTGCCAATTGAAACCTCTATCTACTGCTTGGTAGGAATTTCTGGCTGTATGTCTCTGATGTTCCCAACTATTTATGGTATTGCTCTGAGAGGTCTTGGACCTGAGGTTAAATTCGGTGCTGCTGGCTTGATTATGGCTATTCTGGGCGGTGCGGTAATCACTCCTATTATGGGTTCCTTGGTGGATAATGCTACCCTGTCCTTCCTGGTAAGCGGTTTTACTGCTGAAGAAACAGCTATTCGTTCCGCTTTCTATCTGCCAGTAGTTTGCTTCCTGGTGGTATTCATCTACTCCATTGCTTTTCGCAATGTAAAAGACTAAATAAGATGTGCTCTGACAAGTAGTGCTGTTTTACCTTGCATTTTAAGCAATATTTGTCATGACAAAGGCTCTGCTGGAAACTTTCTGGCAGAGCTTTATTTTTGCCCAAACAATAAAAAATAATCTATTATTTTTGCTTGGTTTGTGGTACAATCTGTATATGTGAATGGAGTGATAATAAGCTGGCAGCAGATGTTATTCACCAGAGGATGCAATATAATAGCAGGAGGGATTCTTATGCAGAGTTTTGAATATTATAGCCCAACAGAGATTGTTTTTGGCAAGGGGGCTGAAAGCAAGACTGCAGATAAAATTAAGAAGCATGGTGGCAGCCGGGTATTTATCGTTTACGGTGGCGGCAGTGTGGTAAGAAGCGGTTTGCTGGCTAAGCTGCAAAACCAGTTGGATGGGGCAGGTCTGCCTTATGACTCTATGGGTGGAGTACAGCCAAATCCTTTGATGTCCAAGGCTAGAGAGGGTATTCAGCAGGCATTGGACTTCAAGGCAGATTTTATTCTAGGCGTAGGCGGTGGCAGTGTATTGGATACAGCCAAGGCTATTGCTCATGGTATTGCTACCCCAGATGTGGATATTTGGGAGTATTGGAGTGGTAAACTGCCTATTACCAAGAGCACACCAGTAGGAGCAGTGCTGACTATTTCTGCCGCAGGTAGTGAAACCAGTAATTCTGCAGTGCTGACAAATGATGAAATAGGCAAAAAATGTGGCACCAATACGGATTTGAATAGGCCTAAATTTGCTATTATGAATCCAGAGCTGACCTATACTTTGCCTCCTTATCAGATTGCCTGTGGTACAGCAGATATTATTATGCATACCTTGGAACGGTATATGACTCATACTGAGGGCAATAATTTTACCGATAGAGTGGCTGAGGAATTGATTAAGAACGTAATGAAGTTTGGTCGCAAGGCCTTGGCTAATCGCAAGGATTATGAGGCCATGAGTGAGCTGATGTGGTGTGGCAGTGTGTCCCATACTGGCTTTACTGGTTTGGGAAGAACTATGGATTTTGCAGCTCACAAGCTGGGCCATGAGTTAAGCGGTAAGTTCAATATTACTCATGGTGCTTCCTTGACTATTATGTGGCCTGCTTGGGCTAAGCATGTATATATGGATAAGCCAGAGCGTTTTGCTCAGTATGCAGAAAAGGTTTGGGGTGTTAATTCCGGCACTGTGGAGGAAAGAGCCAGAGCCGGCATCCGCATGAATGAGGAATTCTTCAAAAAGGAGCTGGGACTGCCAACCTGTTTCTCTGAATCCGAAATCGGGGTACAGGATGAGTCTGTGCTGGAGTATTTGGCTAATATGTGTACTGCCAATGGCACCAAGAAAGTAGCCACCTTCCGGCCAATAGACTATGAAAATGCTTTGGCTATTTACAAGCTGGCAAATAGATAATTTAGGCTGAAATTAAAAGGCTGAGGAGAAGGATAAATCTCCCCAGCCTTTTGTTATGGGCAAATTACTACGCAATGGCTTTCGCTGAGGTGCTTCAAGATGTTATTGAAGTTAATTTGAAGTTGTTATTGAAGTACTTCAAGTTATTGTTGAAGTTATCTTGAAGTAGTTATTGACGTTGATTTGAGAAGGATTAATAGAGAAATATACATACCTAGGTGCGGAGGCTATTTTTGATTTGCAGATGAAGGTATATATGCTATAATAACCATGCAGGAGGCGTACCAATACGGTAGGCGGTTAATCCAGCCCCTGAAAGGGGGCGTTGCCTATGACTTTGTACGATTTATATTTCGCACTGGTCTTAGTGTTGCTTATTATTGTTGCAATCAAGGCATAAGAAAAACCGCCAAAGCTTTGGAACGGTAATGGCGGTTTTCTTATGAATATGCTATTTCTTTTGGGGCAACCGTCTATCGGTGCTCCTCTTGTTTTTATTATAACATTTTTTGGTATGTAAGCAAAGAAGTTTTTGGACTGTGAGGAAATGAGGCGCTGTATATAAGTGGGACAGGAATATATTATTATGCTGGCAATTTTGATTTGTGGCGTAGTAGGACATAATATGTCGGTGGCCTATGCGGCTGGAGCAGTTATCTTGCTCAAGGTGCTGGGGCTGAATCAGGTTATAGATGTATTGGGTGATAAGGGCATTACCTGGGGAATTATTCTGCTGACGGCGGCGATTTTTGTGCCTATTGCCACAGGAAAGATTACCTGGGCGGATATTATGCATTGCTTCCAGAGTCCAGTGGGCATTGTTTCCTTGATTGTAGGTGCTGGTGTGGCAATTTTTGGCTATCTGGGAGTAGATTATATGAAAGCCTCTCCAGAGGTGGCTACAGCCTTGATTATCGGTACTATGATAGGTGTATTCTTCTTTCGGGGCATTCCAGTAGGGCCGTTAATCGCCTCCGGTGTGGTATATGTGGTAATGACCATCTGGCAGAAATTGTCTTGAAAATATGGATATGAGAAAAATAATTTCTGTAAAGCAATGGGGTGGATGGGTATTATCCTTGCTGCTGGTGTGGCTGGCAGGGGGGAGTATTTGTCAGGCTGGCAGCGGGGATGAGGTGCTGGCTTATTTTTCGGCAAATGCTTCTGGTAGGCAGGAGCTGTATGAATTTGCTGTGGTAAAGCTGGGAGCAGATAAGGCTTCGGAGAGTGACAAGGCAAGGGTGCAGAGGAATTTGCAACAGGTTGCCAATATGGCTGGGTTGTCTACAGAGGATTGGCGGTTCTTGGTGTCGGATAATAGCAAATTTAATGCCTATGCCTTGCCGGGTTATATTTTTGTTATAACACAGGGGGCTGTAGATGAGCTGACAGATGCGGAAATGCAGGTGATTTTGGCTCACGAGTTGGCCCATGAAATGCTGGGGCATCCTACAGCGGCTATTAAGCGTTCGCCAATGTCTATGAAGTATTTACGGCGGGCTGGCAAGAAAAAAGACAGTGCCAAGGAATATTCACCCGCTGATTATTGGGAAGCTATGGAGATGTCTGTGGTACGGAAGCAGGAGGAAAAAGCCGCAGATATATGGGCGGCAGAGCTGCTTTCAGCCCATGATTTTGATTTGACTGTAGCAATTAATCTGTGGGAAAAATTGCGCAGTAAATATGGGGAAATCCCCTATGATAGCAATCATTTGACTTATAGACAGCGAAGCCGGATTTTTGCTGATTATATGGGCAAATAAAAAAAGACTGTGTGCAAATCATATGCCAGATATAGTCTGGGGTGATTTGCAGCAGTCTTTTTCTCTTGGGCAAAATTATCCTTTTTGTGTTAGAATTTTGTCCCCTAAAGTGCATATAGAGGGACAGGGAGCAGATTGCCGCATATTGTTATGCTGTAGGTCGTTTTGCCGCATCTGCTCCTTATAGCCTGCTGCCAGCATGAGAGTCTGGCCGGGGCGCTCCAAGGAATCAAATAGCTCAATAACCTCTTGATGGGCTTGGTTATCTGCTGGTAATTCCTTCTGTCTATCAGAATTGTCTTCTCCTGTTAATAGCCACAGAGGGGAAACTCCTAGAAAATCTGCAATGGCAACAATGTATTTGGCAGGGGGATCACTGCCACGAGTTTTCCAGGATGTAACAGTGCTGGGCGCAATACTCAATTTGTGAGCTAGTGCCCGCAAATGAGATTTATCCTGCCCCATGCGTTCAAAAATGCGTGTGCATATACTCATAAATACTCACATCCTCATACTGTTTTGTGAAAAATAACTGAAAAATCGGAATAAATTCCTATGTAGTTATTGAAAATGTACGCAAATGAGAGTATAATAAACGCATAGTTGTAATTATGGCTTATAAAGCGTTTGGCTTAGCTAGGGATACTCTCAAATGCGTATAAGAATGTATGGATTATTGGCGTAATCCATACATTTCATTATAACATAAAAAAATACAGAGTGTCCCGCTATCAGCCAAAAATTAGGAGGATGTTTTCTATGCGGATAAAAAGTAAGAAAAAGCTTGCCCTGTTGGTAAGCATGGCACTAACTGTAGGCTCAACCTTGGCCGTAAATCCAATGGATGTTTATGCTGCCAGTATAACCTGGGATGCAGACAGCAATCAGTATAAGGTAACTACGGATGCTGGCGATGTATCAACAAAAGACGCTGCAGAAGCAATTACCAAGATAATTGAAGGTCTGAAAACAGATGCTGACAAGAATATTACTGTAAATTTAAGTGATGCTACTTGGCAAAAAGACAAGGCATCTCAAGATGCAGCTAAGAGCTTGGCAGCTGCCTTGAGAAATCAGGATGTAACTTTGCAGAGTGGGGCAAATGTGGAGCTGACCTTCTCCAATGGTGATGCCTACACCTTTGTTAATGGAGGGGAAGATAGTACAGTTAACCTGGGTTCTGACAGTGTATTGAAAGTTAATGGTGATATAACTACAGTAACCGCTAAAATTGGTGGTGACAGACCAGCCCAGATAGATGTGGCAGATGGTAAAACTGTAGGAACTATTACAGTAAATGAGGACACCAATGGCAGTTTGGCATTGACAGGCAAGGGTACTGTAAGTAAGCTGGATGCTCAGGGTGATATTACTGTTAGTGCTTCAGCAGATACCAAGTTAACAAATATTGACGTAGCTGCGGGCAAGACTTTAACTACTACTGGTGATATAAAAGCTGGAAGCATTACTGGTACTGGTAATGTAACTGCTGGTGGAGCTTTGACTGTTACTGGTGCTATAGCTGCTAAGAGTGTAACCGCTGAGAGCGTAACCGCTGAGAGCGTAACCGCTGAGAGCGTAACCGCTGATGTGACAGCAGGTTCTTTGGAGCTTACTGGCAATACCGCAGTAGAAGTTGGTAGTAGTGCTAAAAATTGGGAAGTTGGCTCCTTAAAGACAAATAGCGATTTGACTGTTGAGGATGCTTCTAAGCTGAAAGCTAATTCCATTGAAAGCACAGGTGCTCTGAATATATCTGATACTACAAATGACCTTAGTGCAACTAATATCACTTCCACTGGTAAGATAACTATTGCAGATGCTACAAAAGTAGCTTCTGGTACTAATATTACTGCTAATGGTGGTTTGACTGTTACTGATGGTGATTTGACAGCGGGTAGTCTTTCTGTTAATGGTGAACTGAATGCTGCTGATAATTCTACTATTACAGCTGATAGTGTTACATTTGGCAGTGGTGCTAGCATTGCTAGTACAAAGGCTAATATTAAGGCCAATGCGGTTACTATTGATACAACTGCTATGGACGCAACCAATATTAAGAAGCTGAATATTACACCAAAGGCCGAGAATGGTACTGTCAATGTTAAGGTTATTAGTAATGATGGTGCTCTGACTGATGAAATTAAAGATGCAATTACAACTGCTGCTGGTGAGGGTGTTACTATTAGTGCAACCAGTAAGGCGGCTGATGAGGCTCAGGCTAAAGCTGATGATGCCATTGCTGCAGCTGATGATGCGTTGAAGAAGGCTATTCCATTGGCTGCTGTGGATGCTGATACTATTATTGCTAAGGCTAATCCATTTGCTACCAAGCTTCCTAGCGCCAGCGATATTGCTGCAGTTGCCAGCCCTACCAAAGACCAGCTACAGTCTTTGGAGACAGCTAAGGGTGAATTGAAAACTGCCATTCAAGGAGTAGACACTCAGATTGAAGTTGCGAAGAGTGCAAATAACGAACCTTTGCAGAAGGATTTGGAGGCTAAGAAAGCTGAGCTGGAGAAAAAGGCGGCTGGTCTTTCCACTACTGGTATGCAGGCTAAGGCTGCCGAGCTGACTGCCGCTGTACAGCAGGCAGGTAAGACCGCTGCTGCTCCTGGTGTAGCTTCTGCTCGTACTGCTACTGTTGTAATCAATGTTATGACTGCTAATGTTACCGGTCGTACCAGTGAGCTGCGTGGCTTTGCTTCTGCTGTTGACGAAGGTCGTCCAGCTCCTGACAATGTATGGTTCCAGTACAAGCATACTAATATGGATGTGGACAATGGTGATGTTTATGGCAAGTCCACTGTTAAGACCAACAACTATCAGCTGGGTTATGATGCCAAGATAGGCCCTAATGATTATCTGGGTGCTTATATCGGCACTACCACTGGTAATGTGGAGTTCAATGCTCCTGCTGTTACTGACAGAACCGATATTGATAACGCCTATGACTTTGGTATCTATGGTACTCATATGCTGCCATCTGACCAGTATATTGACTATATGATTCATACTGGCAAATTTGACAGCAAGTACAATGGCGTAACCTGGGGAACCAAGGACACCGGTGCTATGATTGGCTATGGTGCCAAGATTGCCCAGAATGACCGTCTGACCTGGAATCCATATATTCAGCTGGCTTACGATAAGGTAAGTGTTGATAGCTATATGGCTGGTCCTAACTATATTGCCAGTGATGATTCCAACAACTGGACTGCTAAGCTGGGTATCAACCTGTTGGATGTAAGCGGTTTCTATGGCGGCTTGGCTTATAGCCGTGGCCTGTCTGGCAGCTACAATGCTTATATCAACGGCGTACCTATGCCTAGCCAGGACAACAATGCCAATGTACTCTATATGAGCCTTGGCTATCGTGCCAATATGTCAAGAAATGTATTCCTTGACCTGAGCATGGAAAAGACCTTTGCTGATTACAACGGCTGGACTGCTGCTGGCAAGGTTAATTTCTACTTCTGATAAATATCAACCTAACTTAACATTAACACAAGGAGTCGTCCCTGAATTTCAGGGGCGGCTTTTTGCTTTATATGGTGATAGGCAGGGCTGGTTCTCGGAAAGAAAATACAAAAAGGCATTTTCTTTCAACAATGTAGGGGTTATAATATTTTGTTGTGAAGAGAAAGCAATTTTGCAGGTTTAAGATATTGGTTTTCACAGGAGTGATATTGATGTTAGAGATAGATGAGGAGAAGGTAAAGAGTCAGCTGCAGCAGGAGTTTTTGGAGCTGGTGGCTATAGATTCCCCTAGCTGGGGAGAGGCTGAGATGGCTGTGGTGATAAGAAAAAAGCTGGAGGCTCTGGGCTTTCAGGTCATAGAGGATAAGGTACACAATCTTTATGGCTATTTGCCGGGACAGCTGGACAGGGAGCCAGTGCTGTTTTCTGCTCATATGGATACGGTGGAGCCAGCCAAGGGTAAGGAGGCTATCTGCGAAGCTGATGGTACTATTCGTTCTGCTGGCAAGGCTGTTTTGGGAGCAGATTGTTTATCTGGCCTGGTGGAGATACTGCAGGGAATCCGCCTGGTACAGCAGTCTGGCAAGGTTCATAGACCTGTGGAGGTGCTGATATCTGTAGCAGAGGAAATTTATTGTCAGGGAGCCAGTCTTTTTGACTTTGGCCAAATCAAGGCCAAGGACTCCTATGTGCTGGATTTAACCGGCCCTGTAGGCAGTGCTGCCAGACGGGCGCCAAGTCTGGTATCCTTTACTGGTACAGTTAAAGGCCGGGCGGCTCATTCCGGTATGGAGCCGGAAAAGGGCATAAATGCTATTGCCATTATGGCCAAGGTTTTGTCCCGTCTGCCTCAGGGGCATTTGGATGAGGAAACCACCTGCAATGTAGGCCTGATTCAGGGAGGACAGATGATAAATATTGTGCCGGATTCCTGTACCATTCAGGGCGAGGTGCGAGGCTATAATCATGAGAAGGTTATGTCTGTGGTGGAGGATATTGGCAGGTTACTAACTCAGCAGGCCAATAGCTGTGGTGCCAAGGCTAGCTTTGAGTACAAGATTCACATTCATAGCTATGCTACCCAGATGGATTCTACGGTGGTGCAACGCTTCCAGCAGGCCTGTCAACAGCTGGGACTGGTGGGAGAGCTGACGGAAACCTTTGGGGGCAGTGACCAGAATCCCCTTTCTCAGCATGGGATTCAGGGGATTGTGCTGTCCAATGGCATGTACAAGATGCATACCACCAGTGAATATACCAGGGTAGAGGATTTGTGGCAGGGCAGTAGATTGGTGGAGGCCTTAATCCTGTCACCAGTGTGATGGTTTACAAGTGGATGGTATTTTTCAGTAATCATAAAGAGGTAGTATATGGCAAAAAATCCCCTACATTATCAATTAAGTGAATACGATTGCGGTCCTACAGCCATGCTGGATGCAATCAGCTATTTGTTTCCCAGAGAGGAAATCCCCCCGGAAATCATCCGCAATATCATGTTGTACTGTCTGGATTGCTACAATATGGAGGGGCGCCCTGGTAAAAGCGGTACCTCCCATATGGCCATGATGTTTCTTAGCAATTGGCTGAATCAATTCAGCCGTATGGGACAGCTGGCTATTAGGGCAGAATATATCGCCCAGAATCAGGTATCTATTGGCAGGGATGGACGTGTAGATGATATTCTTAACCGGGGCGGTGCGGTGGTTATCAGGCTGTGGCTGGATGAATGGCACTATGTGATGCTGAATGGCATCAAGGATGGCATGGTGTATATGTTTGATCCCTATTATGGAGATAAGGCTTATGAGGATTATCCCCAAGTACAGGTGGTGCTGGATAAGCCTTTTGCTTATAACCGCATTGTGCCAGTGGAAATGTTTAATACAGAGGAATTTTCCCTTTATGGTCTGGGGCCGATAGACCAGCGGGAAGCTGTGCTGTTGGGCAATGAAAATACCCTGCTGACAGCGGAAAAGACCATAGAATATTTTATTTAGAGAACAAAAAAGAATCTCCCCAGTGCGTTGCCGCAGTAAGGGAGATTCTTTTTGTATAGGAATAATTGGGATTATGGAAGGGCTAAATTATTTGTTCAATGGCTTTTTCAGCATGCCCAGAATGAAGCAGGCAACCAGAGAACCAACGGCGATAGCAGCTAGATACATCAGCGGATTGCCAATGGTAGGTACTACGAAGATACCGCCATGAGGTGCTCGCAGAGTGCAGTCAAAGGCCATAGATAGGGCACCAGCAACAGCAGAGCCGGCTACCATAGATGGGATTACTCTGATTGGATCTGCGGCAGCAAATGGAATTGCACCCTCAGAGATGAAGGACAGGCCCATAATAAAGGTGGTAATACCAGATTTGCGCTCGCTTTCAGTAAAGCGGTTGCCAAAGAACATGGTGCAGAGAGCAATGGCAATTGGAGGAACCATACCACCAGCCATAACAGCTGCCATAACACCGAACTCACCGCCAGCCAGCAGGCCGGTACCGGTTACATAGGCTGCCTTGTTGACAGGGCCGCCCATATCTACAGACATCATACCGCCCATAATCAGGCCAACCATAACACGGGAGCTGGTATCCATACCCTTCAGGGTATCGATCATCCACTCGTTAATGCCGGCTACAGGAGGAGTAATAATAAACTGCATCAGAAGGCCCATGAGGAAGATACCTAATACTGGGAAAATAAGTACAGGCTTGATACCCTCCAAGGAGGCTGGCAGACAGCTAAATACCTTGCGGAGAAGAACGATGATATAACCACCGGCAAAACCAGCCAGCAGAGCGCCCAGGAAGCCGGAGCCACCAGAAGCTGCCATAGCACCGCCTACGAAGCCTACAGCCAGACCTGGACGGTCAGCAATACTCATGGAAATAAAGCCGGACAGGATTGGCAGCATAAAGCCAAAGGAGGCACCGCCTACATCCTTGAAGAACTTGGCCAATGGAGTATTGGAGCCGAAGTTGCCTGGGTTGGCTGGATCAAAGGTATCAAAGAGGAAGGCCAGGGCGATAAGAATACCACCGCCGATAACGAATGGCAGCATATGAGATACACCATTCATCAGATGCTTGTAAATCTGACGGCCAATGCTCTCGTTATCTCCCTCATCTGCAGTGGAGGCTGCAGCGCCACCAGCATGATGGTAAATAGGAGCCTGACCGCTAAGGGCCTTGTCCAAAAGCTCATCGGCTTTGTTGATGCCGTTGGCAACCTTGGTTTTGATAACAGGCTTGCCATCAAAGCGAGCCATTTCGACATTTTTGTCAGCAGCAATAATGATGCAATCTGCTTCCTTGATTTCCTGCTGAGTCAGTACATTCTTGGCACCGCCGGAGCCATTGGTTTCTACCTTAATCCAGATGCCCCGCTTCTTGGCATGCTGTTCCAGGGACTCGGCAGCCATAAAGGTATGAGCAATACCAGTAGGGCAGGCTGTTACAGCCAGAATCTTGTGAGTGCTGTCTACCTCTGGAGCGGCAGGAGCAGAAGTATTGATGGTTTCGCCCTTTTCTTTAGCGTCAATCAGAGCAAAAAATTCATCTACGGTTTTGGCATCTACCAAAGCATTGGCAAAGTCTGGATCCATCAGCATGGTAGCCAGCTTGCTGAGAAGCTCCAAATGAGTATCATTGGAGTTGGCAGGTGCAGCAATCAGGAAAAACAGACGGGATGGCAGACCATCCATAGAATCAAAATCAGTACCAGCAGGTACGGTAATAGCAGCCAAACCAGCTTCATTAACACCGGTACTCTTGGCATGAGGTGTGGCAATGCCATCGCCCAGACCAGTGGTGCCAGAGGCCTCACGAGCCAGAACATCCTTAAGATACTGTTCCTTGTTGGCAATCTTGCCAGACTTGTCCATCAAATCAACCAGCTGGCTGATGATGTCATTTTTGCTGGCAGGAGCAGCATTCAGCTGAATGCTTTCCTTGCTTAATAAATCCCTAATACGCATAATTTTCTTCCTTTCTGGATACCGGCTTCCCTCCGGCTCCTTCAAATATGAACCCCTCTTAGTGTATAGTTTTTAGCAGAGCATCTGCTTCGGCCCTAGTGGCCAGGTTTTCGGAAAAGGCGGAGGCAGAGCCAGTTGCTACACCCATGTAAAAAGCTTCCTCCAGGGAGCCTGTTTCCTTGTAACCGCAGATAAAGCCTGCTACCATAGAATCTCCAGCACCTACGGAATTAACCAAGGTTCCCTTTGGAGCAGCACTTTCGTAGACTGTTCCATCCTCAGTCAGTAACAGGGCGCCGTCACCAGCCATGGAAATAAGCACATTGCGGGCACCCATTTCCTGCAGCTTTTTGGCGTGGGTGATAATTTCGTCCTTGGTTTTGAGAACAACGCCGAACATTTCACCTAATTCATGGTTATTTGGCTTTATTAAAAATGGCTTGTAGGGCAGCACCTTCAAAAGAAGCTGCTTGGTGGCATCTACTACAATGTTGATATTCCGTCCCTCCAGACGGCTCATAATACGCTGATAGATATCATCTGGCAGCGTGTTGGGAATACTGCCGGCCAGAACCAGGGTATCACCAGCCTGAAGCTTGTCCAGCTTGGCAAAAAGCTCTGCCTGAGCCTCTGGGGTAATTCTAGGTCCCTGACCATTGATTTCGGTTTCTGTTTCAGCCTTAACCTTTACATTAATGCGGGAGAAGCCTTCTGGCAGTTCTACGAAGTCGCTTTGGCAGCCAAAGCCCTCTAACTGGCGGATGATTTCCTTGCCGGTAAAGCCTGCCAGGAAACCAAGAGCAGTGCTGTCATGGCCCAGGTTTTTCAAAACAATGGATACGTTAATACCCTTGCCGCCTCCCAGAACCTGCTCATATTTTACGCGATTGATTTCTCCAGCGGTAAAGCTGTCCAAGCGGACAATATAATCTAAGGCTGGATTGAAGGTTACTGTATAAATCATTTTCTTTCACCTGCTTCATAAACATTAGTTAATTTGCTATATTTGGCATCTGGCAACATATCCGTAATAATATCAGCCTCCTGAATACTAGCAAAGGTAACAGGAAATACCTTTTTGAATTTGGAGCTGTCTGCCAGAATAAAACGCTTTTGACAATGATGGATGGCTTCTGTTTTCACATTGCTTTCGCTGAAATCCGGCGTGGAGAAGCCTGCCGTAGTGCTGATACCGTTGGCTCCGAAGAAGCCTTTGGTAAAATTGTAATTGGAAATACTGCGGATGGCCTCAGTGCCGATTACAGCCTGAGTATTGGCCTTGAGCCTGCCTCCAGGGAGATAGACCTTGCAGCCCATAGCAGCCAGGCGGGCTGCATGCTGAATGCCATTGGTGACATAGATTACGCTTCCTGCGGTGTGGCCCAGGTAGTCCAGCATCTGATAAGTGGTAGTACCAGCATCCAGATAAACAAAATCCTCTGGCCCTATCAGGGCGGCAGCGTATTTGGCAATCAAGGCTTTTTCCTGATTGTGCAAATCCTGCTTGGTAAGAACATCCTCCTCCAAGGTTAGATAGCTGTTGTTGTTATTGATGGTAGCACCGCCATGAACCTTGCACAGTTTGCCCATGCGATCCAGAGCTATCAAATCCCTACGGATGGTGGACTCGGATACATGGAGATTATCTGCCAGCTGACTAACAGTAGCGGTTTTGTGCTTGTCCAAGGTCTGCATGATAGAAGCATATCTTTCTTCTGTAAGCAATCTCTATCCATCCCTTCCTAATAGTAAAATTTCATTCATAGTTGCCAGGCATCTTCTGTAGCTATATAATATCATCATATAAATGCAAAATCAAGCACTTTCTTCCAAATTCAGTCAAAATATTGCAGAATTTGTCAGATTGTTGGTGGTATACAATATTGCTTGCAGTAATTTAATAGAAATGATAAACTGAAGTGTGATACTTTTGGGAAGTATGTCTTTAATTTAGGAGGAAATTTTACTTAATGGAAAAGTTGATTATAAATGGCGGCAAAGAGCTGCGTGGCCGGGTAAAAATTAGTGGTGCAAAGAATGCGGTATTGCCTATTATAGCGGCAGCCCTGCTGGGACAGGATTCACCTAGCAAGCTGGAGGAGGTTCCAGCTCTGGATGATGTGCATACCCTTAGTGCGGTATTGGAGCAGCTAGGTGTAAAGGTTGAATTTGATGCTGATAAAAACACCTTGCTGGTGGATAGTTCTGAGATTACCAGCTGTGAGGCTCCCTATGATTTGGTGCGGAAGATGCGGGCTTCTTTCCTTATTATTGGCCCAATGCTGGCTCGCTGCGGCAAGGTAAGAATTTCTCTTCCTGGCGGCTGTGCTATTGGTACTCGTCCTATCGATTTGCATCTTAAGGGCTTTGAGGCTTTGGGGGCTAAGATTGATATTGGTCACGGCTATATTGAGGCTACCACCCCTAATGGCTTGAAGGGTGCGCGGATTTATCTGGATTTCCCAAGTGTAGGGGCTACCGAAAATATTATGATGGCTGCTTCTATGGCTGAGGGGACGACTGTTATTGAAAACCCAGCTCAGGAGCCGGAGATTATCGACTTGGCTAACTACCTTAATGTTATGGGAGCCAGAGTCCGTGGTGCTGGTACCAATGTTATCAAGATTGAGGGCGTACAGCGTTTGACTGGCCGCAATTATACCATTATTCCAGACCGCATTGAGGCTGGCACCTATATGGTGGCAGCAGCTATGACCAGAGGAGATGTGTATATTGAGAATGCCATTAGCGAGCATTTGAAGCCAGTAATTGCCAAGTTGAAAGAGGCTGGGGTTACTATTGAGGAAAATATTGATGGCATCCGGGTAGTATGTGACCGCCGTACCAAGGCGGTGGATATTAAAACCCTGCCATATCCAGGCTTTCCAACAGATATGCAGGCTCAGTTTATGGCTATGCTGGCTGTTTCCGAGGGCATGGGCCGAGTAACAGAGACTGTTTTTGAGAACCGCTTTATGCATGTGGATGAGCTGAAGCGGATGGGGGCTAATATCCGCATTGATGGTCGCACTTCCTTGATAGAGGGCGTGGATAAGCTTCATGGCTGCGGCGTTAAGGCTACAGATCTGAGAGCTGGTGCAGCTATGGTTCTGGCAGGACTGGTGGCTGAGGGCGAGACTCAGATTGGCTATATTCATCATATTGATAGAGGTTATGATAATCTGGTTTCCAAGCTGGTAATGCTGGGGGCAGATATTCGCCGGGTAGATGAATAAGCTGGGAAGGGAGCTTGAAATGACAACTGTAAAGAAGGATTTGCTGACCATAGGCATTGTGAGCTTTTTGCTTTTTATGCTGGGGAATTGGGCGATTGCCATTACGGATCCTGTAGAGTCTAACTACACTCTGACTGCAGTGGAGATGCTTCGGTCTGGGGATTATGTTTCACCCCGTATTTATGGCAATTATTGGTATGACAAGCCAGCCTTTTTCTACTGGGAATTGATTGCAGCTTATAAGCTAATGGGGGTAAATGAATTCGCCTCCCGCTTTTTCCCGGGAGTTTTTGGTGTTCTTGGTTTAATGATGACCTACGGTTTTGCCCGGAAGCTTTATGACCGTAAAACCGGCTTAATGGCGGCAGGTATTTTGGGTACCTGCTTTGAGTATTGGCTGCTGTCTAAGACCGTTATTACGGATTTGACATTGTTTGTATTTTTTAATGCAGTGCTGATATTCTTCTTCTGGGGTTATCGCACGGGACAGAGAAACTACTATTATCTCTGTTATCTTTTTGCTGGCTTGGCTACCTTGGATAAGGGACCTATTGGTCTTTTGCTGCCAGGCTTTGTGCTGACAGTTTTTTTGTGTATCAGACGGGATTTTAAGGAGTTCCTGTATCTGCGCCTGCCTACAGGCTTGGTGCTATATGCCTTGGTGGCTGGCAGCTGGTACTATATGATGTACACCATTCATGGTATGGATTTTATTAATAATTTCCTTGGGGTGCATAATTTCCTGCGGGCCACTCAGTCAGAGCATCCTCGCTGGGATGTGTGGTGGTACTACACCATGATTTTCTTTGCGGGCTGTCTGCCTTGGTGCTGGACTTTGCCTGCAGCTATTATCAAGGCTGTAAAGAGACAGCGGCTGCCAGAAATTGATATGACTACAGGCTTTTTGCTGACCTGGGCTTTGGTGGTAAATATTTTCTATCAGTGCATGGCTACCAAATACACCACCTATACTTTGCCAGCCTTGCTGCCTATTGCCATTCTTATAGCCAGATACCTTTATCAGAGAGAGGTGTTGGTAAAGCGTACTGTTATAGGAGCCATTGCAGTATATGGCATCCTAACCTTTGCTTTGGCTATTCCTGCCTGCTCCGATGAGGGGTACTCTGGAAAAAATATAGCTGCCGTCTATAAGGATGTGGCTAAGGATGATGATCTGGTAGTAAGCTACGGAGATTACAAAACCTCTATTGTTTTCTACGGTCAGAAAATGGTTTATCGACTGGAGAAGGCGGAGTCTATACCAGGAATGCTGCCAGATGGCAAAAGCTGGAAGGCAAAAAATGTTATGCCATTTATTTCCTTTGAGGAATTGCCAAGGGATAAGAATGTGTACCTGATACTTAACAACCGTCGTTACGATTCCTTTGAAAAGGATTTTGACACTTCGGAATGGAAGCTGTTGGCAGACTATAAGGCAGCCAGGGTATATGTAAGAGAAGCAAATAAATAAGATAAAATGAAAGGCTGTACACAACTCCTTATGAGCTTGTGTGCAGTTTTTTTGTAATAACTTTTTGCATATGTATACTGCAATAAAATGTATTAATAGGTCAAAAAGCTTTTAAACAAGAGGGGTTAGCCATATATAGCAATATGTTGCAATATATTGAGGCAAGTAATTGTCCTTGTTGTATTATAGTTTAGCCCATATAATGAAATTGCCAAGGGGGTGATTGAGATACATAGCAATGAACGTAAACAGGAAATCTTTAAGCTATTGAAATCTACTACTTCTGCCGCACCTTTGACGGTGAGTCAGCTGGCTCAACTGTTAAGTGTATCAGAGCGTACTGTTAGATATGACTTGAAGAATCTGGAGGAAGAACTGAAAAAAGATGGTTGGTCTTTATGTAGTCAGGCTCGATGTGGTATATGGATTGAAAAATCCGAAAAGCTAGATGGGGATAATAGAAAAAACTATGTATATACGCCCAAGGAGCGTAGGAATAGGATTGTCATAGCATTGCTTACCCAGCAGCTATCATCTATTGATAAGCTGGCGGAATATCTTGATGTTAGCAGAGGAACACTTCTTAGTGACCTTAAGCTTGTGCAGGAATTCCTTCAGGGACGAGGTCTGAAATATGTAGCTAAAAGAGGATATGGTATTAGGGCTGATGGCGAGGAATTAGCTATCCGAGATACTTTGATTCATATTTTTGCCTCTGATGTTTACAATTTTCGCAATTTTTCTCAGACTGAGGAACTGGATATACTACAAAATTCATTTCGTCTGTACAGCAGGGAGATGCCTGTACAGGAAATAGCGGATATATTCTTTGATTTTGTGGAGAAAAACGGTTTACATGGTACGGATATGTCCATGAATCGTATGGTTGTATCCTTGGTTGTTCAGCTAAAGCGTATTAGACAGGGTTATAGGATTTCTAATTGGAATAAAATGAACTTTATGTCTGAGGAGGGACACAATCTGGAGCTGTTATCAGTTGGCTTGGCGAAGAAGCTGGCAGAAATTGAGGAGGGCTTCTCTGCTGAAGGTGAACAGGATGTTGTGTTAAAGGAATTGATGCATAGCCGCATTTATAGTGATTTTGCGGCTCAGAGAAGCGGTAATCTTAGTGTTAATGAAAAAGCATTAACCTTGGCTAGAAACTTTATTATGGATGTGCAGGCTTGGCTAGGTGATGATTATCTAAATGATGATGAATTGATTTATAATCTGGCTATGCATCTTCAGCCAGCCATTGAGAGGGCACAATGCGGGATAAGCTTTTCTAATCCACTGCTGCAGGATATACGTATTAATTACAAGGAGCTGTTTAGCATTTGTACCAATGCTGCCAAGAGAATTACTACTGACACAGGTATTAGTTTTTCACAGGATGAAATTGGTTATTTGACAGTGCATATAGGTGCAGCTGTTGAAAGGCGCAAGCAGCATAAAAGCAAAAAACTGGATGTATTGCTGGTGTGTGGTAATGGTATTGGCATGGCCAATCTGTTGGAGTTGACTCTGCAGAATCACCTGTCGTATATCAACATTGTGCGCAAGCTGTCCTTTTATCAGCTTTCTGATAGCTCCATGGAAAATATTGATTTGATTATCAGCACTATGGACTTGCATTTGCCAAATAAAGCGGTGCTAAAGATTTCGCCTATATTGTCGGAATCTGAAATAAAGGTGTTGGAAAATCAAATTCAATATGTATATAAAAAGAAATATCAGAATGGTCTGACGGAGTTGATGGATAGTCATAGGCCTCAACGGCTTTGGGAGATGCTATCAAGCTCGGCAGTGAAGTTGGGAGCCATGCCAGAAGATTGGCAGGAGGCTGTATATATGGCTGGAAATCTACTTCAGGAGATAGATGCAGTAGAACCTCGCTATATACAAGGAATGATACGCTGTATTGAAAGCTTTGGAACCTATTCTGTTATTTGTCCTGGCGTGGCTATGCCTCACGCTAGACCAGAGGATGGAGCCAAGGCCGTAGCAGTCAGCCTAGTGCAGCTGGCCAAGCCGGTGTTATTTGGCAAAGATGGAGAAACGAAGCCAGTGGATTTGATTTTTGCCTTTTCAACAACAGATGAACAGGCACATTTAAAGATGATGTTGGATTTGTGGATGCTATTCAACGACAAGGGGGCTTTGGATAAGCTGCGTCGTTGTTGCTCATATGAAGAAGTATTATTAATTATTCGCCGCTGCATTGAAAAGCATGAGCGAAGAGAAAAGGATTTATGAGGAGGAGTATATGATTGAAAAATTATTTACTGAGGAAACTGTAGCTCTTGGGGTTACAGCTAAGGATTGGGAGGAGGCTGTTCGCTGTTGTGGTAAACTAATGTGTGCTGCTGGTTATACAGAGCCGCGTTATGAGGAAGCCATGGTGGACACCGTAAAAAAGCTAGGCAGCTATATTGTTATAGCACCGGGGTTGGCGATGCCGCATGCTAGACCAGAATGTGGTGCCAAGCAGCTGGGCATGAGCCTGGTACATCTGGCTAAGCCTGTACGGTTTGGCAGTGAGGAATATGATCCTGTTGATATTCTGATTTCCCTTTGTGCGGAAAGCAGTGAATCTCATTTGGCAGCATTGGCAGAATTGATGCAGCTAATGGAGGATGAGGAGTTTTTGGCAGGTGTAAGAAGTGGTTGGGACAAGGCGAAAATTTTGGATTATATCCATAGTGGTAGTTTTGTGCAGGATGATGAATAAGGAGAGTGTATTGGTATGAAAATCGTTACAGTATGTGGCAATGGTGTTGGCAGCAGTCTGATGTTGGCTATGAAGATTGAGGAGTTGTGCAAGGAGGAAGGGATTCAGGCAGATGTAGAGTCCTGTGATTTCAATTCTGCTCAAGGTAAGGCAGCCGACCTGATTGTAACAGTAAAGGAATTGGCTCAGCAGGTTGATCACAAGAATCTGGCTGTAGTTAGAAGTTATGTGAATAAAAAGAAAATCAAGGAAGATGTTCTGGAAAAAATCAAGGAAATCGCTGCTCAGCTGTAAGAATAGCAAGGGTATAGGGGAGGAGTTTGTGAATGGTAATATTGGAATTTTTGCGTGATGTACTGCAGCAGCCAGCCTTGCTGATAGGTATGGTTTCCCTGCTGGGGCTGGTGGCTCTAGGCAAACCGTTCCACAAGGTTATGACCGGCACTTTAAAGCCTATTATGGGATATTTGATGCTCAGCGCTGGTGCGGGAGTTATCGTGGAGAGTCTTGCACCTTTAGGTAAGATGATAGAGGCGGGCTTTAATATTACTGGTATAGTGCCTAACAATGAGGCGATTGTTTCTGTGGCACAGGATTTGCTAGGTGTAGAAACCATGTCTATTTTGGTGGTAGGCCTGGTAATGAATCTGATAATTGCTCGTTTTACAAAGTTTAAATATGTATTTTTGACGGGCCATCATAGCTTTTTCATGGCATGCCTTTTGTCTGCGGTTTTGGGTACTGCTGGCATGAGTGGTGTGGAGATGATTCTCTGCGGTGGTTTTATTCTGGGGGCATGGAGTGCTATTTCTCCTGCTATTGGTCAGAAATATACCAACAAGGTAACTGAAGACGATGGCATTGCGATGGGGCACTTTGGCAGCCTGGCATACTATATCTCTGCCTGGGTTGGTTCCAAGGTGGGCAGTCCAGAGGAAAGCACAGAGAAGATTGATATTCCAGAGAAGTGGGGCTTCCTTCGGGATACTACCATTTCTACTGGTATCACCATGATGTTATTCTTTATAGTGGCTGCTGTTGCGGCTGGGCCGGAGTATGTATATACCCTGTCTGGTGGTGTATCTCCATATCTGTTTGCCATCATGTCTGGCTTGAAATTTGCTGTTGGTGTAACCGTGGTTTATTCCGGTGTACGCATGATTTTGGGCGATTTGATTCCAGCCTTTGAAGGTATTGCTACTAAGGTTATTCCAAATGCTATTCCAGCAGTTGACTGCGCAGTATTCTTTACCTATGCTCCTACCGCTGTAGTTATCGGCTTTGTGGGTTCCTTTATCGGTGGTGTTATTGGTATGATTCTCTTGGGCGTCTTGGGTGGCGTGTTGATTATTCCTGGCATGGTATCTCATTTCTTCTGCGGTGCTACTGCTGGTATCTTTGGTAATGCCACTGGCGGTCGCAAGGGTGCAGCTATTGGCGCTTTTGTAAATGGATTGCTGATTTTCTTTGCACCAGCTCTTTTGTTACCGGTACTTGGTAATTTGGGCTTCCAGAATACCACATTTGGTGATTTTGACTTTGGCATTCTTGGTATAGCATTAGGTTCTTTGTCCAATGCTATGGGTTCCATAGGTATAATGTGTGCTGTTGGAGTATTTTTCATAATCCTTGTGGGAGCAAGTGCTATGAGTAAAAATAAGGTAATCAACCAGCCTGATGAAGATTAATAAAATTTTATAGATTAGATGGCAGTGAGTATTAAAGACTTGCTGCCATTTTTTGTTGCCATTTTGGGCGAATCGTTGTACAATATAGCCACTGTATTTGTATGTGTCTTGTCATGTGCAAAACAGAATGGTAATTTTCTGGTTTTCTTTTAGGAGGAATTTTTGTGCTTTTAGAAAGATTGGAAAAGCTGCCTGTTGGCTCTTTTCATTATAAGCTGTTGGCAGTAACCGGCCTGGGCTGGTTGTTTGATGCAATGGATACGGGCTTGATTTCCTTTGTACTGCCTATTTTGTCCAAGGAATGGGGACTGCATCCAGAGCAGATGGGCTGCATTGGCAGTGTAGGCTTTATTGGCATGGCTTTAGGTGCGGTTATCTCCGGTACAATTGCTGATAGGGTTGGCCGTAAACTGGTATTTTCCCTGACGGTTATTCTTTACAGCTTGGCTACAGGTGCCTGTGCCTTGTCCTGGAACTATGAATCCTTGATGCTGTTCCGTTTCTTAGTTGGCTTTGGCCTTGGTGGTGAACTGCCAGTAGCAGCTACCCTGATGACGGAATATGCTCCTACCAAATTGCGGGGACGGTTTATTGTTCTCTTGGAAAGCTTCTGGGGCTTGGGCTGGCTGGCAGCTGCCTGCATTGCTTATCTGCTGATTCCTCAATATGGTTGGCAGGTTGCTTTCTTTATTGGTGCATTGCCTGCTTTGTATGTATTTATGATTCGCCTGCATATGCCTGAGTCTGTAAGATACCTTATCTCTCGTGGCAAAATTGGCGAAGCCCAGAAGATTGTGCTGATGCTGGAGGAAAAGCTGAATGTGAAAAGCGAGCCTTTTGCAGAGGAACTGAGCGAGGTGGAGAAGGGCACTGAGCATGCTGCGGCTCCTAAGCTGAGCACCTTGTGGTCTGGTGCCTTTGCCCGCCGTACAGCTATGCTGTGGGTGGCTTGGTTTGGTATTAATTTTAGCTATTATGGTATCTTTATGTGGCTGCCATCTATTGTGTTCCAGCAGGGCTTTACGGTAGTTAAGACCTTTGAATATGTGCTGATTATGACCTTGGCTCAGCTGCCTGGCTATTATTGTGCAGCTTGGCTGGTAGATGTTATTGGCCGTAAATATACATTGTCTCTGTTTCTGCTGATAAGCGGTGTGGCCAGCTATTTCTTTGGCAATGCTGCTGGTTCCACAGAGCTGTTGGCTTGGGGTGCGGCTATGTCCTTCTTCAACCTGGGGGCCTGGGGTGTGCTTTATACCTATACACCTGAGCTGTATCCTACAGCTATTCGTGCTTTGGGCAGCGGCTATGCTGCTGGCTTTGGCCGTATCGGCAGCATGATTGCTCCTGCTATGGTGGGTATGCTGATTGGCGGCCAGATGGGCAGCGCAAGTATCTTTATGCTGTTTGCCGGTGTCTTTGTGGTAGTATCTGCTGTAGTTATGGGCCTTGGCGTGGAAAGCCGGAAGAAATCTCTGGAGGAAATTGCTGAGGAAGCTGTGGGAAGTGGCAGAGAAACTGCTCATTGCTAAAATGGTAAAATAAAAATACTGGTACAGACTTCGTAAGGGAAGCTTGTACCAGTATTTTTTATGTTCTTAGTTTATTTATTTTGGGAGCGGATGGCATTTTCCATATCGGCTGCCAAATCAGCTAATGTAGCAGCAGAGGCGGCGATTTCTTCATTGGCCGCAGATTGCTGTTGAGCCTGACCATTGATTTCTTTGGCATTTGAGCCGATTTTCTGACAGCTTTGATCCATATTATCCATAGAGAAAACGATTTTTTCGGCTCCCTGGGATACTATATCCACAGAGGTCTTAATGCTTTCAATCTGTCCCTTGATGGAATCAATCTGCTTAATAATATCAGCGAAATGTGCGCCTACCTGACGGACGGATTCAGTACCATTTGCTACCTGAGTTGTACCCTGCTGCATTGCTTGAACAGTCTGGGTGGTAGCGCTCTGAATGGAGGTAATGTTTTCCTTGATATGCTTGGCGGCCTCCTGGGATTCTCCTGCCAGCTTGCGAACCTCCTCGGCAACTACGGCAAAGCCCTTGCCAGCCTCTCCGGCTCTGGCAGCCTCAATGGCGGCATTGAGAGCCAACAGATTGGTCTGGTCAGCAATGGCGGAAACAGATTCTACAATGTGGCCAATGGCTTCGGATTGTTCTCCCAGCTGATTTACCATGTCAGCGGAGGTTTGGACGCTGCTTTCAATACCACTCATAATATTAATGGCATCCTTCATCAATTCAGAACCATCGTGGGCAGCGGTGGTCATTTCTTCGGAGAATTGCTGTACCGTATCTACCTGACCGTTTACATTAATAATATCCTCAAAAATATTGTTCAGAGAATCCATAGATTTCTGCAGCTCTGATACCTGCTCCTCCATGCCCTGAGTTACCCCTGTCATATGCTCTGCAATATGGGCAGCACTGTCGGCAGACTGGCTGGCACTGGAGGTTAGCTCCTGAGAGGAAGCTGCCATCTGCTGAGAAATCTTAGTCATTTTCTGTATAAAATCACTGCTGGGAGCAGAAGCTGACTGCAATCTGGCAGCAGGAGGAATCTGAGCAGGTATATCTGCTTCTCCTGTAAGCTTTTTGACAGCAATAAGAAGTATGCCGGCAATAAGCAGGAAAATACTGGTAAAAGCTGATGGCAGGATGGAAGCCAGCCCTGCTAGGGAAATCAGGATGGCGAGAATGCCTGCCCCGGTAAAAATGGCAGCATAAGATTTGGTTGACATAAAAACACCCCTTAATTGATTTTGATATACGCGTTGAAATCCGAAAGGCTGATAGGTGATAAAATATCAGCCTACTCTACCCCACCTAAAATGATACATCAAATCAAGGGTGGTAGCAATAATTTTTTGAGGCAAATCCATGCACAAAAGTAATAAAATAAAGTAACAAAAGTACACTAATCCTTGAAGGGCTTTGAGAATGGTATGAAAATCTTGTATTTAAATATTGAATGAGGTATTATAGAAGGGAGTATGTTTTTTATTAGGAAAAATTTCGGAGTGAAATTTAATGCTGAAAAATACAAGAAAAATTTGCGGTATAGCTGCTGGTTTGAGCCTGGCTTCCCTGTGGGGGACCAGCGATTTGCCTCTGTCTATACCTACAGCAGAGGCTGTATACAATAGTGAAAGTGATACGGATGCAGATATCCTTGATTATGTGGAAAATCGCCGCCGTACTGAGCGGGAAAACCGCCTTAACGAGGATCAGAAAAAGCTGTTGAAGGATGCCTACGAAATGAAGGAGCATCTGCGGGAGCCATTGGATCCAACCAAGAATGTGCCAGTGGCTGTAGAAGGTGACGAGCTTTTCTATGATGAAAACACTGGTGATTTTCAGGTCAAGGGCAATGTGGTCATGACCTCCTTGGATAAGCGCCGTTTTATCACAGAGGAAGCTAATGGTAATCTGCAAAAGCAGGATGTTGAGGTGCCGGATAAGGCCTATATGCTGCAGCTGACAGATGCTCAGGCTAGGATTATTTTGAATGGCTATAAGACTCAGTACAACTGGGGCAAGGAAGAGGGCAAGATGGAAAACGCCCAGGGCAAGATTAACCATCAGTTTGTCAAAGCCAAGCGCATTGAAATGTATCCAGATAAGATTGTGCTTTTTGATGCCAGTGCTACCAAATGCAGCGCCAAAAATCCAGATTACAAAATGACAGCCAAAAAGATTGAATACTATCCAGGTATTCAGACAATTTCCTATGGGGTTAGCTATTGGCTGGGCAGTATTCCTGTATATTCAGTGCCTAAGCAGGTAAGCAAGGAAGGGGAAAAGGGCATGTATATGCCAAAGGCTTCCTATGATAATGACAATGGCTTTGGCATCAAGGATACTCTTTATTATCCTATAGTAGATAATGTAAGGGCTTATGGGGATTTCTTTATTTCTCAGCGCAGCAAGGTAAAGACTCATGGGGGATTTTTGTATGATACCAAGGGTTTTGGTAATTTTGCTCTGCGGACTGGTTTTTTTGAGGATAGCGATGGCAAATGGATTCATAAGGCACCTACTCTGAGATGGGATTATGGGGCTAAAATCGGCAAGACGCCATTTAATTACAGCCTTGCCTATGAGCATGGTGCTTGGGAGCAGGATGGCAGGCATTCCATTCATACCTATTATTATGCCAAGCTGGGTATAGATCCAATTCGCCTTGGTACTTGGTATGTTTATCCAAGCATTAACTACTCCATTACTGATGAAACCTATGACCACAGCAGAGTCAGCGGTATGGGCTACGATGTTACAGCCTTGAAGGAGTTTGACGATAGATGGACTACCTATCTGGGCTACCATTTCAGTAAGAGCAACAGTCAGAACAGTGTCTTTGATTTTGATTTGGATAGCTATTCTGAGAAGCTTACAGCAGGCTTTAGCTATAGCTTTAGTCCAAAGGACCGTATTGTTATAGGCTGGGCCTTTGATGGAGAAACCAGCAAGCTGATGGATACAGATTACTATTGGTACCACAATATGCATTGTGCAGAGCTGATAGTTCGCTATCGGGAGAAGCGGGATCAGATTAAGGTAACAGCCCAGTTCTCACCGTGGTAATATGGGAAGGATGTATGTAGATGACACCATTGGAGGCAATTGAGAAGCTGTCGGGACAGCCGGTACTGGTGCTGGGGGATATGATAGCAGATATCTATCTCTATGGTACGATTGCTAGAATTTCCCGGGAGGCACCGGTCTTGGTGCTGGAGCAGTCCACAGAAAAAATCGTGGCTGGCGGTGCAGCCAATGTTATTAATAACGGTGCTACCCTGGGTGGCAGAATATTTGCCGCCGGCTTGGTGGGAGATGATAATGCCGCCAAGGGCTTGTCTGGCATTTTGCAGGAAAAGTCTGTGGATGTAACAGGCTTTATTAAGGATGCCAATAGGTCTACCATTTCCAAAACCAGAATTGTGGCAGGCGGCAGGACCACGGTGAGTCAGCAGATTGTGCGGGTGGACAAGGAGTCCAAGGAGCCTATGGGCAAAGCTCAGGAGCAGCAGCTGGAGGAATATCTAAAGCAGGTATTGCCACAGGTCAAGGGCGTGGTGCTTAGCGACTATGGCAGCGGCACCATTACGGACAAGCTGCTGAGACAGATTTTTGCTTATTGTCAGGCGCATAATATTCCTACCATTGTGGATTCCCGCTATGATATTCTCCGGTTTAAAACTGTAGATTATATCAAGCAGAATGATGCGGAGCTGTCCGCAGCTATTGGCCGGGATTTGGCTACAGAGGAAGAGCTGGTGCAGGGAGGCTGTGAGCTTTTAGTAAAGATGTCCGCCAAGGGAGCCTTGATTACCAGAGGTGAGGATGGCATGAGTCTGTTCCAGATAATATCTCCTCAGGAGGCAGCAGACTACGTAAAGTCTCAGGAAAATTCAGGCTCTGTTGATGCTGGTCAGTTTAGAGAAGGACTGGCAGTTAAATTGGTGGTAAAGCGTCAGACTGGCAGGCTGTCTGTGGTGCAGGAACTGATTAGCTATCAGGATAGGGATATTTTGGTCAGCCATATTCCTGTAACAGACAAAAGCGAGGTTTATGATGTTTCTGGTGCTGGTGATACCTGTGTAGCCACAGTAATTCTTGGCTTGGCTGCTGGACTGGAGCCATTACTGGCTTGCCAGCTTAGCAATGAAGCTTCTGGTATTGCTGTGCGCAAGATGGGTACCTCTGTGGTTTATGCCAAGGAGCTAAAGGAGCGGTTCCGTCAGCTAGGCTATGAGGCGTAAGAATTTTACTATTAAATAGTGGAGATAGAAGGATGATTGTAGATAGAAGTAAAATCGCTGATTTCTGTCAGGTTTTGCGGGATGGCGGTCAGAAGGTAGTATTTACCAATGGCTGTTTTGATATTCTCCATGCTGGTCATGTGAGATATTTGCAGCAGGCTCGTTCCTATGGCGATTGCTTGGTGCTGGGGTTGAATACCGATGCTTCCGTGCGCCGTCTCAAAGGGCCGGAACGCCCCATTAATAATGAGCTGGATAGAGCAGAGGTTGTGGGAGCCTTGAAGTCTGTAGATTATGTGGTTTTCTTTGATGAGCCTACAGCAGAGGCCCTGATTCAGCAGGTTCACCCTGATGTATATGTGAAGGGTGGAGATTATACCATTGAAACCTTGCCAGAGGGACAGATTGTTCTGGGCTATGGTGGTCAGGTAGAGCTGGTACAGTTGGTGGCAGGACGGTCTACCACTAATGTTATTGCCAAAATACAGGGACAAAAATAAGATAGCTGTATGGGGCTATGGGTATAAGGGAGTTATGGGATGAATATCAAAAGTGTATTGGTGGTTAAGCTAAGTGCCATAGGGGATGTAATCCATGCCCTGCCGGTTTCCTATGCTTTGAAGGAAGCCTATCCAGAGGCAAGGGTAACCTGGGTAGTGGAGCCTCCTGCCTATAATCTGCTGGAGGGTAATCCCTACATTGATGAGATTATTGTTTTTGAGAAGAAAAAGTTCAAAAGCCTGGCTGGCTTTTGGGAAAATTTTGGTCCCTTTAGAGAGAAGCTGAATCAGCACAAATATGATGCGGTTCTTGACCTGCAGGGGTTGTTTAAATCAGCAGCCATTGCTTGGTGCTCCAAGGCTCCCATAAAGCTGGGCACCTGCAATATGCGGGAGCTAAGCGATAAAATATCTCGTCCCGTAGTGGGGCCTCATGCTCAGGGACATATTGTAGAAAGATATTTGGATGTGGCCAGAGCTTTGGGCTGTGGTGTTAATAAGGTGGAATTTCCTATTAATATTACCCCAGAGGATGGGAAGATGGCCAGAAGCTATCTCTATGCAGCAGGCTGCAAGGGGGATATTCCCTATGTGGTGCTGGCCGTAGGGGCTAATTGGCCCAATAAGCGGTGGCCAGTGGCCTATTATGCCAAGCTGTCAGATTGGCTGTCAGAGCAGGGCTATTTGCCAGTGATTGTTGGAGGGGGAGCCTTGGATGAACAGCTGGTGGAGGATATTAGCCGGGCGGCAGAATTTCCCCCTGTGAATATGGTGGGCAAAACTACCCTGCGGCAGCTGGCTTATGTGATTAAGGAAGCTAAGGCCACAGTAGGTGGGGATACAGGGCCGGTGCACCTTTCTGCAGGCTTGGGAACCCCTACTATTATGGTTATGGGGCCTACTGATGCCAATCGAAATGGCCCTTATGGCCAGCTGGAGAATGCCATAGAGGTGCCTCGAAGCTGTAAGTATTGCTGGAAAAGAGCCTGTCCAAAGGGCTTTGACTGTCTGGATAGGATTACACCGGCTATGGTGGAGGAAAAGCTGAAGCCATATTTGGGATAGGAGTTTTTATGCCTGATATAAATAAATTAAATATCAAAAAAATATTGATTATAGATTTGGCCTTTATCGGAGATGTGATATTGGCAGGGCCTTTGACGAGAACAGTGCGGCAAAGATGGCCCCAGGCAGAAATTTCTATGCTGACAGTGCCTTTGACCAAGGCAGTGGCAGAAATGCTGCCTGCTATTGATAAGGCCATAGTTTATGATAAAAAAGGACTGCATCAGGGACTGGGGGGCATGTGGAAAATGGCTCAGGAGCTGCGGCAGGAGAAGTTTGATTTGGCTATCTGCATGAATTTTGCTCTGCGGGGGGCAGCAGTAGCCAGGCTGGCTGGGATTCCTTACCGACTGGGCTATGATGCGCAGCATGCCAGCTGGTTCCTGACCTGGGCGGCTAGCCATATGCGTGAGGGTATCAAGTATGAAGCCAAAAATCATCTGGAGGTATTAAAGCCTTGGGGCCTTACCACAGAGGATTATAGCTTGGCTTTGGCTCCTTCCCAGGAGGATATAGCTTCCTTTGAGGCTAAGGCTCAGGAACTGTCCTTGGCAGATAAGGGTGAGTATTTCGTTATTTGCCCTATGGGAAGCTACGAAAGAAAGAATTTACCTCTGCCTTTGGCTTTGCAGCTGATAAGAAAATTGGAGGCAAAAAAGCCAGTGTATCTGATTGGCGGCCCGGGGGAGAAAACTGTTTTGGAGGTTATGGCCAAGGCAGGCCGACTGCCCGCAGGACGGGTTTTGGCCGGGACGCTGAATCTACCAGAGCTGGCGGTGTTTTTGCAGAGAGCCAGAGCCATGATTTCTGTAGATACTGGCCCTATGCATATGGCGCAGGCAGTGCAATGTCCTACTGTGGCGGTATTCGGCCCTACAGATCCAGTTGTTTGGGGGCCTTGCAACAGCAACAGCCAGGTTGTATATAGAGGCGAGGAATGTTCTCCTTGCTGGGGCAAGGGTGAGTGCAGCAACAACAGGTGCATGGAGCTGATTAAGCTGGAGCAGGTATGGCAGGCTTTGGAGAAGGTGATGGCGCAGTAATGAGAAATTATAAAAATATTCTGGTAATCAACCTGATGCATATAGGGGATTTGATGCTGGCCACGCCGGTATTGAGAACTCTCCGCGCTAATTATCCTCAGGCTAAAATATCTATTTTGGTAGACAAAAAGCTGGCGGATTTGGTGCGCTGTAACAAGCATATTGATGAATGCCTTTTGATTGACAAAAAGGGCAAGGACGATAAGCTGACCAATTTTATTAAATATATTGGGGAAATCCGCAAAAAGCATTTTGATTTGGTTATCAATCTTCATCGTAACGAACGAGCTTCAGCCATTGCGGCCTTTAGTGGTGCAGATACCATTGTAGGCTATGCCAAGCCGGGCTTTGGTCTGTTTTTTGATAAGGCTATGCAGAATCCTTCCGTGGCCCATCATATCGGCCGAGGGCCTTGGGGCTTGCTGCCACCTCATCGCTATGTACCTGGTTGGAAGCATCAGGTTCATGCTCATTTGGAGGTGTTGAAGCAGGCTGTTGGGGTAGAAAAAATCGACGATGGCGGTTTGGAAATGTGGCTGCCTCAGGAGGCTTTGGATAAAGCGGAAAAGCTTTGGCAGGAGAATTTTGCCCCAGACCAGCAGGTGGTAGCCTTTAATATTGGCGCCAGCTGGGAAACTAAAAGATGGCTGGACAGCTATTTTGCGCAATGTGCAGATGAGCTGATTGAGAAGGGCTATGCGGTGGCTTTCTTTGGCGGCCCAATGGATATAGAGATGGTGGACAAATGCCGCAGCTTGATGAAGCAGGGAAATAGTCCTCTTATCAAGGTATTTACTGGCAAGGTATCCCTGGCGGAACTGGGAGCCTTATTGCGTAAGTGTGCTTTGTTTCTGACCACAGATTCCGGCCCTATGCATGTAGGGGTATCTCAGCATGTGCCGGTGGTAACTATGTTTGGGGCTTCCCCAGTGCCGGGATTCTATCCCTATGATGGTCGGGATGTGCTCATCAAGGCACCAGTTAGCTGTCACCCTTGCGGCATACATCAATGTCCTCACCTTGGGGAGGCTAATCTGGCTTGTATGAAAAAGATTACCCCGGAGCTGGTTATGAAATATGTGTGGGAGCTGCTGGAGAAATATGGCAAGATGGCTGGCAAAATGTCAGTGGAATATGGTAATTATGCGTGCAGAGTGGTAGAGGCCAGTCTGTGAAGGGAAGAATAATATGACTGTACACAAGGATAAGCTGTTGGATTTTGTGCTTAATGGCATTTCCAAGACCAGAATTCTGGTAGTGGGAGATGTAATGCTGGATAGATATTACTACGGAGAGGTTAGTCGAATTTCTCCAGAGGCACCGGTGCCTATTAATCATGTCCTGCGCATTGAGGATACTATGGGCGGCAGTGCAAATGTGGCTCATAATCTGGCTTTGCTGGGGTGCAAAACCTATATTGCCGGTTTTGTAGGCAATGATTATCACTGTCAGACCTTGATGGACAAATTTACCTCCAGAGGTATTGATTACAAGGGCATTATTCATCGGGATGCTCCAACCACTACCAAGTTAAGGGTTATTGGTGGGCATCAGCAGATGCTGCGACTGGATTTTGAGGATACAGAGCCAGTAGGAGAGCAGTATGCTCACCGCTTAATAGATTATGTGGAGCATATGCTGCAGCAGGGGCTGGATGCGGTAATCCTTTCGGATTATGGCAAGGGAGCCTGTACCGATGAGGTGTGCACCAGTGTTATTCAAGCCTGTCGAGATATGGCGGTGCCAGTGTTTGTGGATCCAAAGGGCGTGGAATGGGATAAATACGGCGGTGCGGATTATATTACGCCAAACTTCAAGGAGCTGAATGCCGTACAGCCAAGGCCTATTCGCAATAGAGATGAATACATTGAGCAGGCCGCTCAGTATGTTATGGACGAGTATTTTATCCGCAATGTATTGGCTACCCGTTCCGAGCATGGTGTGTCCTTGATACAGCCAGAGGAAGGAATTGTCCATATTCCTACCAAGGCTCAGGAGGTATTTGATGTATCTGGTGCAGGTGATACAGTGATTTCTGTTTTTGCCTTGGGTATTGCCGGAGGATTGAAGCCTGTTGATGCCGCATATTTAGCCAATTTGGCCGCCAGCGTGGTAGTAGCCAAGCTGGGAACCTATGCTGTTAGCAATGCAGAATTGCAGAATGTTTTGACGAAAAAGGAGCATGAGGACAAATGATTATTGTAACTGGTGGTGCCGGCTTTATCGGCAGTAATATTGTTAAGGAATTGAATCGTCAGGGCCGTAAGGATATTTTGATTGTTGATGATTTGAATAACCGCAAAAAGGAAAATCAGAGCTATCGCAATCTTCGTGGTTTGCAGTTCCTGGATTATATGTACAAGGATGATTTTCTTGAGGCTATTTTGCATGAGGATATTGACGGTAGTGATGTAGAGGTTGTTTTCCATGAGGGAGCTTGCTCCGATACTATGGAATACGATGTAAACTACATGATGCAGGCTAACTATGAGTATTCCAAGGCTGTGCTGCATTTCTGCATGGATCATAGAATTCCTTTCCTCTATGCTTCCTCTGCTTCTACCTATGGCGGCGGTGAAAATGGCTTCCGGGAGGGAGATGAGTGTGAGGATGCTTTGAATCCATATGCTTTCTCCAAGCTGCTTTTTGATCGCTATGTGCGCCAGCAGATGCCTTATGCCCAGAGCCAGATTGTAGGCTTGAAGTATTTTAATGTTTATGGGCCACAGGAGCATCACAAGGGCAATATGGCTTCTATTTTCTATCAGCTGTATCATCAGGTAAAGAGAGAGGGTGTTTGCCGTCTGTTCAAGGGCTATGGTGAATATGGTGATGGGGAGCATCGTCGTGACTTTGTATATGTCAAGGATGTTGTCAAGGTAAATCTCTGGTTCTGGCAGCAGCAGGGCCCAAGCGGTATCTATAACTGCGGTACTGGCCATGCCCATTCCTATAATGAGGTAGCAGAGGCTGTTATTGAGGCTATGGGACAGGGACATATTGAATATAGAGAGTTCCCAGAGGTGTTGAAGGGCAAATATCAGTGCTTTACTGAGGCAGATCAGACTCAGCTGTTGGATGCAGGTTATGATCAGGGCTTCTATGATATGAAGGAAGCTGTGAAGGAATACTGTGATTTCTTGGATAACGGCGGATATTTTAAATATGGCAAATAAAGCGGTGTTTTTTGATAGGGACGGCACATTGAATGTGGATGTGCATTATCTCTATCGGCCAGAGGATTTTCAGTGGACACCGGAGGCGGTGGAAGCCATAGAATACTGTCATCAGCAGGGGTATCTGGTGGTGGTCATTACCAATCAAAGCGGAGTGGCCAGAGGGTACTATACCGAGGCTGAGGTGCAGAGGCTTCATCATTGGATGAATGAGGAGTTGGCAAGGCAGGGGGCAAAGCCTATTGATGCCTTCTATTATTGTCCTCATCATCCCCAGGGCAAGGTGGCAGCATACGCCAAGGAGTGCAGCTGCCGCAAGCCACAGCCTGGAATGCTGCTGCAGGCCTGTCAGGAAATGAACATAGAACCAGCTAGGTCATATATGGTAGGAGACAGCCCAAGAGATGTAGAAGCCGGGGAAAAAGCTGGTGTAAAAGGAGTGCTGTATACAGGCGGCAGTTTGTTGGCATGTGTAAGGGAAAATATAGATTAGATGCTATGAAAATATTGTAAGAGAATCTGGAGGAATTATAGGGTGGAAAGAATATCAACAAATAATGTATTGGGTATAGAGAAATGGATATTTTATTTTCTGTGTGGCTTTGCATTATTTAGTAGCACATCTATTGCTATGGGGAATGTTTTTTTGAGTCTGGCAATAGTGGCAGGGGCTGTTAGATTATGGAAGAAGCATGATGATATTCGCGAATTGCTAACAGTTGATAAGAGTTTAGCGGTGCCGTTTTTACTTTTTGTGGCAGCGGCTGTTTTTACCTCTTTTTTTTCTTCAGATGTAGTAAAAAGCTTTAGGGTGATTAGTGATCATTATTTGTATAGAATGACGGGATTTTATGTTGTCCTAATGTTTATTCGCCATAAAAAGCAGTTAGTTCAGTTATTGGTATTAGCATTTATATCTCATATAATCAATGATGCGGTATGTGTATATCAGGCTGTGAGTAATGGATATATACGTACTAGCGGAATAATAGGCAGCATGATGACAGGTGGTTCGTTGGATGTTTGGATTCCCATTATCGCTGTAGCTCTGATGAGTGGAAAGTTGCAGGGAAATAAAAAATATATTTTTTGGTTTGCCAGCATTATAGCCTTTGGAGGACTGATATGTAATGCGACTCGTGGTACCTGGCTTGCTATGGTCGTTACAATACCGCTGTTGATGCTATTATACATGCGCTCCAAGCTTAGGGCTTTAGCAACTATTACTGTAGTTATGGCATTGGTAGCAGGTTTATTTATGTCTATGCCTAGCTTCCAGCATAAGGTGTCATCTATAGGAGATACAAAGATGCAGAGCAATGCAGAGCGTTTATTACTTTGGCAGAGTGCATATAATATGTTTCAGGATTATCCATTAACTGGTGTAGGCTATGCCACATTTAAGAAAAATTATCAGGAAATATATATATCACCAGAGGCCAAGGAGCCTTATTTAGGTCATGCCCACAATAATTTTTTCCATGTCTTAGCGGAGTGTGGCTTTATAGGAGCTGCTTGTTTGCTAATATGGTGGTTGGGGACAGGTGTATATTGTATTAAGGGATGGCTACGCCAAAGAAATCCTGGCTATTTAGCTCTATTAGGGCTTTTTATGGGTATTATGTTACAAGGTCTTACGGAATATACAATGGGAGATTCCATTGTTATGAAGCTGTTTTGGTTTATGTTGGGATTAGCATATCAATGGATACATGTGTGCACAGAAGAAATTGATAGATAAGAGGTGACAGTATGGCAACATTAGCAGTTGTAATACTAACCAAGAATGAAGAAAAAAACATAAAGGATTGTATAGCCAGCGCCTCTTTTGCAGACGACATTCTGGTGGTGGATTCTGGCAGTCAGGATAATACGGAAAAACTGGCTAAGGAGGCTGGGGCTAGATTTATTTATCATCCGATGGGGGATGATGGCTTTGCCGGTCAGCGTAATTTTGCCTTGGAGCAGATAAATACCGATTGGGTTTTTTATTTGGATGCTGATGAGCGGATTACGAAGGCAGCTGCTGAAGGGATTCAAAATGTAGTGAAGCAAAATATTCCTGCTGCCTATAATATTAAACGGTATCAGATTGTTTTTGGTCAGATGATGAAATATGGTGGACATGGGCCGGATTATTCCTTGCGTTTATATCCAACAAAAAATGTACATTGGCAAGGGGTGGTACATGAGCATGCAGATATTGGTGATTTGCAGGTGCATTTGTTGCCAGGCATATTGGAGCACTATACTTATACAGAATGGAATGCTTATTATATAAAATTTAATTTATATACCACTATGATGGCAGAAAAAATGCATCAGGACGGGAAAAGGGCATCCTTTAAGGATATTATTCTCCATCCTGCCTTTGCCTTTATACGTTTTTATTTTTTACAGCAGGGATTTCGGGAAGGAAAACTAGGCTTTATTTTTGCCGTAAATCACGTATTTTACACAATGGTGAAGTATTTAAAGCTAATGTACATGGATAAGGAAGAGTAATTATGCGATTTGCAATAATGGAAACTGTGGTCACTCCTGGAGGACATGAAATAGATTTCGATAGGCTGTTGGTGGAGGAATTAACCGACCTTGGACATACGGTAGAATTTTATGTACCTGAAGGGCATGAATTCAAATGGAACTATGGGGTACCAGTGCATCGTCTGCCTGGCAAGGGAATCTCATATCAGGGGGCCAAAGGTATAAAAAAGCTGTTACTCTCTTTTCAGCGTGAGAGAAATCGGCAGAAATGGTATAAAGGGATGTATGTAAATGCTTGCCAGCATAATTTTGATGCCATCATTGTGCCTTCTGCCACTTATCGGTATTTGAGAGGCCTAAAGAGAAGTCCGCTGCAGCACTCCCCAGTGCCTGTGTTGTTCTTGATTCATGGAGCAACGCCAGAGGAGGCCTTGAAGCTGAATCAAATGGCTATATATTTTAAGCACGAAAAAAATATAAGGATAGGGGTACAAACTTTTGCGCCTAAAAAGCTTCGCTTAACTTCGCCAAATATTAAGGTTTATGGTCCTCCAAATTATATTCCTAGAGATATAGACGCCGAAGCAGAGCGGCAGAAATATGATATGGATGTATTGCGGTTGGGCTTTTTTGGTCAGTATCGCAAGGAAAAGAAGATAGAGGCTTTTTTGGCAGCTTTTCTGTCCTGTAAATTTACTCGCCCTGTAAAGCTGATTTGTCAGGGAGCAACTCAGACCCAGGAGGATGCCGATGATTTTGCCCGCATCATTGAAAAATATAAGGGGCATGATAATATTGAATTTTGGAATAAGCCATTGATTGGTGATGAGTGGCAGAGAGGTTTAGCCAGTGTAGACACCCTGGTTCTGCCTTATGGAAATGATAGGTATCTTTATCATACGGCAGCTCTTATTTCCAATGCTATGGGGTATAAAAAATCCATTATTGCAGCCCATAATGTAAATCCAGAAATACTAGCCCATTATTTTATGGGGATGGGCTTTTTGAATGGGAATATGCAAGCCTTGAAGCAGTGCATAGAGCTATTTGTTAATACCTATGATGAAAACAAGGAAAAATATGAACAGGCTCTAGCCAAGGCTTATGATGATTTCTCACCACGGAGATTAGCAGAGAATATTGTAGCATTGGCTGAAGGAGACTTTGGCAAGCCAAAAAGATAATTAATGGATGATAATAGGCAGCAGGTGGGATTGTGCAGAAATATATAAAATTAGGCAAACAAATCTATAACATGGAAAATAACCGTGAACAGCGGCGCATGGTGGTATTTGTGTTGCGCTCTATGTGGCATGATGGAGATATGAAAAAGCTGATAGCTTTTTTTGATGCTAATGAGGTATTGCGCAAATTTCAGGAAAGACATCAATTTCATATAGAGCAGGTCACAAGATGTTTTTTTTACAATGGAGCTAGCTTTAAAGAACGTATGGCTTTGATTTGTGAGCATTATAGATATTTAACTGAAATTATGCAGCCAGAAGCATTTATGCAGGTGTGTTGTTATAATTCAAGGCCAAGGTATAGATTGTGGGAAGGCGATTTTGAAGGACAGCCTATATGGACTGAGTTGCTGATGAAGGCTGGTCAGCGCAAGGAAGGCTGCTTGTCTGTTGCTATCAAATATGAAGGTAAAGATTTTTATCAGATTATCTTTTGGATAAACAAGGATAAGGATGGACATGAAGCCATGTATATCGGAGCCATGCAGGGGCCAAATTTAGAAGAATCTCGAGATGTAATAAAACGTATGACTAAGTGGGCACATGGCTATAGAACGAAAAACTTAATTTTGTATATGACACAGGCTGTGGCGAGAGCGCTGGGCTTGAAGAAAATATATGCTGTTTCCAATTATGGCTATTATGCTAATAACCATGTAAGAGCAGATAGAAAGCTAAAAACAAATTTTGGTGATTTTTGGTTGGAAGCTGGAGGCAAGGAAAACGAAGACAAGAGATTTTACGAGTTACCTTTGGTAGAGCCTCGTAAAACTATGGAAGAAGTACCCACCAGAAAAAGAGCTGTATATAGACGCAGATTTGCATTCCTGGATGAGGTAGATGCAGAGATAGAGCAGGCTGTGCAGAGAACATTAAAATAGACCTGGTATAGAGCATAGAAACTATGAATAAACAGGAGATTGAACGAATATGAATATATTATTAGCTTGTTTTGCAAAAATGGTAGATGACTCTGGCGGATTAGCCAAGGTTACCTGTGCTTTTGCTAAGGAGATGTATGAAAGAGGACATAGGGTAACTCTGGTATATTCAGATGACAAGGAAGGAAAATTCTTTTTTGATGTTCCTCAGGACGTGCAGTGTTATAATTTGCATCATTATAAGGGACAGCACATTCTATTTCCGTTAAGCTACAAAATAAAAAGAGAAATATTGCGAGCCATAGATCAGCGCAAGGGCCGGGCGGTAAATAATGAATTTACTGAGAAATTTCTATTGGATAATGTTCGAGATATTTTGCAGGAAGTAAAGCCGGATGTTATAGTTGCTTCTCAGCCAGCAGCAAGCAAGGTATTGCTTTCGGATTTAAAAATAAATATACCAGTTATAACCATGTCGCATGGTGATCCAGAAGATTATTTTCATACATATCCTGTTAAGGAGCTTCCGTCCTTGGGATTAAGTGCTGCATGTCAGGTACTTATGCCATCCTTTGTCAAAGCAATAAAGCAAAGATTTCCTCAGGAGAGGGTAGAGGTTATAGGAAATTCTGTTCCTCAACATGATAAGCCTGTGGATTTATCTAAGATAAAATCCACTTATAAGATTATCTGTATTGGCAGATTAAATAGAAATCATAAAAGGCCTCATTTATTAATCGAGGCTTTTGCCAAGCTGGCAAAGGATTTTCCTAATTGGCAGGTTGAGTTGTGGGGAGCTGAGGATAAAAAGAAATATACTAAAAAGCTGCGGGATATTATTATTCAGAATGATTTAGCAGAAAGGGTATTTCTGAAGGGGACGACCAATAATGTTAATGATGTACTAAATCAGGGGGATATATTTGTATTTCCCAGTGCTTATGAAGGATTTGGGTTAACCTTGGCTGAGGCAATGAGCATAGGCTTGCCTGGTATAGGCTATAAAAACTGCTCTGCTGTAAACGAGCTAATACAGGATGGCGTAAATGGCTTGCTGGCTGATGATGGCGTTGATAGTCTGGCCGAGAAAATGCAGCAATTGATGGGGAATCAGGAAATGCGCGCAGGGTTCGGCAAAGCATCTCATGAAGCTATGAAACAATATAATTCTGCTATTATTTGGGATGAATGGGAAAAACTTATAGCAGAGGTTGTAACCTGTAATTAATATTCATATATTTTAGCTATAGGTTAGATGATAGATGGAGGAATAATAGTGGTCTTAAAGTACTTTATTATAAGTTGTTTTGTTTTTGTTGTGTCATATATATCGTGGATGAAATTTTCATGTGGTTATGATAGAAAAGATATTCGTACGAATATCATACGGCTATTAAGCCCTATAGTAGTACTTTACGTCGCACAATATTTTGTTGAAAATGATATAGTGGTATCTATTTCTGCAATTGTGGGTATGTTATGGATATTAGCTATACCATTAGTGAATTACATTACATATGTTAGGAATAGTGACTCTAATATATGTAATGTAGAGGTTGATAATACTAGAGATATTGTTGTTGGATTATATGTGATTCCAGCACTTATTTTTTTTAGCATTTTTTTATTTAGTGCATGTCCATTTAGTATCATAGCAGCGACGGTATTTTGTATGATTATGTTTATGCTGTCTGTTGTGCCACTTATGTATATAGCACATTTTTATATTTACAAAATTGCACCAACAGAATCAGCCATTAAAGCAGTTCAAGATACTTATTGGAGTGAAGCCCTAGAATATATATTAACATATATAGGAAAAGTTAAACTAGTTGTTAGTATTATTGCTTTCGTGTTATTCAGTGCAATTATTATATTAATATGTGCAAATAATAATGCTTTACAAATTTTTTCCGAAGTTCACAATATATATTACATAGCCGTTGTTTTAGTTATAAATACGTTTCTATTGGTCAAATCATTTGTAAAAACAGATATATACATTACTTATCGTAGGGTAAAACGAAAAAAAGAAAACGATTTATTATATAGGGAAAATGCTCTAAAAAGAAATATTGATTTGAGTATTGAAAAGTCTTTACCAACTACATTGCCAGGGACTGTAATTATTATTTTGGGAGAAGCGGCATGTAGGGATTATATGCATGTTTATCATAAAGATATTGTTTATGATAATACACCTTGGATGGAAAGTTTGGAAAAGGATGATAACTCAGTAATATTTAATAAAGTTTTTGCATGTTATAATCAGACTGCCGATGTAATAAAGAGAATTTTTACAGAAATGAGTCAATATAATGATAAGGAATTTTATAATGCTGCTTCGATATTGGAAATTGCTAAAAAGGCAGGATATAAAACATATTGGTTTTCAAATCAGACAGATGCAACAATAGATGATTCTCCAGAGGCACTGTTATCTAGTATGGCTGATATTATAAGGGCCAATAAAGATACTAAAAAATGTGAATATGATCATTCTATGTTGAAACTACTAGATAAGATAAATCCTCAAGAAAATAATTTTGTTGTTTTTCATTTAATAGGTAGCCATGGAAAATATGAAAGACGTTTTCCTAATGATTGGGCAAAGTGGCCTGTTGATACGGAAGAATCTGCATATCATAATTCAATATTATATACAGATGAATTTATTGAGAAAGTTTATGAATATGCTAGAAGAAAACTTAATTTACAGATAATGTTATATCTTTCTGATCATGGAGAAAATTTAAAGTATGGACATTATCCAGCATTAAAGACAGGAGATAATGTTCGAATCCCAATGTTCATAAAGGTTTCTGAAGAATATGCCAAATTGTATTTAGATAGGTTAGAGATGATGAGAAAACGTAAGAATGAATACTATTCAAACGATATGGTATATAATACTCTGATAGGGCTGTTGAACATTGATACGGATAGATATGACGCTAGGGAGGATATAACATCAAAGGCTTATGGATATGGAAAAGATACAGTAAAAACATTTTTGGGCGAAGCGTTAGCAAAGGATTATGATTGAAATATAATGTGTACTGGTATCTAACATATAAATGCTGTACAGAAGAATGTATAGTCATGAATGAGGTCATAGACATATGTGGTGGAGGTTAATGTGATAAATGATAGCTGTTATTACAGTAGCATTGGTGGTAATTTTTGCTTACCACATGCTATCAAAAATATTTTGGGGATTTTTAATACTGCTAGTTATGAATTTTTTATGGTTTTTTCTATATCTATCTGATGCTTGTTTGATTTATTTTTTTAGATGCTATATTAGTAGTGAATACTTTATATCATTTAGAGAAAAGTTAATGAGTAATACAGATATATATCGTTACGGTATACCACTTTATGTGCATTTGTCATCAGGGTTAGTGATATTAATATTATCATCGTTGTTACCGTTTGGTGGATTCATATCCATGATTATAGTTTATATTGTATATACGTTTGTTTATTGCTTTGGTATGTATAATAGATATTATGTAGACAAAGAAGCTTATGAAAAAGTTTTAAAGGTGAACAAGGATTTTTATAGTATATACATTATGCCAGCTAGTGCATTTGTGGCGATTTCAGGGTATTTAGCTACAATTACTGGTGTGACTATTAAGGAAGGTTCTTTATCTGTAGAACTATTTTATTTAGTGCAGAATTTACTAAACATAAATTCTGGATATGAACTTCCTATGCTTATTATATTGTCGCCTATGTTGTTTTTTTTATTTATGTATATATTAAGCCTCCCTTTACAACTATTAATTTATCTTAGTATATGCTTAATAGATCATATGAACAAAAGCATTGAAAGTTATAAAAAAATTAATAAAACGATTTTTAAATTTCTGCCTTTATGAGATAAAAATGAAGTATATGGATGTTAGTACATGAGCATATTACCTCAAAATGATGCTAATACGCTTAGAATAATTGAGAAATATCTTATTAATATTGGGAAAATGTTGATTTCTCCTCCGCAGAAAACATGCATACATTATATACGCTATAGAAAAGATGGTCAGTATTATGATAATATGAAATTATCGACATTTCGCAGCAAAAAAATCTGCGCAAAGTATCATATCGTATAATATATGATGGACATAATATATTAGTAAGGATGATGCTACATCACATAGAAATCCAGGTGGGAAAATAATAATACCACCATATCAACCACATATTCATATTTATACAGAGGGATATAATGATAAATTTGCATGTCCCTTGCCTAATTGTTTTAGTAATGCAGATGACATAATACAACTTTTTATGGAATTTTTATCATATTCTAATGATCTTAATGCAGATAAAATAAGCATGGTCAGACAGGAGGTGTTATTTGATGACTACTGATTTTGCATGGATTGATGAATATTATAACTGGTTGCGTGGTAATGCATTCATCAAGCAGCTACAGAATGGGTAGTAGAGATTGTTATTGGAGATTTGTTGGCAGATGGTATGACTTTGCTAGGTAAAAAACGGAAAGAAATAATTCAGAAAATATTAGAAAACTAAAAAATGATTGAAAATATCAAATATACGGTGATTTATACCGAACTTAAGAGTTAGATTAGAAGTGCTAACTTTTGAGTTCGGTATTTTTTGCGACAAAATCGTCTTTTAAACGCTGACTTAGATGATATTATGTGTTTGAAATGAAAAGAAAGGAGGTTTAATAGCAAATTTTAGGAGCAATATAACAAAAAGGGGGTATATTTCTTATTATGCGAATTCTCTCGTATAGGACAATTTTTTGTAGTGTAGACTGTATAATTAAAATGTGAAAATGGAGGTTATGTTAAATGAATATTTTTTTTGATGTATTGAAAACAGTATGTAATCCAGAGACAATATATAATATGTATAGTGTTATAGAAACAAATTATGTCAGTAGTGGATTGCTATTTATATATTTTTACTATATAAAGTCATTTTCTATTGCATTCTGTATTACTGTTGTTATCAGTAGGGCCGTTCAATGTATTTATAGCTGCTATCGATATTTGAACCAAGAACATCAAGGGATAGATAAAAATACATTTAGCAGGAGTAGAAAATCGGTATATTTTGCATTGGGTTCGATAGTAGTAATTGGTTGGCTGGGCTTCGCTGTGCTTTGTAATCAAAAACATATAGAGAATGAATATGAGCTTATTAATTTCATAT
>OQVS01000056.1_pt1 | contig 51613 bp, 19 predicted proteins | sample 1691601 | NCBI WGS metagenome assembly OQVS01 (sample SAMN03418268, study PRJEB22391) | human gut metagenome | biome: human-gut; feature: organic feature; material: feces | host: Homo sapiens | place: Tanzania | collected 2013-01 | reverse complement strand
GCGACAAGATCAAGGTGAAGTTGATGGAGATTGATCCTAAGACTGGCAAGTACAAGCTCTCTCACCGTGTGTTGATGGAGAAGCCAGAGGGTTATGTTGAGCGTGAGCGTCGTCCACGTCCAGAGCGTGGTGAGCGTCGCCCTCGTCGTGATGACCGTCATGAGGGTCGTGGTGAGCGTCCAGCTCGTCAGCCACGCCGTTACGAGCATCGTAACGATGAGCAGGCTCCTAAGGATTTCAACGATTCTTTGGACCACAACAATGATTAATCATCTTCAGAAAATGATGGATTAATCATCATCCGATTCGAATATATCATTTCGAATATATATATAATAAGGTGTATCTCAGCAAATGGGATACACCTTTTATTTTTTAAAACTACAAGGAAATTCCTTAAAAGTTTTAGTGAAAGTTATCGGGGCGTATTGGGCAGATGGTCAGGAATATGTCCTCTTTTTGTCTAAAATATAGTTGCATTCATAGGAATGCAACACCTAAATTATAGGAATGCAACTATTTTGTTGAGGAATGCAACACCTTTTTTCGTTTTTTTTCTCTAAATTTGTCAACCAAACCTATTGATTGAATTTGTTAATGATTCCAGACAGCGTTTTTAAATTACAGTAAAAGAGTGTTTGATTCCAGTCTGAATTTGAATTCCAGTAAGAGTGAATGGTCATGTTCTTTGATATAGGCAAGAGTGAATGATAAAGTTCTTCGATATATATTAATTCTAATAATAGTTTTTATGAAGCATTTTCTACAACAAATGAAAAGAGATGCCCTGGCTCCTCCAAGAAGAGCTTGGGCTATGCGGCATTGGGCATTGAGCCTGCTGCTATTGGTAATGTTACAGTTTGTGGGTTCAACAGCCAAGGCGCAAACGCCTTGGGTGTATGATGTGCATGGACAAAATTTTCCAGGAACGTTGCACGTTTATTTCAATTTCAACTTTTTCTGTTGGGATGGAGATAATGGTGCATACGATGATGAGGTGTGGCTCCAGGTGAACGGTAAAGATGTTATCAATCTTAAAACAGTATGGAGTCTTATTTCGGGTAGTCGTAACAACGAAGATAACCTGAAGAAGAAAAATTATAACTGGGTAGTTGGTACTCCAAAATCTTTTTCCAAAAATGGCTATAGAGGCACGGTCGCTCTCAGTAACATTCGAAATACAGGAGGCAAATGGATGGGTACTACAGTTGATCTTATTCTGGAACGTTGGATTTACAATAATTCAAATGAGATTACGATTCGAGGAAAGTGGAGATATAAGGACAACTCTACCAGTAATGACCTAAAAGTCAAAGTCGGAACATTCAACTTCCCTTCGATGTCTTGGCCTGACATTTATTTTAAGCGTACTGCCAATGGGGTAGTTCAGGCTTATTCCACGAATTTGCTAAAAGAAAAATATAATAACTGTGGGGGTAAAGATAAATCGGGTACTTTAAGGTATGCTTATCGTTTCTCGAAGAAATATGAGGGAAACGTAAATTGGCCAAGCGAACCGATCAAGATTGAAACTTATTGGGATAATCTCAATTCTACTCCCAAGAAGGTGAAGACGGATTTTGTGGATTGTACAGAATCTGCAACTTCGGCTTATGTGACAATGAAACTTGACAATTTTGAGGCTCATTGCCTGCATCCTTTTATCACTCGTTTTGCGCCCAATTATAGGTCATATCCTCTTAACGGAAGCCAATGTATAGAGAACAATGTCTATTTTAATAGAAGTTATGAGAGGGACCATTGGGTCAATGGATATCCACGTCCAAAGTCGATTTCTACTTCTACCAATTCCTGGACAAAGAATGTGATCCTCTCTTGGACACCGGAAATTGCTGATCCTAGCCATGTGACCACACAGGGTAAATGGGTGGTTTTCCGCAGGAAGAGTGGTTCGAGCACTTATGAAAAATTGAAGGAATTGGCATATAGTGACGAGCAGGCATCATATACAGATGAGGATACTAAGGACTACAATACTACTTATTATTATTATGTGGCATTCCAACCGAATGAATGGAATACTTCCATAATGAAGCCAGAGGATGCTACCAATTTGTATAAGAGTACTTATACGTCTATATCAACGAGCAACCCTCTGAAGTCTATATTGGCATCGAATAATTTGGATAATAAAATTACAGTGACTTGTAGTTTCTATTCTTTCGAAAATGCTACGTCTTCTAACCCTTATAAACTTCTGGTTTATCGCCGTGCAAAAGGTACTACGGATTGGGGAGAAGTCTTCCATGAGACAACTATTAGTGACAAGAACGTCACAAGTCATTCCTTTGATGATACCAAAATTGCCAATGCTTGCGTGAAATACCAATATATGATGAAAGTTGCAGCACAAGAAACAACTTTCACAAGTAACATATGTGATGGTGGTATTGATGGAAACTCTGAGGTGACTAGTGTCAATGCAAGCCGTGGAGCTTACAGCGGTACAGTGCGTGTCAACTGGGATGTCAAGCAAGTAGGTACAGACTTGACCTATTTCAATGTGCGCCGTCGCCTCTTAGGAAGCGATGCAGAATATCAAAATATATATACTACTTCTGGTGTGGCTGAGACTTATACATACGAGGATAATTCTGCTCAACCAGGCTCTTACTACCAGTATGAGGTGGAATGTTATCGCAAGTGTAAGGAAACAGGAACTATTAGTCCTGGTGCATCACAAGAAACGGATGGTTTTGCTCTTGCTACGGGAGTTGTCAGCGGTCGTATATCTTATGATACAGGCACGGCAGTGGAAGGTGTGAAAGTGATAGCGGAAGCAAATAATGCTGATGGAGAAAAACTGACGGCATTCCATGCGCTCAGCACTACCAAAAATGTGACCTCTCAGGTGGGTATTGCCAAGCCTAAAGAGACGATGGCATCTTTGTTCGGTAATCCATGGACTGCACAGACGTATATCAAGATAGACCAATTCCCGGAAAATGGTATGCACGTCTTCGCTACCAATTTTTTCTATTTTGCAGTTGGATCTACAGGTGATCTCAGTATAGGACTATCTTATCTTAAAAATAACAATCTAGAGATTGACCGCCGTTATTTGGACAAGAAAATTACAATAGCGAATGGCAAGTTCTATAATGCATCTGTTTCTTTCGATGGAAATGCAACATATACAGTGCGTGTTATAGGGGAAAACGGAAAATTCCAAAGTGCCAAGGTGCAGATTTCAGATCCAAGTGCATATAAGATGGTTGATGCCATTTTGTCTGCAAATAGGGATTACTTGCCTGAATCTGGACTTTGGTATGGAGATAGCAGAGTTGATAACCAAACTTATTCTGGTGTCATCGACGAATGTCGCTTCTGGACAAAGGAATTGACAGACGACCAAATCAAGAAGAACTATAATCACACGCTGTCGGGCAGTGAGGATGGTCTCTACTTGTATTATAAGTTTGATGAGGGTATTACTAATCAAACCATAGCTTATGACTACTCGAAGACGGGTGGCGTCTCTAATGGAAACCATGGAAAAATCGTCGACATGGAAATCACCGATGACGTGCCTTCGGAGGATCAACTCTCCTTGTCGGCATATACCGACGTGAATGGTAACTATACCATCAGTGGCGTGCCTTTCTCTGGCGATGGTACCAGCTATACTATCCGTCCTTCCATGGGCGCACATGAGTTCTCTGCTGCCAAGGCAAACCGCTTTGTCAGTGCACAGTCGCTTGTTCACAATGGTGTTGACTTCCAGGATGTCAGTTCATTCCCTGTCAGCGGTGTCGTATATTATCAAGGTACTACAATCCCTGTAGAGGGTGTGCAGTTTGCCGTGGATGGTGTGTCTTGCACCAAGGACGGTGAGTTCATCCAGACCAATGAGAAGGGTGAGTTTACCATCAGCGTGCCTATAGGCAATCACTATATCAGCGCGAGCAAGCTCGGTCATGAATTCTGCAATGCGGATGGTAAGTCTTATAAGGGCAATGGATATTATCCTAGCCAGAATGAGGAGAGCAACAAGATGGAGACCATCGAGTTCACCAACCCATTATTGTCGGGTCTTACCTTCTATGACACCACGCTTGTACCTATTGCAGGTCGTGTGACGGGTGGTGCGATAGAGAATGAGAAACCGCTTGGTTTGGGACAGTCTGTCAACAACATTGGTCAGGCTACATTGACCCTGAAGGCTTCTGATACTTATAGTATGAATGTAAGTCTGGAAAAGAATGGACAGGCTTATGAATATGTGACGGCAAAGACCGATAGAGTATTTGCTGTTCCTGCTGATGCTGTTTGTAACTCAACTACTACTGTGGGTTCCGGTTCTGCCGATAAGGCACGTATCATTACCATCAAGACCGACCCTAAGACCGGTGAGTTTGCTGCTATGGTTCCACCGCTTCAATATACTGTGACAGGAATTAAGATTGACAGCAACAGCGATATCAGTTGGAATACGGCTGAAATCATCAATGCTACTGATCCACAGGCTACATCTGCCGATTCTATCAAAGTAGAGGATGGCTATAAGAAGTTTGAATATGTAGCATCGCTGAAGAAGAGTTACCGCAGTTCGGCTATCCTGGATGTGGTTCAGAAGAATGTAGAGGCTGAAGGTGCCTTTGGTGAACCAACCTATGAGCTGGTTGCTGAAGATGGCACCAAGAAATCGATAGAACTATATAATAAGGAGAAAACGTTTACTCTGCCAAAGACTGCAAATGCGGATGCCTATACCTTCGGTTATCCGATCTTCGTTCAGGGAGGCAACTACGAGTTCGACCTGAGTTTGTATGAAAAGTATTACAACCATGACGCAGATGCTCCTGTCAAGGAGTCAAAGGTGCCATTGGCAAACAATACGGTGAACATCACCAACCAGATGGGATTTGGTACTTCTGTCTATGTCACTGGTGACAAGGACGGTGAGGTATATGAGTCTTCTCAGACTGAAATCGAGCTCGACTCTTTAGGTCATGGAACCTACTCTTGGCAAGCTGGTTCTCCAAATATCCTGACTCCTTACACCCGTACGCTCACGATGAGCTATCCTATAGATGGTGTGGAGAAGAACTGGAGTGGCAACGGATTCCAGGGCATTGTCTTGGGACAGTTGACTTCGGGTAGCAACTTCGTGACCTCTGGTCCTGACGAGGTGATTATGATTCTTCGTGACCCAGCAGGCTCCGGATCAAATGCTTATATCGAGGAAGGACAGTCCTTCTCTACCACCAAGATGCGTGGCGGAACTATAAAATATGCCAATGAGACGAGCGTCAAGGCAAGCATGGGTTGCGAAACTACCATTACAACCGGTACGGCAGGTATGGGTGCTTTGGTAACTAAAGATACCAAAATAGAAGTGAAGAACGAGTTGGAAGTGGGAGTCAAGATTGACGAAGAGGTGAGAATGGGAAATACCACTGTCCAGACCATTACCACTACCAAGCGTATCTCTACCAGCGATCAGCCGGAGTATGTAGGCGATCAGGGTGACGTATTCATCGGTTCTTCTGTGAACTACAATTTCGGCAATGCCCGACAGGTAGGTATCTATGCGGCTGATGCTAATAGTGTGCCTGCGCTGGAGAAACGCGATGTGATGAGCGTGGGTACTCGTTATGGTACTGAGTTCTCCTATACTCAGAACTATGTGGAGAATGTACTGCTGCCAAACTTCAAGAAGTTGCGTAACTCTTGCTTGGTACATGTGAACAGCTATGATGGCTATGTCAATAACACTGACAAGCCGGTTTATATCACCAAGTTGTCTAATACTGATTCCAGATTAGGCTCCAACAATAGTGATAAGAAAGTTTGGGGAGCCAAGGCTTCCAAGTCTGGTGAACTTAGCGGTGAGTCTTATAAGATGGTCTTGCCAAAGAGTGCATACAATGGTTCTCAATTGAAGGACGACTATGTGGCAAGCGATACCATCGCCTGGTATAATGCGCAGATTTCTGCATGGACACAGGTTTTGGCCAACAATGAGAAGGCAAAGGTGACTGCCATCGAGAATGCTGAGTACAAGCGTACGAACTATTCTTTTGATGCCGGTTCAAGTGTGTCCAGTTCTACCCAATCGGTGAACAGTAAGGATTTCACCGTGGAAAGCGAGACTTCGCTGCTGATTGTAGGTAGTGGAAAACTTGGATTTGCATTTGATGGAAATGGTGTTGAGGTTTTTACAAAAGAAGAAAAGGGAGGTGGCGCGACTACCAGTGATGGCAGCACCGAGGAGTCTTCTCGTGAAGTGGGCTTCTCGCTTGTAGAGACTGGTGATGCCGATGCACTTTCTATTGATGTCATCGATGCTCCTGATGGATTTGGACCTATCTTCTATACTCGTGCCGGACAAACCAGTTGCCCATACGAGGATGAGGTGAAGACCAAGTATTACAGACCGGGTACTACCATCCAGACAAAGACTGCTCAGGTGGAGCAGCCTCATCTCAGTGCCAAGGAAACTTCTGTGACAGGTGTACCAAGTGGCAAACCTGCTACATTTACCATCTACTTGCAGAATACCAGTGAGGCTGATATCGACAGTTACTTCAACTTGAATGTGGTCGATTCTTCCAATCCAAATGGTGCTGCTGTCAAGATGGACGGTAAGGATGTGACCGCTGGTCGTACCATTCTCGTACCAGCAGGTGAGACTGTAACCAAGACTTTGCAGATTTCACAGACCAATCCTGACATTTATGATTATAAGGATTTGCAGCTTCGTATGTCAAGCACCTGTGATAGCAATATCGAGGAAATCCTGAAACTCAGTGCCTACTTCCAGCAGACGAGCAGTGATGTCTCTCTGAAGTCAGCTGAGAGTGCCATCAATATGGAGACTGGTACTTCGATGCATCTTACCATCAGCAATTATGATAAGAATGCTCGTGGTATGAAGAGCGTTCGCCTGCAGGTGCAGCAGCAGGGCAATCCGCAGTGGCTTACCGTGAAAGAGTGGGTAGTCAGCGAGAAGGAAGCGGCTGCTGATAAGAACAAGGGCTTGTTGCCTGATGAAGGTACATTCAATTATGTCTTCAGTATGGCAAACAATGATACTTATCCTGATGGACAATGGAATATCCGTACTATCACGGTGAGCAACTTCGGTGGTGAAGAGGTGACGAAATCTTCTGAGGTCATTTCCTTCTATAAGGATATGGCTCGCCCACAGGTGATTAGCAATCCTAATCCATCTAATGGCGTACTTACCGCTGACAGCGAAATCTCCTTGACTTTCAACGAGGATATTCGTTCTGGTGCGATGAGCAAGGCTGACAACTTCTCTATCCAGGGAGAATTGAATGATGCACAGGTGGCTCATGATGTGGCTCTGAATCTGACAGGTGGCGAAGGTGCCAAGACCAATGCCAACTTCAATTTAAGCAATAAGTCGTTTGCCGTCAATATGTGGATGCGTTACTCTGCCAAGGGTGAGGTATTCTCACATGGCACGAAGGCTGGCAGAATGACCGTGAGCGTGGCTGATGATGACAAGATGGTAGTTGATGTCAATGGACAGAAATATACCAGCGACAATGCTTTCAAGAAGAATACCTGGCAGTTTGTCAGCTTCAGTTATGATGCAGAGAAGCAGACCTTCAATGCCAATTATGCTTATGATGCCTTTGATGTTGTCTTGTTCAACAATTTAAAGGTAGGTGAGTACAAAGGCAATGGTCCTGTCACATTGGGTGAGAAGATGCAAGGTCAGATACATGATGTCAGTCTTTGGAATCAGGCTCGTCCTTGGAGTGAGGCTCAGAATGAAATGTACGAGCGGAAGACCCGTTATAGCGATGGCTTGATGGGCTATTGGCGACTGGATGAAGGTCATGGTGGTTTGGCTACCGACTATGCTCGCAGTCGTAATCTCGTTTTGCCTTCTGCTACAGCCTGGTATTTAGCAAGCAAGAATTATGCACTTGCCTTGGACGGAAAGACCGTCGTGGCTGTGGATGCTTCCAAGATTGCCACAACCCATGAGGAAAGCTATTTGGCTGAATTCTGGTTCCGTGCTGAGGAAAAACAGAATGGTAAGGCGAATGTCTTCGGATTCAATAACAAGGATAAGTTCGACATATTTGTTGATGAGGCTGGTTTGCTCAAGATGAATGTGAATGGTGCTGATTATGCAATCGGTTCTGACAAGGTGACTGACAACCAGTGGCACCATGTAGCTGTCAATGTGCTGAAGAGTACATCTGGTTCTGCTACTGTTTATCTCGATGGTGTGGCTAAGAAGCAGATGATGGCTTCTGTTCTTCCTGCCATCCAGACAAGTAAGTTGCTCTTGGGTGGTAAGTATGATGGTGCTCAGGCTACGGATATGCTGAAGGGTGCGATAGATGAAATCCGTATCTGGAAGGGCCGCCGCATGGGTGATGTCATCAAGAACAATATGTATGCCCGTGTCAATAAGGCAAGTGATGGCTTGATAGCTTACTATCCTTTCGAGGAGGGTGGGCTTGATGAAGGTAATGCGCCTACCATCTTAGCAACGCTCTCTGACCAGAGTGCTACACGCTCTGGGGCAGTTAAGCCTATCAATGTGCCTGTAACTCTTGCGCCAACTTCTGATAATGTACCGGCATTGAAGTCTGTACCTGATAAGCAGAATGTAAGCTTCGAATATGTGGCAAGCGAGCGTAAGATTCTGGTAAATCTCACAGAGCAACCACAACGTATCGAGGGATGCACGCTGACTGTAACGGTCAAGAATGTACGTGATAGTCACAACAACTATTCTGAGAATGTGACATGGGATGTCTATGTTCGCCAAAACCAACTGGTATGGAAGCAGGATGAAGTGGAAACCGTGAAGCATGGTACAGAAAAGGTGAGTATCGAGGCTGAAATCAATAATAATAGTGGTACTACAGAGTCTTGGACTATAAGCGGTTTGCCATCTTGGCTCACTCTGGAGAATGAAACGGGCTATCTGCCTGCGCTCTCCAGCAAGAAGTTGACCTTTGCGGTTGATCCTGCTCTTGCCATCGGCAGTCAGGAGGCTACGATTTACCTGACTGGTAACTTGGGCGTACCAGAACCTATGGTTATCAAGGTGAACAGTACGAGTGTGGCTCCAGACTGGAGCGTAAATTCTGCAGATTACGAATTTACGATGAATGTCAATGGTCAGCTTGAAATCAATGGTGAGATGTCACAAGACGTGAATGACATCGTGGCTGCCTTCCGAGGTGACAGATGCGTGGGTGTGGCTAAGCCTGCTTACTTCTCTCGCTATGATGCTTACTATGTGCTCATGAATGTATATGGTAATGCTGAGGACAACGGCAAGGACTTGACCTATAAGGTATTTGAGGCTAAGACGGGTAGAGTTCTTCCGATGGTAGAGGTGAGCATGGACAAGGCGAACATGTTTGTGACCGACAATATCGTTGGTACCATCTCTTCACCTAACGTTTGGAATGCCCAGGAAAAGGTAGAGCAGATCCTGAATCTCAAGAAGGGATGGCAATGGAGCAGCTTCTATGTGAATCCTGATAATGGCAGTGCTGATGAACTTCTTGCTGGCATCAAGAATCAGGTGAACTATATGATCAGTGAAAATGGACAGTGGACTCCTACCAGCAATTCCATCAACGAGGTGGTAGCTGGCGAGATGTACAAAATCCAGGGCAGTGCGCCTGTATCTTTGTCTGTTGTCGGTGATGCTATTGATGTTGCCAACGATCCTGTTGTCATCAAACCTAATTGGAACTGGATTGGCTATAAGGCTCCTGGATACGTTTCTATCGGCAATGCGTTTGCTGATCTCGAACCTCAGGAAGGTGATGTTGTCAAGAGTCAGACTGCTTTTGCTTCTTGGAACAGTAGTGAATGGGTAGGCTCTTTGGAGGCTTTGAAGTCGGGCGAGGGTTACTTGTATTATTCTACTCGTAATCAGCAGCAGACTTTCCATTATCCATCTGCAACTTCTTCTGCTGCTAAGGAAACCTCTATGGCTAAGAGCATGAGACTGGGTGGAGATGATGCAGTGAATGAGAAAACTGAGATAGCCCAGATGCATCAAGGCAATATGAACGTCATTGCCCGTGTGGTAGATAAGCATGGTGCTGTCCGTTCGGATGCCGTAGTCAGAGTGATTGATGGTGATGGTGAACTTCGTGCCTTGACTGATGAGGCTCATGCTGATCTTTATTTCATCACGATTGCTGGTGAGAACAGTGGTGCTAACTTGCGCTTCATCGTCAGCGTGGATGGAATGGAACAGGTGATTCCTGGAACCATGTTCTATCGTGACGATGCTATCGTGGGCAGTCTTGACCAACCTCTTGTCATCGATTTGGGTTCTACCACGGGTATTGGCTCTGTCAAGACGGATGAGGATAGTTCAGAAGCAACGTATGACTTGAACGGTAGGCGTGTGGCTAAGCATGCTATCGAGACTGTTGTCATTCGTGGTAACAAGAAATTCGTTCATCTTAACAAGTAAGATTTATGAGAAAATTCTTTTTAATATTATGTCTGGTTTGTGCGGTACAGGGAATGTCCGCACAGACCGACATTCACGACAAGTATTCTTCCAAGTCTGAGGCTTGTGAGGATGGTACTTATCGAAAGTCTGACGGATATAAGAAATTTGGTCAGATTGGTTGGGAGAAAGAGAGCGGCTGGCGCCAAATCCAATATCTTGACCGTTATGAGCGGGAACATCGCATATACAATACCAATTCTTTCTTGTACTGTCAGGTGATGTGGAATGATGTTCTCCTGGATGACTGTGAGATTGTGGCTTTTGATTCGAAGGGCAATGTTGTGGGCAATCAGTGTCCTGAACCTTTTCCGCAGAAAGCAGGCAACCTGCATCACGTGGCCATCATGGCTATCTTTGGGGATACGCCTCAGGAGAAAATTACCTTTAAGGTAATCAAGGGTGCTGGTACGGTTGCGGATCCTGTCAGTGAAAAACAGGCTGAGGAAGTTCATCTGTTTGTTCCTAATGGAACGACGGGACTTGTTGATGCTGATGGGGATGGTCGTCTGGATACCTGGAAGCCTGTTGTGCTCCATGTCAAAGAAACGCCTACTGCTATCAGGGAGGTTTCATCAGACTCTGTGAAAGGTATAAACGACAAGATAGTCTATACTTTATCTGGCCAGCGCATCCACAAGGATGCAGTCTCTCCTGGTACAATCATATTGGTCAATGGAAAGAGATATTTAGTTAAATAAGTTGTATTCAGATCGTGTGCTTGCCTATGGCAATAAAGTGCCCTCAGTAAGGGCACTTTTGCGCCATAGGCAAGTTTTTTTCCTATCTTAGTCCTTTTTCTTCAACTCGTATAGGCATTTACCCTTCACCCTTCATCTTTTTTCCTGAAACCCCCATAAACACTGGGGTTCTGGAGGTGAAGGGCAAAAATTCACCCTTCACCACCCATCTTCACCCTTCACCGTCTGTCATCTGAATGTTATTTCTGCCTTAATAGAAGCCTGCTTCACTCTTAATAGAAGCTTACTTCACTCTTCATAGAAGCCTACTTCACTTTTCATGGAAAGCCGGAAGATGCTAAAATAAATAACGGGTGGTGAAGAATGGCGAAAATTTTTACAAGACGAAGGGTTATGAAGGGTGGTGAAGGGTGTTTTTGAGTAATTATACTTGCAACTATTTGTAATTCAGGTGGTTAGGCTATATGGGTGAAGGGTGAGGCGCTTTTATACAAACGAAACGCTTTCTCGCAGGCGAGAAAGCGTTTCTAACTTGTTATATCAAGTGTGGCCACTTGATGTTTTATAACTCATGTCCGAGCCTTTTATTTGAATGGCATAAACCAGTTCTCTGGATTGCTGAGGTCTATGCTGAGATTCTTGAATGCAAGCTTGTCACGAAGCCAGAGTGAACCGTAGTTGGTGCCCCAATAGCTGTCTGTGTTCTTGTGGCGTGCAATGCGGCAGAGGTCGCCATAGCGGGAACCTTCCCAAGCAAGCTCTAATGCCATTTCATCGCAGAGCAGGTCTTCTACACAGTCCTGATTGATTCTCAAACTGTCTTCTGCTGTTGCATTAGCAGGATAAGCATGGCCCAACTGAGCCAACTTCTTGTCGATCTCATTCTGGAACTGATAACCCGAGCCATTGCCCATGGTGAAGCCAGCACCGCGAGCGTGAATACCCTGATTACCAAAAGAAACACCGTTGGTTTCACTTTCATCATCGAAGACGACACGATTTTCTGGTGTCAGGAATGGCAAGGTGGTCTTGAGGAACTTGATGCCTTCCTGGGTCATATAGGTGGTGTCCTCTTCCAAGGTATGATTCCATCCATCCTTCAATACGGCGAATGCTACATCAGGATGGCCCATACGGTTTACAGCCTCAGCTAATTTCAGATAGATACCAGCTGTTCTGTACAAAGTGATATTGGCATTATAATATTTCAGGATGACCTTAGTCAATTCCACCTGTGTACTAAACTTCACTCTTTCGTATGAACAGTGGTAGCGCATATCACCGATAGAGGCTTTAGCGAAAATCAGGTTCTTCATGTTGAATTCAGAACTGCCGTTACCGTTTCCATTTGCATAATAGAAGTCCTGACTGTTGCTCAAATTCAGATAGGCATTGGTAGGTTCAAGAGAAATTTTCTCGTTTACTTCCGTACCATCTGATGAAGTATAGTAATTGTAGCCGAAGAGACCTGGCAAAGCTGTAATCTCACCACGCAACTTATTGGTAGCCATTGCTACGTAAGTATCAGTTTCCAAGTCGCTCATATAGCAGACTTTCCAGTCTGATGTATTGGAAACCGTACAGTAGTATCCCATCTTTAATGAATTAGGGTAGCTATTGTAATCAGGACTGTAGGTCGGTCTTGCCATATAGTTGTTGACCGTCTCTTTGTTCTTCTTCAGGTAGTTGAAGTAGTGCTCAACAGCCTTTGCATAGTTGCCGGATTCCAGATACAGGTCTGCCAAGATCAATCTTACAGGAATCATCATCTTCGCAGTATTGACAGTCTTGTTGTTTCCTGCATCGTTGGTACCTGCCTCGAAGTTACCCCAGTTAGGTACTGGCAGATCTACATACTGCTCCAAGTCTGGAGCCAACTCAGCAGCAATTCCGTAGATATCTTTCTTCTCAGAACTTGCTGCATTCTCGATGCCGGCGATATCAGTCAACGGCTTGGTATAGAAAGGTACCTTGCCGTAGTTGTGGGTCAACTGGAGATAAGCCCATGCACGGATAGCCTTGGCCTCTGCATACTCCTTCATCGCAACTTCACTGGAACCGGTAATCAGCGTGGTATCACGGTGAGCAATGTAGTAGTTGCAGTTGTTGATGATACGGTAGTAAACGTATGCAGAATCGTACTTGTTGGTGCCGGAGTAATCGAAAGAAGCCAGTTTCTGCAAATCGGTTGAAGCGTCCTTCGTGGTGGTCAATAAGTCACCACGAAGTTCGTTGATAAGCACATTCTGGTCGATGGCCTGCTGTACACCCTTCAATATACCATTGATGTAGAACATGGAGTCCACTTTTTCATCAAGCGATGGATTGGTGATGTAGCGGTTGGATCCATCATCGAACATATCACTGCATGAGTTGAGTGTGATAGCAGCCATGAGTGCTGCAATAAAATATTTAATTTTTATCATTTTTTTATGCTTTGTGATTGTTGTACTTTTATTAGAGGTTGATCTTCACGCCGACAGTGAAGGTGCGACCTTGTGATACGCAACCTGTGTCAATGCCCTGGTAAAGAACTGCATTGGATACAGACATCTCTGGATCTCCGCCAAGATACTTGCTGATGGTGAAGAGGTTGTTTGCCTCTGCCCATACCTGAAGTCCCTGGAGCCAGGAAGAGTTGACTGGTATCTTGTAGTTGATATTGAGGGAGCGGAGCTTCAGGTAGCTGCCATCCTCTATCCATCGGTCGCTGAAGCGTGAGTTGCCCATCTCGTCTCCATAAGAGATGCGAGGCATATTGGTTTCCTGGCCTTCTACTCTCCAACGGTCTGTCATGGCGCTGGTCTGGTTGTAGAAGTTGTTGCCACCCTCGATGATGCTGCGCTGATAGTTGTAGATATCATTGCCGATAGAGTAACCGAAGATTGCTGACAATGTCAGGTTGCCCCATGTAGCGTGAGCAAAGAAGTTACCATACAACTTAGGGTTTGGATTACCAATGATAGTCTTATCGCTCTCATTGATGACACCGTCGCCGTTGAGATCTACGAAGTGCATGTCACCTGCCTTGAAATAGCTCTTGGCTCCGGTTTCATCTACCTGATAGAGATAGCCGTCCTTACCTGCAGCCTTTGCCTCTGCATCGGTAGAGAATACACCTGCTGTCTTGTAACCGTAGAATACGCCTGCACTGTGATTGACGAGTGTTGCGATGTTCTGGTTGCCGTAGATGCTGGATGTGTAGCCTACTGCTGCGTTCTCCTGACCATTCAGGGCGAGGGTAGTGTTGTTAGGAAGCGACTTGATCACGTTCAGATAATGACCGATGCTTGCTCCTAATTCCAGAGTGAACTTGCGGCTGACGATAGGCTTGCCGTTGATGTGTACCTCTACACCCTTGTTGTCCAGACTACCCTCGTTGCTCCAGTAGCTCTTCACACCTGCCACAGGAGTGGTGAAGTCCTTCAATGTAAGAAGGTTGGTGGTATGGTTGAAGAAGAAGGTGAAGTCCAAACCTAAACGGTTCTCCAGCCACTGGCTCTCGAAACCTGTATAGAAGCGGCGGGTCTTCTCGAAAGTGATGTTCTCATTACCGATATTGTTGAGCTGTACGGCAGGAATGTTGTTGTGGAGGAACTTCAACACTTCGAAGGATGTGCGGGCTGCCTTGTTGTTGATGTTGTCATTTCCTGTCACTTCATAACCAGCGTTGAGGCGCAAGTAGTTGAAGTTCTTGTTCTTTGGAGCCCAGTTCTCATTGGTTACTACCCAACCAGCCTGAATGCTTGGGAAGAAGCCCCATGCCACATCACCGATTCGCAGACTTGTAGCCTTCTTGCCGAAGGTACTGCTGCTCTCCATAGAGGCTGCTACCTGTAGGAAGTAGCGGTTGCGATAGTTGTAATCTGCCTGAGCATACCAGGTGAGTGAGGTATTCTTGTAGTCATTACCTGTGGCATCCTTGAAGTCCATGCTGTTGGATACGTTAGGCAACTTGTCATTACCGGCTGTACTATACTGACCTGTAGGGTTGTTCATCTCATAGTTGTAGCTGAGGTATCTGAAGCCACCCATTGCCTTGAGTGAGTGAGCACCGAAGAGGCGTGTGAAGTCCAGACGGGTATCACTCATCAGGGTTTCTTCCTTAGCGAAGATAGAAGCTGACTGCGTCTGAACTCTACCCAAACCTTCTACATAGTAGGTTGGAACACCGCCCTTTGGACGATAGTAACGCTGGGAGTTACGGTTCAGCGTATAGTTGATGTTCTCTCTCAATGTCCATCCACCCTTGAAGTCGAACTTAGGAGCCAGACGGATATGGAACATAGAGTTCTCCATACGGTTCTTGTTGTTGCCGCTACCATTTTCCAACAAGGCTGTTGGGTTTGCCAATGAGAGGTTCTGATTCAATGGAGTCAGGAAGTCATCTGCATCTGCCAATGTAGAGGTCAACTCGCGGGTTGTATTGTTGTAGAGGTATGGATTCAGGATAGGAGCCTTGATCAGCGCGAGGAGGGTAGGAGATGTGACGGTACCCTTGCTGAAATCGCTTGGTGCTCCATCGTCGAATACATCACGGCTCAACTTGACATAGTCGATGTCAAACTGGGTTGAGAAGAAATTCTTGATGATGCTCAGGTCACTGTTGAAGCGGATGTTCACACGGTTGAAACCATTCTTCTTCACGGTGCTCTGTCCGTCTGTATAGCCGAGTGAGAGGTTGTACATACCTACCTCATCACCACCCATCACGTTGATGCTGTAGTTCTGGCTCAATGCAGTCTCATATACTTCCTTGCTCCAGTCTGTATTATTATGGTATGTCTTATAATAATAGTTGTTTGGATCTGTGGTCAGGAAGTTGAGAGAACCCTTTTCTAAGAACTTGTCAATCTTAGGATAGGTACTGAGCATTTCGGTAGCGTAGCTCATATACTGGTCTGCATCCATCACATTTGGCAGGCGTGGCACCAAGTTGACACCCATACCGATGTTGGCATCGATACGTGTAGCGATGGTTCTACCGCGGCGGGTCTCCAGTACGATGACACCATTGGCGCCCTTGGCACCATAGATGGCAGTACCATTCTTCAATACGGTAACCTTCTCGATGTCGGCAGGATTGATGTTCAGCAACTGGTTGTTGAACATACCTGTCTGAAGTGAAGTGCCGTCATATTGCATGTCCATAGGCACACCATCCAACACGATGAGAGGCTGGGCGTTGGCATTCAGGGAGTTCAGACCACGGATAAACATGGCAGAACCGATGCCAGGCGCACCTGAGCGCTTGACGGTGCGTACATCAGCACCCAATTTCTCGCCGATGAGGTCTTCTATGGAAGTCTGTGTACTTACCTGTGCTTTCAGGCTTGCCTCGTTGCCCAACTTCGTACCGTTGGTGTACATCTCGTTGAACTTGTCGCTGAGCATCTTTGCCTGGATGTTGTTGACACCTGCGATAGATACCTGCTGGCTTGCATATTGTGAGGTAAACAGATAGAGCGAGGTAGTGAAGGTAGGCACCTTGATCGTGAAGGTACCGTCCTCGTTGGTCATGGCAGCATAGCGAGCATTTCCAAGAGCCTGGATCTGCACACCGCTAAGAGGCTTGCCTGTAGCCGCATCGTAGATGGTACCAGATACCTCTTTCATCGGATAGTTTGGCTGCTTTTTGTTTACCGTTTCCTTCGCTTTCTTTTCGGCGTTGTCGGTTGTCTCTTGGGCATTGATTTCAGCAGCTACTGCCATCAAGCCCATTATAGCCAATATTCTGAAATTTATCATTGTCTTCAATTGTTGAGTTCGTGTTATTAATAGGTGTATGAATTGAGATCCCAGAAGATTTCTGGCATTTCATCTTTATATTCTTCACCACTTTCTCCGTTCAATGCTTTCTGAGCCTGATAGTACTTCACGGCTTCCATAGGAACTAAGGTGATGCCTGCGATGCGCAGTACGGCACTCTTGTTCTTGACAGCACGATCTTTACAAAGTATGCTGAATACTGGATATGCGGCAGGGTCTGTGAAATTGCTCAGATTGCGATAACAGAATGCTGGATTGAATACACCCATGAATTTGCTCACAATCTTGGATTTCTCGTTGGTACCATAATCGAACTTGATAGACCCGATGTATTCAGAATTATTGAAGTCTTCTTTCAAAGGTTCAAGTAAGTCTTCGAACTCCATTCCCGTATTTAATTTTTGTGCTCCACCTTTAGAATCGTTTTGGACAGAAAGAACCTGAATCTTTTGTGAGGTTACCTCTGCTTCTTCATCGGTGATGTTGGCAGGCACCATTGTCAGATATACGGCGTATGGAGTGTACCACATTTCTGGAATATAGAAATAAACCTCTGGAACAGCTCTCAATTTAGATATTACCTCATAATACTGGTTGGCGTGCATGGAGCCTTCTACCTTCTTGTTTCTGTTGTTACTGCTTACTGCCACATTCTGGTTGATGGAAACTTTCTTTTCGGCTACAGCTGCCTGAAAATTACCATTCTGTGCTCTCAGGTGGATGATAGGACACCAGCTGTCCCAAGGTTTTACACGGAGTGAATCTGTAATCCATGCGTTACCGTTGCTCATCACCTTCTTCTCTGCATTCACAAACATATCCTTGGCATCATAGAGCAAACGGCTGTTCTCGCTGTTGTAGTTCAAGGTGTTGCAGATTACATCGCCTGTTGTACTCTTGATGGAGTCGGTAGCTCCGGTAGGAATGTCACCCTTCTGGAAAGCAGGGTTGATGGTGTGACTGTAAATCAGAGGTCTCAGGATAGATGTTGTAGTATATAACTCAGTCAAGCTATCTGCATCTAAGGTTACGACACCAGCCTGAGTGTATTCTAATTCGCCTGTTTTATCATTGTTCTTGACGGTGAAAGGCTCGATGGATTTCGGATACTTATAATAAGACTTTACCTTATCATAAGCCGCTTTCCATGCCTTGTCTGTAGGAACAATCATGGTATAGGTACTGTCCTCTGTGGTCAGTTTGGAGTTCAGGTAGCTGAACATCTTGTTGCTCTCTACATATACCGTATCAAGATAGGTCATTGCACCATCCACGATAGGACCCTCGATACTGTTGTCCTTGTCGATTTCGCGCTTCATGGCACTCTTGTAGAGCTGGGCAAGACTGGTTGTGTTCTCATTGCGCAGGAACTCTTCATAGAAGTTAGGGCGGAAGTCCATGTAACTGCTCATCAGATGTATGATACCGTTCTTACCTAACATGTTGGTGCTGTCGAGTGCGATATTGCCCAATGTATAGCGTCCATTGCCTTGGAATGCCATTACCTTCTTGTTGAGCAGGTGGACACGCTCATTGATCTCACCAGTAGCTCTATGATAACCGCGGGCGATATGGTTGTTGAGGAATTCTGCCTTCAGCAAGCTGTCGCTCATGGCATTGTATTTCTCAAAGTCGAAAGCGTCGTTGCTTGGTGCCCATACGGTGTAGCTCTGGTTGGTGGACAAAGCCTTGTCGTAACCTACCTTTTCCATCAGTGCTGCAAAGTTGCTGAGCTTTGGGTTGTTGCTGATTTGCTCCCACAGTGTCTTGTCTGATGCACCGGAGCCGTCAGTAGTTACGTCATAATGGTCATCCCAGTCGGTGCAGCTCTGGAAACCCAAAGCTGCTACTGCTGTCATTATTATATATTTTACTTTCATATCTTTTGTATTTCTATGTTTGTTTTCTTGTTAGAATACATTCACTTTTTAGAATACATCCTCTGTCAGAGTAGGGTGGTTATACACGCTTACTGGAACTATTTCGATGTAGTCAAGCTCAAACTCAGCTTCTGTATTCTCTGGCATGGCTGTCTTGCAGCGGAACCAGTTGTCCTCACCTTGTTTGAAGAACTGCTTGGTTACGACACGGCGAATATGTGGCTGACGGCTGATGTTCGTACGGGCTGTACCCTCAGCTCCCTTCTTGTAATTACTGAAGTAGTTAGGACCTCTCATCCATCCACGGTTATGCATTGACTTGTCGGTCGCTGCACCTAAGTCGCCGTCCTTGTCTGGGTCTGTCCAGCCGATGGTAGTTGACTCGATGCCCTCTCGCTGGTCGAGTGGAATATCGCAGGTAGTCATCTTGGAACGGTCTGAAGAGTGACCTAAAGAGAACTGTACCATCGTACGGTGTCCGGTGATTACATAGCCGAAGCGCAATTCGTAGGTACCGTCTTTTGGAACTGGTGGCAACTTGATGGCAAAGTCGTAGGCTCCTCTTACGAACAACTCGTCGCCCTGATAGTCCAACCAGCAATCCCAGTCTTTGATAAAGTTATTGTTACCGGTCTTTGCCTCGTCCTTGGTCAGGTAATATACACGGGAAGACTCACCATTGTAGATAACCATGTTCTCAAAGTATCCCTCAGGAATACGGATGGCACCAATCTTGCGGTCGTTGCGACCGTATCTTGAAGAAAGTTCCTGATAAGAATAGCCTCTGATCTGGTTGGTCATACTTTCATCAAACAAAGACATGAACTCGAAACGCATACGCTCGTTGAGTACTTCGTTTGGTACTTTTTCTTCGTAGCGGAGAATGTCATTGATAGGATGAATCCAACCGTTGGAAGCCTGGCGGGAGAGTGCTGAACTGCCACCTACCAGAATACCATCTTCTTTTGGCGTATTTGACGCTCTCCAGGCATCTTTAGAGTTAGCACCTGGTGTACTTGTCAATGTAGGATTGTACAATACTCGGTTGATAAAAATCTGGTTGACGCTACCATGATCCTTTACACCTGTCAGTTTGAACATGGTGTATGGCAATAAGGTACGTACATATTCATATACATCTGCATATTCCAACTCGTTGTATGAGTAAACCAACTTATCCATAGAAAGTGAATATTTCAGGATATGGTAGCGGAGGAACATGTTCAATGTATTCCACTGGTTGGTATAGTCGGTACCTGTGCTAATCTTGATTTCTGGATGATCTTCCAGGTAGCTGTACCAGGAAGCGCAGTCCTTGTACCACTCGTTAGCTTTGGCAGCCAATTCTTGCCAGTTGTTAATACCATGATTCTGGAGAACCTTGTCGGTCTCTGCAAAGACGGTGAATCCCACCTTGCAGCTTGTAGGATACTCAGCAAATGGATATTTTGTTTCTGGGTCGATGGTAAACCAGCTGATACCGTTGGTGCGGATATGCTCCTTCATTACTTCATCCAGACCCGTCTGCTTCAAGGCATCGCACCAGATACTATAGTTACCCATGTTCTCCATTTCGTCTATAATATAATTGGTAGAACGGTAGAACAGTTTGTCGATGGTATGAACCACACCGTTTTCCACCTCATGGTCTTTGTTGATGATCTTGGTGGTTCCATCAATGGTGATGTCGTCACCTACACGCTTTGGTGAGTGGGTGTTACCACCCATCATGGTGATGTCAGAACCAGTCAGCAAATCATTACTTGTCTTCTTCAAACCCGTAAGGTGTGCCTCTACGATATCTTTGCAGAGTGAGTCACGTTTCTCGGACTTCCAAAGGCGATCTATCGTGTTTCCCTCACTTACATCACCTGTATAGAGTCCATTGTGATTTGCAGACTTTTTATCTTTCCACAATTCTTGGATATATTCTTTTACCGCCTCGTTGGTTGGAGCGAAGCAGGTATAGGTTCCGTATGCAGACAAGCGGTCTGACAAACCAGCATACTCTGTTATCTTTGCGAAATCCGAAAGAGTGGAATCGCTTCGCAAGTAGTCGGTGATGGTTTCACCGGTGAAAGTATAGAGGTTGCTTTCATCTATTTGCTCGGAGCATGAAGTGAAGGCGAGTGCACCGAATGCTACACCTGCTACCATGCCACCTATCTTATGAATGAACTTTGTCATAAAGCTATACTTAATTATGAATTTCTTGAATGTTATTCTTCTGTTCTCTCAGAACTTTGTGTCTCTACCCAAACAGGATTCTGGTGAATCAGCTTGTTGGTCTTGGTCTCACTGTTCAGGATAGGCCAGTAGAGATGTCCCTCGTTTTTAAACTTGTATAGGTTTGTACTATATTTGGTAGCGAGGATGTCCTTGAAATTGTTGCCCTTGTTGGCAAGACTTGGCAGATTACTGCCGTTTGGATCTATCTCGTAGAGCGTCTTGGTAGGATCTACACCCGTCATGTGGCGGTAACAGTAGCGCACCAGGTCAAACCAGCGCTTACCTTCATAGCAGAGCTCGCGTCCTCTTTCCTGGAGGCAAAGCAATTCCATCTTGTCTGCCTTGTTGTAGTTGTCTTGATAAACCAAAGTGTCCTTGAGTGCCGTCGTACTGATAGAACGCTGGTTCACAGCCTGGATCAGGGCAAATGGATTCTTCAATTGATTGGTTTCTGTACCTGCCAACTGGATCTGAGCCTCTGCCTTCATCAGCATGACGTCTGTGATGCGGTAGATGATCCAGTTCTGGTCGAACTTGTCGAAGTCACGGAGTGGTTGGATATAGATACTACCTTTCTTTCGGGTTGGAATGTCGTAAATGGCATTTTCTTTGTTCATCATCTTCTTCACCTCATAAGAAGAGTAGTTGTCATCATTCACACCATAGCTGCTGTTGTAGAAGCGGTAGTCGTTTTCAGACTGGAAGTATGTTGCCGTAGAAGCACTCTTGGTTGCTGGAGATGGATTGTCGCCGATGGCACCACCCACTGTAGATGTACCTACCATCATACCGTAGCCAGACTCCTGCTTCTCCCACTTTAAGTAACTCTTGCACAGTAGGGTGTTTGAGTTCTTCTCTCCGTCAAACTGAAGTTCGAGGACGCTTTCAGAGGAGTTACCTCTTACGAAGTTATAGTAGTCAGCCCACAGACCTTTATATAAGTAGTACTGCTGTCTGCTGTTGCGGTAAACTGACTCCTGGCTGGTGCCCTTGATGTTAGCCTCGAAATAGTTTCTGTGGGAGTTGATGACCTTGTCAGCATGGTCAATACATGCCTGATAATACTCTTGGCTCTTGGCAGCATCTGTACCGCTCCAGAGAGAAGCTCTCCAGAGATATACGTCTGCGAGAATGGCATTGATGGCATCCTTGCTGAGGAAACCGGTTGTTCGCCAGTCGTCCTCTCCGAAGATACCGTAATTGTAGCAACCCTTCTCTGCTTCTTTCAGGTCTTCGATACAGAGCTGGAGGGTAGAATCTGGTGCCAGCTGGCCGTCCAACTTCATGTCGTCTGTATTTTCGTATGCCTTTGTCACGTAAGGAATATCGCGGAAGGCACGAACCAGATAGAAGTGGCAGAGGGCACGCAAACCTAACATCTGGGCACGGGCTGTCTGGTAGTCACCCTCGGTGAACTCAGGGTCTTTCTCCATCACCTCTGGGGCATGAGCCAATACGATGTTACAGGTATTGATGACATTATAGAAACATGCCCATGAGTTGTAACCGCTACTTGGGTATAAATCTCCTTTGGAAATATCATCCAATGTAGTGTTTTTCAGTGAAGGATGTTTCTTCAACTCGTCTGAGCGGTAGTCACCCCACATAATCATTCTTTCTATGATTCCTCCATTAATCATGGCGGTGTAAGCGCCAGTTACCACCTGTGTGACATCATCTTTGGTCTGCCAGAAGTTCTCGCCGATTGTCTTGTCGGTAGGATAGATGGTCAGGAAGTCATTGCATGAGCTAAGCGACAGCATACCTAAGGCTGCGACGGCAAAACTCTTGACGATATTGTTTATTTTATTTTTCATTGTTAGTCTCTGTTTTTGTGTTGGATTAAATTCCGATTCTCATGCGGAGGGTGAACGATTTGCTTCGTGGTGTCTGTGAACTGTCTGAAGCAAAGTTCCAACCGTTGTTTGCATGCTCTGGGTCAGTACCGCTATATTTGCTCCAAACGAAGATGTTCTGACCGCTCAAGTCGAATCGCAAAGTATTCAGACCTACGCTCTTGAGGAACTTCTTTGGAACATCGTAGCTCAGACTGACGTAGCTGAAACGCAGGAATGAGGCATCCTCCACGTAGCGGTCGCTACCGAGCCAGTTGTAACCGTAGTTGTAGAGTGCGCGTGGAATTTCTGTCATGTCACCGTTCTTGCGCCAGCGCCAGTTCACGGCTGTACTCTGGTTGGTGGTGTCATACATCTTTTCTACACCCATTCGTGCGAAGTTTACTACCTTGAAACCGGTACGGTAAACGAAGTTGGTACGCAATGACCAGTTGCCATAACGGAAGGTGAAACCGAAACCTCCTGAGAACTTAGGATTTGAGTTGCCCAAATAGACCATATCCAATGAATTGATGGTACCGTCGTGGTTGACATCTTCGTAAATCACATCACCACCGTCAAACTTGTAGGTCTCACCACCGTCCTTGGAGTTGTAGGTCATGCGCAAAGGCTTTCCGTCGGCACCTGTAATCACCTTGCCGTCTCTGTTCAGGGCGATAGGAGCTGTCTTGCCGGCTGGCAGGAAGCGGTTGTTGAGGTAATCCACGAGGTCGTTGTTGTCTCTGATCATGATCTTCTCGTTGCCCTCCATGACATAACCCTGGCGACGTAAGTTCTCCAGATAGTCATAGGAGTACTGATATACACCCTTGTGGCGCAAACCGAAGATAGAACCTAAGGCATTACCCACCTGGATACGCTTGAAGTACTTACCGCGGCTATCTGCAGACCAGTCCTCGTTGATACCATCGAGTACGGTCTGGTCCATCTCTGTAATCTTGTTGAAGTTCTGTGCCACGTTGAAGCTGGCATCCATTGAGAATTTACCTGCCTTGATGAACTTCTTGGCAGTAATGTTGAATTCCCAACCCTTGTTCTCCATAGAACCGATGTTCTTCCATGCCAAAGTGGTATAACCGGTCTGTGAAGAAATGGCAACACCTGGGTTCAGCAAGTCCTTGGTCTTCTTATAATAGTAGTTGAAGTCAGCCTCAATCATGTCGTCGAAGAGTCCTAAATTGGCACCTAAGTTCCATGAGGTGGTCTTCTCCCATTTCAGATCGCTGAGCTGCAAACCATCTACGCGGGTAGAAGGAAGCATCGTATTACCGTTACCATACTGGCTACCGGCTGCATATTTCGCATACTGCAGATACTCGCTGCTTGGAGTTCTACCGTTCACACCCCATGATGGGCGGAATGCCAACATAGAGAGCACCTTGCGAGACCATTTCATCCAAGGCTCGTCGCTGATGTTCCAGCGGACTGACATACCTGGGAAGTAACCCCACTTATTATTGTCGCCGAAACGGGTAGTACCGTCGGCACGTACTGTAAAGTCGGCATTGTAACGACCCTTGTAAGACAAGTGTGTAGAGAATACGCCTGCCATGCTGCGCCACTCACCATTGCTGGTTGACATGTTGGAGATTTCGGCAGGAAGGGTAGGAGACTGTGCACCCAATGGCAACTTGCGCTCACTTACGTTCTGACCATAGCTGGTACCAGAAGTCAACTCCCAACGACCCAACATCATCCAGGCAATATCTTCATTCTTGAACTTAGGAGTGAAGATCAGCTGGTGACGGGTCTGGAACTGGAATGAGTTGTAGTCATCCATTGTATAGAGGTTGTAGCTATTATCCTTCCAACCATTTGTGCTCAACGAACCCGGGCAGTAGGTAGGATTACTCTTGGAGAAGATATCCAGATAAACCTGACCCTCGTAGTCGAGACGGGTCTTGTGGTCGTCATTGCCTAAGAAATAGTAGTTGATGCGGAAGTCAGGAGTGATACGGTAGGTACTCTCGTTGTTCCATGCCAAGTTGGCGATAGCCACAGGGTTACCGATATCGCGTACCGACTTCAACTGGAGAGAAGAGGTTCCGCTGATGGATGAACCATATTCGTCCTTTTCTGCTGAAGGCAGCATGATGTAGTACTCGTTGGTGTCGATGCCGTTACCATCCTCACGGTAGATACTCATGTTAGGAGCCATGGAGAGGGCCTTACCCAAAATGTTGGCATAGCTCTTCTGGTTCTTGGTATATGTCAATGGGAACTCGGTGGTGAACTTCAGTTTGTCACTCACGTAGTATTCCAGGTTCAAACGGGTAGAGAAACGGTTCAATACCTGCTTGATGATGGTACCGGTCTGATGGTCATAGTTGGCAGAGATACGGAATACAGCCTTTTCACCACCACCCGAGATGGTGAGACCATGGCTCTGGTTCCAGCCGGTCTGGGTTACTGCCTTCACCCAGTCAGTATTGTCGTTCCAGTTGTTGTACTCAGCCCAACTCTTGTTGTAGTTCAACTCATTGATGTTGGTGGTAGCAGAAGGATTCTGTGTAGGGTTGTAGAGTTCCTCCTTCATCAGCATGGTATATTCATCACCCGAGAGGAGGTTGTAACCCTTAGGCTGCCAGTTGCCCTGAAGTGAGAAGTTGTAGTCGATACGGATCTTACCGCGCTTACCGCGCTTGGTCTTGATACTGATGACACCATTGGCACCACGGGCACCCCAGATAGCGGTAGCAGCGGCATCCTTCATGATGTCGATGCTCTCGATATCGTTCACGTTGATGGAAAGCAAAGAACTGTAGGTCTCCTCTGTTGCGGTTGACCAGTCTGTATCCTTGGCATCTGGCACGTCCATGATGTTACCGTTGACAACGATCAGAGGTTCTGAAGAACCATTGATGGTGGTCACACCACGCATACGCATGGTAGTACCGGCACCGAGGTTACCAGAGTTGGCAACGATGTCGAGACCGGCAATCTGTCCCTGCAAAGCCTCGTCGGCACTGGTGAAGGCAAGACCATCCACGATTTCCATGTTCATGGTCTGGGTAGCAACAGACACCTCGTCTTTAGGAATGCTCAAACCATCACCACGGAAACGCTGCTTGGCGGTTACGGTGACTGTTCCCAACTCGTTGGCATCCTTGAGCTGTACCTTGAAATTGGTCTGCGAACCGATGACCTGTGAAAAGGTCTTGTATCCTACGTAGCTGACAACTAACTTATTCTTCGGGTTCTTGATAGCTAACTGGAAGTTACCATTCACGTCGGTAATCGTAGCGTTTACGTTACGGTTGTTGGCATCTTTCTCTATCACATTACAGCCGATGACAGGACCGAACTCATCAGATACGGTACCTGAGATACGGTGGTCTTGGGCAGAGATTGTCATAGCGCTGCATAAGGCACCTACGGTTATGTATGTTCTTATATTGTTCATTGTGTTATAAGCTTGGTTGTGAAATTATTTGTAGAACTTGATTCCATGCTTCTGTGCATAGTATAGGTTCTTGAGATTCTTCAGGCGTGCCTGATTGGCTTCAGGTGTGTTGCTGGCGAAACCATCGTCATAACGGTTGGTGTCGCTGAAGCAGAGAGGCACTGTAATCTCATGGATGGCTGTGAATGATGATGTTTCAATATGATCTTTCTTGAATATGTAATCACGAGCCATGAAGTTGACCAAATTGTCGCCATTGGCATTGATGATGACCGTGTTCTTGCCTTCGTCAGTTACATTCAACTTGCCGCTGCCACCCTTGACTTTGAGTCGCTTGTAGGCAGAACCGATGGTGCAGGAGGTCATGTATGATCTGTTGCCGTTTTCTACTTCCTGTGCATCTCCGTAGTCGATGGTGTTGTCGGCATAGAGTGCGAAGTCCTGGAAGTGATAGCGGATGAAGTTTCTGATAGCTTCAGCCATCTTCAGTGCCTTAGCCTTGGCAGCCTCGTCATTTGCTGAAGCGTTGTCCATTACTTCCTTTACCTGTTCCCAGGTAGGGAGACCATGCTTGAATGCCAAGTCCATAGCATCATTGTTTGGTGCATACAGGGTGTAGTTGTAGGTGTTGTAGAAGTTGACGTTCTGGTCGAGACAGTCGTAGTCCTTGTTGTTGGTTGTGGCAAATACATCACTGAATACAGTAAACTGCTTCTGTTCATCTGTCTTCATGCCGATGCTGGTCAGCAGATTGCTCAGGTTGGCAGGTGTACACAAATCCAGGAACTTAGAGAACTGGCTGTTGTCATTGAGACAGCCATATACGCTAATCTGTGGAGCCTGGATAAGGTGGTCGATGACAAATGCCTTACCGTTGGTGTAACTGGTAGCCTCCTTGATTTCTGAAGCAGGGAAACAGTAGCTGCTGCCTGCAATGCCGTTGATCTGTCCGCCACTGACTACGTTTCCGCCAACGCGACCGCCGTGGATGGCAATCTCACCGCCATGCTTGGTCTTGTAGTACTTGTTGCTTACACCAATGTTGTCACTGGAAACGGACTGTGAAAGTGATACGGTATGATAGTTCAAAATGTCAATCAGACGGTCGGTGACGTTGCCCAACTGAACGACCGTAGAGTCTGCGCTGATAGAACCTGTAGCTGGATTGTATTTGAATGCAGATACAGAGATATTCTTGTCCTTATGCACATCTTTATAATAGAAGTGGAGTACGCGAGGACCATCCTTGTAGTTCTTACCTAATGATACTGGATCTACATAATACATGTCGAAAGCAGTATTGTTTGGCAGGAACATCGCATAGTTGGCTGAGCTGGCACGCAGGTAGGCATAGTAGTTTACCTTCAGCATGTCCTTGTCCTGGATAGCCCAGTTGATGACACCCAAGTCTCTTGCCTTGCGGAGCAACGCTGGTGTAGATACAATATTATATGAGATAGGTGGAATCACTCGGTTGAGCATGTAGATAGCACCATTGTTGGCAATACGTACATCGTATGCATTCTCTTTCTTGATGACATCTTTCAAAGTGAGTCCGATAGGGTCACTCGCCTCGTCCATGATGGTACCGAACTTGCTTGGTACAGACTGTACGAAAGAAGCATTCATCATATTGTTGACGAATGAGCGGATGATGTTGGTAGGAATACTGTCTAAGTTCTCACCGAAATTCTCCTTGGTGAGTGGTTTCTTAGCATAAAGTCCAAGAATGTTGTAACCACCTTGGGATGGATTGAGGAAATAGTCTTCTACTGCTGCATCGTCAGGAACGAACATCGCACCCATATCGGCGAGCATCGTGCCGTATGTGCTGTAATACTGGTTCCATCCTGGGTCGAAGTTGAGAAGCATATCCTGTGCCAATGCCACCTGCTTTGGATCTCTCTGAAGAGCAACTGCTCCCTGAGAGCGCTCGCTGAAATAGCGCCACTGGAAAATGGAGTCGATCATTGGCTTGCCATTGAGGATGGCATTGTCATTATAGTTTAATGTGGTCTGGGCATCATAGTATGGAGCACAGAAACGGTCGAGCATACGGCTGAACCACTTGGTGTCCTTGCTCTCTCTAATCATCTGCGCCATGTTGCCTGGAGGTACGATGACACCGTCAGTCTGGTTTACATAACCGTTCTGACAGGTTACGTCCTTAGCTATAATCTTGTTCTTGAAGATAAAGGTACCACCCGACTCGTATGGTCTTCCTGTGATGGCAGCAAAGTCTTCGCTGTTGATACCATTGTTGAGCATCTGCTCCTGGGTAAAATGAACCATCATAGGACGGGTGTTGTCCATTACTACGTCGATTCCACCTTTTATATATGGAGTCCAATAAGAGTTGTTGGCTGGCAACTCAGAAGCCCATACATGATGGATGGTGTCGGTAGCGTTGGCAGAGGTCTGGTGTTTCATGGCAATGCCTCGGGTAACAGAACTGTTGGAACTTTCCACGTTGGAAAGCATTTCTGTCAGGATGGCATTGTCAAGGATAGAAGTGTAGAACAGTTGTTTCTTCATGGACTCTGTCAAGTCTTCATACGACTTGGCGTTCCATTTGTTGTTCTTGAAGAACTCGTTGAATGCAGAGTCGTTAGCTACGAACACAGTCTTTGAACCTGTTTTTGACATGACCTCCTTGTATCCAAGGTCATCAATCAGGCGAAGATAGGTTTTGAATGTACCATGAAGACTACTGGCTTCACTTGGATTCTCCAGCTCTTCATAGATACTCTTACCCAAATTCGTCGGGATGTTGCCCTTGTCGTCGAGGTCGTAAGAGTCAGTACATGCATAGAAGCCTGAGATGGCTAAAGTAGCGCATATACCGAGCATCGCATGACGCGATTGATTGATAAAGCGGTTGCTCATGTTATTGTTTATTTTGTTGTTTAGAAGTTTCAATGTGTTGATGTTTAGATTTCTCCTTTTAACAGTTATTTGCTATCTTAAACGAAATTTATTCTGCAAATAAAACCCTCCGATGGTGCTTGTGCTGGCGAAAAATGCCACGCTTTTCCGGATATTTGGAATAGGTTCAGTTTCATTTCGATTGAATCAAATTTTGTTGTTAGGATACTTTCGTTAGTTATTTTGGGTGCAAAGATAGTAATACTTTAATTAAATAATGCTATTTTTATTGAAAAATATCTCTGCGTTAACGAAGATTAACTAAGTATTTTGTTTGCCTCTCGTTTTTTCTTGTTACCTTTTTGGAGTGATAAGTGTTAAAACTGCACTATTATATAATGTATATTCCTGCTTTTATGTAGTTTTCACACCCATTTTGGTTAAATAATCTAAAAACTAAGCATTTTTTTCGCTTAAAAACTTGTATGTTACGGTTAAATTACTAATTTTGCAACCAGATAAAACTTTAATTAAATGAAGCTAATAACTTCATCAACCTATTAAACCAAAAAATAACGCATGGACAAACGTTTACTTTATTCAGCAGTTTTGGTTGCTTCATTAAGCACCAATTATGCACAAGCTCAGGTGAATGATCCTGTTCTTCCAGATCCAGTACAGTTGAAACTGGATGGTACTGATACCGTAGCTATCAAGAATATCTTGGCAGACAAGTGGCTTACCAAGGGTAATGCTTGGGGTACTCAGGCAAGTTTGGGCGATTCTGGCCTTGGTTTTGCAATCGTTCCTAATAAGGGTGCTGATGGTCAGCCAGATGGTACCTATACATTCTTCGATGATGTGGTAAATAAGGATACTAAGTTTGGTGACTTTACCAAAAAAATGTTCCTTATTGGCAATGACATTGAAAATGGTGGAAACGCTTATGTTGATTACGGAAGTCAAGGTATCGAGAGAACTTACTGGAAGGTTACACCTGATGGTAATAAATTCAAGTTCCAGTCTAATATGTATCCTGAGACTTACGCTGGTCATAATCCTAACGATAATGGACTTAATGAAAAAGGTGAAGCTACAGAAATTAATACTCAGTTCCGCCCTGCATTGACAGAAGATGGTACAAATGGTCTTGAGTGGCAAGCTTATCCTTATACTTATTTCTATCGCTTAGAGAAGTTGAAGGAAGAGATTAACTCTGCTATTGATGAAGGTTATGATATGACAGAGATTGAAGCCATCTATAATAATCCAGATGCTAAATATTGGCAGTTGAAGGAAGCTTCTCGCATGATTTCTATTATTAAGAGAAATAAGGCAATGTCTGAAGCTACTGCAGAATCTCCTGTGTCTATTACAGAATATTTTGCTGATGCGAATTGTGATGCATTGACAGGCTGGACTCATGACTGCGAATATGATAAAGACGGAAATGTCGGCTCTGGCGGTCATGGTACCAATTGGCAGGCACATTCTGCTGTACATACTGCTGCTGATGGCTATCAGACAGAAAAGTTTATTGAGCGCTGGGTGAATGGAAATTCTGACCCTGTAACAAATACCGAAGTTGCTGGTGCTGGCCGCCTCAGTGATGGTGTTCTTTCTCAGACTTTGCACAACCTGCCTGCGGGTGGTTATAAGGTGACCTGCTATGCGATGGCAACCCAGCAGTCTAAGGGTAATGACTATAAGGTAGAGGGTGTTTCTGTATTCGCAGATACCAAGAGTACTCCTAACTCTCAGACTGTAGCTACTCAGGTTGGTGTTCCTCAGAAGTATGAATTCCTCCTGGATGTCAAGGAAGGTGAGGATTTGACTATTGGCTTCAAGTTGGATAAATGTACTGCTAACTGGGTATTCGTAGATAATTTCCAGATTGAGTATTGCGGTCCAAGCTTCAAGGCAATGAACTTGTATGATGTGCAGCAAGCTGCTGAAACTCTTGAGACTGAATTGCAAGGTGCTAAAAATAAGTCATATGGAGCGTATAAAGACAAGGCTAATGGACTTATTTCAACAGTAAAAGGGATGACAGCTGATGCTGATGAAACTGAAATCAATGCGATGAAGAAGGAAATTTCTGATATCACTGCAAAGATTAACAAGAGTTTTGAATTGTATGTAGAATTAAAACAGTTGTCTGAAACTATAGATGAATTCTATGCAGATGGTCCTGAAGGAACTGAAGTTGATGAACTTGATGATCTATATAATGATTGTGGAAATGGTCAAGGTGTAGAAGATTTGCTTCGCAAATACACTCTTAATAATGAGGAGTTGACAAAGTATATGGCTGAATTGAGAGCCAAGTTAGAGATTGCTCAAAACTCATGCATCAAGCCTGGCGATGATATCACAAGAAAGATTGTGAACCCATCATTCGATAATGGCAAGGAAGGCTGGAATGTCGAAAATGTGACAGGAAATAGTACATTTGGTGGAAAATACAACAACTGCGAGGTATATCAAGGTACATTTGATTTCTATCAGGATATTACAAATCTTCCTGATGGTGTTTACGAATTGTCAGTACTTGCTTTCCAGCGTGTAGCTGAGAATGGTGTAGCTTCCAAAGCTCATGACAATGGTAAAGAGGATATCACTGCGGTTATCTATGCAAATGATTTGGAGACTCCATTTACCTCTCCTTATACTTATGGTATGAAGGAAGTTTCTGGTGGTGATCCTGCTGACTATCCTTATGAAATAAATGGTGAAACAGTTTACATCCCTAACTCTATGCAGGGTATGGCTGCTGCCATTACTGAAAATCCAAATGCTTATACCGTAACTGTTCCGATGTTGGTAGAGGGTGGTACGCTTCGTATCGGTGTACGTGAGAAGAGACGTCCTTCTAATGTGAATGGCTCTTGGGGCGACTGGGCTATCTGGGATAATTTCAGATTGAAGTATGTTGGTGGCAAGGGCGAAGCTTTAGGTGCGGTAACTACACCATTGATTGCTAAGGCTGATGGTTTGCTTGCTTCTAATATGAATGCCGAAGTACGTGCTCAGTTGGTGGCTGCTAAGACTGCTCTCGAAACAGATGCAACTGTTCCTGGTATTCACGCTTTGAGTGCTGCCATTGAGGCTGCTAATACCTCTATTGATGCTTATAACACTCTGAAAGAAGCTATCGATAACGCTCAGACTCGTTACGAGGAGAATGAAGCTTCTTCAACAACGTCTGAGACTGCTAAGGGCTTGTATAATGCAGCTATGACTACAGCTCAGGGTATTTATGATAATGGAACAGCTACTGATGCTGAGATTCCTGCTGCTATCAAGGATTTGAACGGTGGTGTTACCAAGTATGTCATCAATGACATCATTAAGGATGCTGCTGCTGAAAAACCTGCAGATATCACCAAGGTTATCGCCAACAGTGATTTCGCAACCATGAGTAGTACTGGTTGGGATGTAATAGATGGTAAAATGGCCTTCCAGGCTAATAATAGTGTTGAGGCTGGTGAGTTCTACAACTGTACATTCAACTTGCAGCAGGCATTGGTAGGTCTTCCTGCTGGTATGTATCGCTTGACATCTCAGGCTTTCTATCGCTATGGTAGTGATCCTAAGGCTAAGGTTGACGGTAGTGATCAGTTGAAGTATGATGTAAACGAAAATGCATTTATCTACTTCTCTGATAAGGAAATTCCAACAGAAGAGGGTAAGAAGGTAGCTACAGAACTCCCAGAGAACAAGCAGGCTATCAAGACCATTACTGCACATAAGATTGCTGAAGACACTTGGAATAGCGTAGGTTTGAGTGATAATAAAGGTCTGTCAAAGACGGAGGATGGAATGTACATTCCTGACAACATGGTTACTGCTCAGGCATTCTTCAGATCTGATGCTGGCAGTGTATACGATTCAGAGCCATTGAATTTCACCTATAATGGTAGTAGCGATTTCCGTATCGGTTTGATCAAGAATGTCAAGAATGATGCGACTAGTGGTGACTGGACAATCGTTAAGAACTTCAAGTTGTATTATCTGGGTGGTGATCCTACTGGTATCAGCGAGATTGTTACAGATGCAAATGCTGTGGCTACTAAGATCTACAATGCAAGCGGTATGCAGATTGGCAAACTTCAGAAGGGTATCAATATCATTGAGACCGTGATGAAGGATGGTTCTAAGAAGGTGAAGAAGGTAGTCGTTAAGTAATTGCGGCTGGTTTTTGAACTAACATAACTTGAAAGGCAGACGGAACGCAGAGAGTGAAAACCTTCTGTTTTCTGTCTGCCTTTTTCCTTTTCTTTTTCTTTATTCAACTTATTTTTTACATCAACTCTATCTCTGAATTATTCATGAACTTAAGTAAACCTATACTCTTCTGTACTTCTCTTTGTATGTCATTGGCAGCTACAGCACAGGTATCGATGACCATCGACGCCCAAAAACGTTCGGCTGCTATCAGCGAACATCAGTACGGACTGTTCTTCGAGGAAATCAATCATGCGGGAGACGGTGGCTTATATGCGGAACTCATCAGAAACCGATCTTTCGAAGATCATAATACAACTCCTGAATACTGGTCGGCTATCCAGCAAAACGGACAGAACGTGAAACTCTCCCTGAATACATCGCAGGTGATGAACAAGGCACAGCAAATCTGTCTGCAACTTTCGGTTTCCGGCGCAAGCGCAACTCAAAAAGCAGGAGTCTGTAATACGGGCTTCTGGGGAATGCACTTTGAGACAGATTCTACCTATACGCTCCGTGTGTGGGTAAAAGCTTCAACTCATTTTAATGGAAAAATATACGGACAGCTTCAGCAGAATGATGGTACTGCAGTTTCTGAGGAAGTGCAGTTGGAAGGCTCTTTGAAGTCTAACTCCTGGACTCTGTTGACTGCCCGAATCAAGGCAAATGCTTCTTGTGAGAAAGGTCGTTTTGCATTGCTTACCTCTGATAACGGCAGCATGCTGATCGATGTAGTCTCACTCATGCCTTATACCTGGAAAGGTCGCAAGAATGGTTTGCGCCCTGACCTTGCTCAACTTCTTCATGATACCAAACCTACCTTCCTCCGTTTCCCTGGCGGTTGTTATGTGGAAGGACAGGATGCACTGGAAAATTCCTTCCAGTGGAAGAATACCCTCGGTCCGATAGAGGAACGTCCAGGACATTGGAACCATAACTGGCATTACCGTTCTTCCGACGGCTTGGGTTATGATGAATACCTGCAGATGTGTGAAGATCTGAATGCTGCACCGATGTTTGTGGTCAATGTAGGTCTGGGACATGGCTTTACCGTTCCTTTTGAACAGGTAGATACCTTGGTGCAGAACACCTTGGATGCCATCGAATATGCCAATGGGGATGAGACGACCGAATGGGGGCGCCGTCGCATCGCCAATGGTCATGAGAAACCTTACGGACTTAAGTTTATTGAGGTGGGCAATGAGAATGGCCAGCCTGAGGCTCGTGAGGAATACAGTCGCCGCTATGCTAAATTCTATGAAGCCATCCATGCCAAATATCCGGAGATAGTTATCATCGGAAATGTGGAGGCATGGGGTACTGACAATCCTGAATGGGTCTTGGATTCACCGGTTGATCTCGTGGATGAGCATTACTATCGCTCCTACCAGTGGATGAGAGACAACTATCACAAGTACGACCGTTACAACCGTAGCATTGGTGTATATAATGGTGAATATGCTGCCAATTCCGGTTCTTATGGCAGGTATGGCAACTTGAACAGCGCCTTGGGAGAGGCTATCTACATGTTGGGTATGGAGAAAAACTCCGATGTCTGCAAGTTGGCAAGCTTTGCACCGATCTTTACCCACGAGGAAGACCCGCTGTGGGCATACGATATGATCCACTTCAATGCGGCAAAGAATTTCTGTACACCTTCTTATTATGTGCAGAAACTTCTGGGCAACAACTTGGGCAAGCAGAATCTGCTATGGACTGAAACGGGTAATTCTTCTTCAGTTCCAGACTGTCAGGTGGGAGTAGGCTCCTGGAATACTCAGGTCTCTTATGATGATGTGGAGGTCAAGGGAAATGACGGAAGTACAATATGGAAGGATGATTTCTCTTCTTCACAGAATACCTGGAATGCAGGAACCGGTTTATGGAGTATCCGTGATGGAGAATTGAAGCAGACCGCTTCTTCTACCAACTGTACTTATATTAATACGCAAAAGCTTTCTTCTAAGAAATATACCTACAAGCTTCGTGCAAAGAAAAACAGGGGTGGAGAAGGCTTCCTCGTTATTTTCAATTATCAGGATGCCAATAACTACTGCTGGTGGAATCTCGGGGGCTGGAATAATACGGCTCATGGAGTAGAAATGTGTGTGAATGGTTCGAAATCTACACTTGCCACTGCTTCCGGTTCTATCAAGAACGACCGCTGGTATGATATCGAAATAGAGGTGGATGGAAATGCTGTTACCTGCAAGTTGGATGGTACGGTAGTCCATCAGTTTACTATACCTGCTGAACAGCAGATTTATCAGTCTGCACAGTTGGATGAGGAGAATGGTATCCTCTATCTGAAGGTGGTAAATCCTAATCAGGCGGCAACCACGCTCCAGCTGAATCTCAAGAATATGAAGGCTGATGGGGGTACTGTAGTGCGACTGACCTCTGCCAATGGTACAGATGAGAATACAATGGACGAACCTTTCAAGGTGGTTCCTACAGAAGAAGTCAGTCTGTCTGATGTCAAGACCTTGGAGATTCCGGCTTTCTCCCTCAACGTATTCAAGTTGAATGTGAGTGAGGTGGCTGATGAGGTGAAGGACGATATCTTGGCTGAGGATGCAGATAAGTATGGTTATCTTTATGCCCACATGCACGGGTCCCAGGAAATTACCTCTTTCGCCCTGAGCCGCTATGGCAACAGTTATCGGGATCTCTTCAATGGTGGTGAGGTCTTCGATACCAAGAAGTTTACCCAGACGGGCGGCATGCGTGATGCGTATGTGATGCGTACGGAGAGTGGCAAGTACATGTTGGCTGGTACTGATATGACTTCCAGATTGGGGTGGAGCAGTAACCATATCATGGTTCTGATGCTCAGCAACGACCTCGTTCATTGGGACAAGAGCATGAGCATCGACCTCGAGAGTAAGGAAAATATGAAGGCACTTGGTCTGACTGATGTGAAGGATATGACTGCAGCCTGGGCACCGCAGGTAATCTATGATCCTGTGACACAAAAGTATGTGGTTTATTATTCTGTTGGTTTCCCTGATCGCCATCGTATCTATTACTCTTTGGTCAATGAGGATTTGACAGAGATTTCAGCACCTAAACTTTACTTCGATCCGGGCTATGACATCATTGATGCCGATATCGTATATAATAAGGTGGATGGTGAATATGTCATGATCTACAAGACGGAGAGTGGGGAGCATCATCTCAAACAGGCAAGAGCAAAATTCCTGGTGCCTACAGACCAGACTACGGGAACCTGCCAGTGGCAGTTGGATCCGAACTTTGATGTCTATGAGCCTAATAAGTCTATCGAAGCGCCAAGTTTGTTCAGACCGATCAACAGCCGTACCTGGAAGTTGGCTTATGTGAACTATAGTGGTGGTGGTTATCGTATGCTGGATCTGGATGAACATTGTCAGAATCCTACCGGAATGACCAATATCAAGGGCAGTGTAAACCCTCAGCATGGTTCGTTCCTGAAGTTGACCGAGCGGGAATATACCCATCTCGAAACATGGGAAAAGGTGGTCAATGCACTGGATGAGGCTAAGAAGTTGCAGGCTGTTCGCCCGATTGATATGCTGGCAGAAGCCATCGCCTTGGGAGAACAGGCTTTGAACGAATCGGGTACTTTCGATGAAGAATACGAGGCAATGCAAAATGCTTATATTGCCTTACAGAAAGCTTTGACGGGTTATGATGAATATCTCCGCCAGTTGGCAGCAGAGGGTAAACTGTCTGATATGACCTTCCTGCTCCAGAATCCAGACTTCTCTCAGGGAGGCCAAGGCTGGAGTGGAACTGGCTTTACGGCTGCTGCCCAGGGCGTAGCTGAGCATTATTACAAGACATTCGATTTCTATCAGCAACTCTCCGGTCTGCCAAATGGCCGTTATCGTGTAGAGGTGCAGAGTTTCTACCGTGCAGGCGGTAAGGAGGATGCTTCGGATGCTCATGAGAATGGTTCTGAGACCATCAATGCCCTTTTCTATGCCAACAATGAGGAGAAGCCGGTATGCTCTCTTTATGATGCGGATATCTATACCGTTTCTCCTTATACCTATCCAGACAATGTGACAGAGGCGAATGCGGCATTCAATACCCATGACCTCTATCATAATACATTGGAATGTGTGGTAACGGATGGTACTTTGAAATTAGGCATCAGGAGCAATCAGAAGATTAACCAAGACTGGTGCTGCTTCGACAACTTCAAATTGACCTACCTGGATGCAGAGACAGATATCCACGGCGTTTTGGGGGATAAGCAGGAAGGAAATTCTTCCCCTATCTACAGACTTGATGGTGTCAAGCTTGGCAAGAAACCTGCTCAGGGTATCTATATCCAGGATGGTAAGAAACATCTGAACAAGTAATATGCAAAGTATCTTTAACAAACCGACTAAATAATAAGAATGAGAAAAATATATCAAAAAGCAATCATCATGTTGAGCGTAGCCTGTATGGGCTACGCTACACCTGCTTTTGCAGCAGATGCAGTCGTGAAGACCAACAAGGCCTGGTTGAGCGGTGCTACTCATATTTATGGGCGTATGACCGTAAGTGGCATTACATCAAGCAACATCAAGGAAAAGGGTTTCTGCTATTCTTCTGCCAATCAGCTGCCAACGGTGGAGGATGGAACCAGCAAGAGTTATCTGTCTAATCAAGGAGAGATCTACAATATTTCTCAGTTGAAACCAGCTACGGTGTATTACATTCGTGCCTACGTCAAGAAGACCAATGGCGATGTGGTCTATGGTGATCCAGTGAAAGCCATTACCCGTCCGAAGGGTGGTGTTACTTATAACATCAATGATGGTTTCCCTTCTGATGCGCTGACTCGTGTTCAGTCTGCTGCCAAGCAAGCCATAGACTTATGGAATGAATATACGGGTATTCATGGACTTCATATCACCATTAATTATGGCGCAAAAACGCCTACTGCCGACTGTAGTTATGGCGGTTGGATGCGAGTAGGTCCGAGTGCTTCTTATCAGAAGACGGGTACGCTACTCCATGAGATGCTGCATGCCATCGGTGTGGGAACCCACGTAACTTGGCAGAATTCTTTCCTCCGTTCCAATACGACCTGCGGTTATTGGTTGGGTGTGCGTGCTACCCGTGCCTTGCGCTTCTTGGACAATAGTACGACGGTCCGCTTGAATGGCGATGGTACTCACATGTGGCCATACGGTGTGAATGGAGCACATGAGGATAATGGTACTCAGATTCTGTATGTTGGAAACTCGCTCTTGGCTGAGGCTTTGGGAGAAGATGGACTGGCACCAACAAATGGTCAGTTTGCTACTCCTGCCTATGTCTTTGAACAGGACGACCAGCAGAAGTATTATCTCAAAAATGAGGGATATGGTCTGGGTTCGAAGTTCTTGCGTGTTGATAAGAGTGGTAACTTACAGTGGATGGCGATGAGTGATGAGGATGCTACGACCAATGACAGTGTGGCATGGAACATTACTTTCGACCCTGCTACCTGCTACTATTCCCTGAAGAATGTGGCAACAGGCAAGTATCTTTCATACAATTCTACCGGTACCAATGGTATCAAGACCAAGGAAGTGACAGAACTGACAAATCGTGAACGTTTCCATTTCCTGCCTTCCTCTGTAGAAGTGGAAAAGGTGGGTGGCGAGATGCGCACGGGTTATTGGATAGCTCATGTGCAGAATAATTCTGCTTATTGTCTGACTGCTCAGAAAACGAATGCCACAACTTCTGCTAATTTGAAATTCTCTCAGGAGGCAGGTGACCAGCGTTGGTTGATTCTTACTGCTGATGAGGCGAAGGAGTTGACGCAGAACTATCGAAATGGTGTTGCCGATGAACTGAATGCCCAGATTGAGAAAGTAGAAGCCTTGTTGTCTGTTCCTCATCAGGAAACCGTGGAAGGTGCGGATGCTACTTTCGAAGGTGTATTAGCAGAAATGAAAGAGTTAGCTCAAACAGGATTGGCAGACGAATTGGAGCAAGCAAAGACAGACCTTCTGAAAGCAGTGAAAACATTCTTGGGTGGTGTACAGGCAACAGAAGCTGACAAGCCTTTTGATATTTCCTTCTTGATTCAGAATGCAGGAATGGATGCACTTGAAGGATGGACGGTTTCTCCAGAACCTACCCTCAATTATTCCTGTGCTGAATATTACCAGAAGTCCGTGGATATCAGTCAGAAGTTGGCATCTATGCCTAAGGGTGTGTATGAGATGAAGGTTCAGGCTTTCCAGCGCCCGGGAACCACTGCCCAAGTGAATACTGATTATGCTGCAGGAACTGACAAGGTGGCTACCTATATATATATGGGAACTGAAAAAAACAAGCAGAACATCTGTAACATCATGGCGGATGCCCAGACCCATAAGTTGAATATAGGTAAAGAAGCTGCTGCGGGAACGAAGTATGTGCCTGATGATATGCAGTCTGCTCATGCTTATTTCGAGAAGGGGCTTTATGAGAATACGTTGAAATATACAGCTACGCGTAAATTAGGCATTACCATTGGTTTGAAGGGAGATAATGTCCTGTCAAAATATTGGGTCATCTTTGATAATTTCCGCCTCTACTATTATGGTGAGAAAGAGCCTGTGGCTTCTGGTATTCAGGAGGTCAAGGTGGAGAATCCTGCTGCTAAGCAAGGTGTCTATACCTTGGGTGGTCAGAAAGTGAAAGAACAGGCTGAAGATTTGCAGGACTTACCTCAAGGCATCTATATCATCGATGGAAAAAAGGTGGTAGTAAAGTAGAAAATAACAATAACTAATTTTTAATAAGCATAAACTTAAACCATGCAGAAAAGAAAACTGTTTTTAACCTGTTTGCTGGCGGCTTCCTTGTCGATGTTCGCCGACAACACGAGTCAGACGGTGAAAGAGGTGACGGGCTCGGTTACCCTGGACGGAGAGGTAGATTATCATATCTCTTCGACCACGCCTTTCGCCACAACCGGTAGTATCAACATTACCAATACGGATCATGCGACCGTCATCTTTGATAATTTGTTGCCAAGCAAGGCTGTGAAATTCCTGAGCAACGTAAAGATCAATGGTGAAGCGGCAAAAAATGGTTCCAACTGTCAGGTGCGTATCTATAATGCCGGTGCTATGATTTTACCTTATTCCGGAAATCAACCTTTGACTGTATTTGCAGAGGCTGATTTTGGCGGAGAATCTTCCCGCAACTTTACGGTCAATACCAAGTACAATTTGACATCAAGTAACAGGACTTTTAATAACAAGATTAGAAGTTTTATCCTGAAACGTGGATACATGGTCTGTTTAGGTACCAAGGGAGATGGTACAGGCTATAGCCGTGTGTTCATCGCCGATAAAGCGGATAAGAAAATCAACTTGGCAAGTGTTTCCAAACCGCTCAACGGCAGAGTCTCTTACATCCGCATCAGCAAGTGGAATGATGTCCACAAGCGTGGATGGGCTGGATTCTGGAACAATGATGTGCAGGAGAAATTCAATACGGGATGGGCTTACAACTGGGATGCCAGTATTCATGATGATTGGGTAGATCGTGAGTATGTAACCCAGCATCACCATGAGGGATGGCCGGGTATTGAAGATGTGGGTAATAACTCGGGTAGTGCCAATATCTTGGGTAACAACGAACCGGATAATAAGGCTGATGACAAGGAACAGGATATTGATGTCAAGAATGTGTTGGCTAACTGGCCGAAGATGATGGCTACCGGTCGTCGCTTGGGTTCTCCTGCCGTAGCTGGTGATTATAATTGGCTCTATGAATTTATCGACTCTGTGGATGCACGTGGCTGGCGCTGTGACTTTATTGCCGTTCATGCTTATTGGTATAAAGATCAACCGGGGTGGAAGAGCCAGTTGGAAGGTATCAGTAAGCGATGTGGCGGTCGCCCTATCTGGATTACGGAGATGAACTATGGTGCCAACTGGACAGGATGGCCCGGAAGTGATACCAAAGGAACTGATGCCAATTATGCAATTGAGTTGCAGCACATGGGTCCGATTCTCGACTATCTGAATGATGCTCCTTATATAGAGCGTTATGCTTTCTATAATAATGTACAGGATTGCCGTTATGCGATAGCTGGAGATAAGTTGACGCCGATAGGTGAGAAGTATGCTGCCTTAGCACCTAAGTTGGCTTACAATTCAGACTATGAGTATGTTCCTCGGAATCCTCGTACCTATGATCCTTCAGACCTGACCGTGTCTTTTGTACCAAGTACGAAGACTTGTACCATGACATTCAAGAACCATAGCGGTGAGTTTGTAGATGATATCATGGTAGAGCGTAAAAAAGGATTGAATGGACAGTGGGAGTGTGTCAGTCATCTTGAAGCAGTAGAGGATACTGCCCGCACTTATTCTTATCAGGAGAAGGTAGAAGAGGCTGGTAATTATTTCTATCGTATCCATGTGATAGATTTCTTGGGAAGAGACCGCCTTTCTTCTGAGGTAGCAAATACGGTGAATGGTTCAGAAGGTTCTGCTGATTTCCAATGGGGAACCATGTCTGCTGCAAATGAAGAGGATGTCTATAGCTTTTATGAACATGGATTTGAAAGCAACCCAGTTGTGGTTTTTGGAGGTACAACCGGTGTAAATTTTAAGACTCGTGCTCAGGAGGTTGTCAATGCTATCACTACGAGTTATTTCACATCGAAGTTCTTTCCTTGGAATGCGCTCGACTCGGATCCTAATGATTTTTCCAGTGGAACAGAGCATGCCTCGTTTATTGTAGCAAAACCTGGTAATGGTACCTTGGGCTCTCTTCATTATGAGACGGGTCTCATTACGGATGAAGCTGGTACTGTAGTAAAAGTGGGTGGTGATACGATAGAATATAAGTTTAAGCAACCATTTGCTGAGGCTCCTGTGGTATTCGTGACCCCGAATTCTACCTTGAAGTATCCTGTGAAAGCTCGTGCTTGGGAAATTACCAAAGATGGTTTTAAGGTGGTGCTGACTCGCCAGGTGGAAGCCAGTAAATTTGGAAAGGTAATCGTTAAGCAACGTGTTTCCTTTTTTGCCATCGAGAAGGGTAGTACGACTGCATTTGACAAGATCATCTCTGTAGGCAATCAGGATATGGAATTTACATCAACTATTTCTCGTTATAAGTTAAACTATGGCAAAGAATTGAATAATCCAAAACTGATTTTCCAATATCAGTCTTTCAATCGTCCGCTCTTGTCATTGCTGCGATTGATAGATTTGGATGATCTTTATAAAACAAAGTCTTATGCTAATTTAAGAGTCTTTGCTGATACTTCTGATCCAAATAAAGCGATTACTAATTTAAAGCCAATCAAAGAGACTGTGGGTTGGATGGCTATCAGTGATGATCCGGATGCTACGGGTATTCAGGATGTAGTTGTTGCTGAAACTCCTAATCTTTCAGTAGAGGTGAATGGCGGCATGGTCAATATTCGTGATGCTAAGGCTACAGCTGTAGCTGTCTATACTGCTTCTGGTGCAAAGGTTGCTTCTGCCAACTTCCAAGGTGGTGAGGCGCATTTCGATTTGGCTTCCTTGCCTGCTGGCATCTTGGTCATCAAGGCCAATTCCGGCAAGTTCTCCAAATTGGTTATTCGCCGATAAAGCTGAAATATGAGCGTTTTGTAGTATATATAATAAGGTGTGTTCCGAAGAAAGTCGGAATGCACCTTTTTTAGTCTATGTAAATACGAACTAAGAATAAGATAGAAGATTGACAAGTAGAATTAGGAATAGAGAAAATAATTGTCAACTTACAATAGGAATAAGAAACTATGTAGTCAACTAAATATAGGAAACTACAATCATAAGTGTTCCCCACGGCTTGGGCATTGTTTCCCCACCTGTTGGGCATCATGTCCCCACGGCTTGGGCATCGTGTGCCCAGCGCTTGGGCATATTCTGTCAAAGCATTTCTTTGACTTTTCAGTATGACTTTTCCTGATTTCAGTAGACACTTTTTTACTTTATAAACTAGAAAGGTAGACACTATCAATTTCATAAAACTGAAATAGTAAACACTCCTTATTTTTTGTTCCTATTTTTATAGACACAATAAAAAGAATAGTACAGAATTAATCCGTTTTCGTAGATAGATTGCAATCAAGTTCACTCAATTCATGAGGAATGCATGTTAAACTTTCCTATAAAAAAGAGTAACACCGCATATTTTCGAATAAAATTCTTAAATTTGCATTTTACCCAATAATAAAGAAAACAATGAAGGATATAATTGCATAAAAGTAGTCTTGGTTGAGAAGAAGAAAGAAGATGGCAATGAACCTGATCAAATTTCGTTATCATTTTAATGACATCAAAATATATAATAAGATATGGATGTAAATCAGAAATATACCAATCTGTTAAAAGAGCAGATTGACACAATAGGAAAGGAATGTAGATATTTGGAGTTTAAGTCCAATTATCAGGAAGTGGACAAACTGGGTAGATATATCTCAGCCTTGTCTAATGGTGCCTGTCTTGATCATCAAGACTTTGCTTATCTGTATTTTGGTGTAGATGACGATACGCTTGAAGTTAAAGGAACCACTTTTGACTGTGCAAAAGTGAAGGCTGTTGGTAATGAGGCACTGGAATTATACCTTAGACGAATGGTTGTTCCAAAAGTGAACTTTTCTATCGTAGAGTTCAAGTATGCAGAAAAAGTACGTGTTGTTCTTTTCAAAATACCTGCTGCGGTCAATGAACCAACCACTTATAAGCAGAAGCCATATATCAGAGTGGACAGTCATGTGACGGACCTTACTCCATATGTTGACTGGATGCGCCAGATATACACCTCGCAAATAGATTGGTCTGCACAGATAGTAGATGACGCAACACTTGATGACCTTGACCCTGAGGCGATACGTTTGGCAAGAGCTGGTTATAAACTGCGCTATCCTGATTTCGCTGAAGCTATGGAGACTTGGGATGATGCCACATTCTTGGACAAAGCCCATCTTACACAGGACGGACAGATTACGCGTACGGCATTGTTACTTGTGGGTAAGGCGGAAAAGGTGCATAAGCTTCATCATATTTCGCAGATAGTTTGGAAATGCTTTCAAGACGGTGAGGTGTTTGGCGACATCTACACTATTCCATACATCAAGGCGACAACGGCCTTGATGAGTCGCATACGCAACTACCGTTTCAAGATATATCCGCAGGATTCGCTTATACCAGCCGAGGTCTGGAAATACGATACGCGCAGCATACTTGAGGGGCTGCATAACTGCATTGCCCATCAGAATTACTTGCAGAATGAGCGCATCATAGTTACTGAAGACAAGGACAAGCTGACGTTTGAGAACGCAGGCGGTTTTCTTGAAGGTGACTACACACAATATATCTTTGGCACAAAGACGCCAAAGTTGTATCGCAACCCTTTCCTTATGAGGGCTATGGTAAACTTGAAGATGATAGATTCGCAAGGTTATGGCATACACAACCTGTTTGTGCGCCAGAAGGAACGTTTCCTGCCTATGCCCGACTACAATGGAACGGACGATTCGCATGTGGTAATGCACATGTATGGCACGGTAATTGATGAAAACTATAGCCTGTTGCTGTTTGCCAATCAGAATATAAACCTTACGGAAGCTGTGCTTCTTGACCAAGTACAGCGAGATAAGCCAATCGGTGACGAAGCAATCAAGGAATTAAGAAAGAAGCATCTTATAGAAGGCAGAAAGCCTCATTTGTTTGTGTCAAAACACATTGCGCAGCGTACAGACAAGAAGGTGGAGTATTCCATGCATAAGGGGCTTGACTCGAAGTCGTGTGAGAGATTACTCGTAGATTCATTGAAAGACCATGGTGTATTGACAAGAGGAGAAATAGACAAACTGCTGTGGAATGTCATTTCTGACCAGTTGGATGATACCCAAAAAAAGACAAGAATAGGAAATATTCTACGTAAGCTTCGTAATGATGGAATCATACAAAATGAAACCAAAGGTAACGTCTCAAATTGGTCGCTCGTAAAATAAGAGCGAATTACGAGCGAATTACGAGCGAATTACGAGCGAAAAAGTTTTGTTCTTGATTGTAAGTGCTTGAAAATCAAGAATTACGTCGCTCTTAAATTGCTCGAAATTACGAGCGAATTACGAGCGAAATTACGAGCGAAAGTTTAAATGGATACAAATAAAATTCAAGAAGATGGACATACAAGGATATGTCATAGACCACTGGTTGGGGAAGATGAGCGCAGAGAGATCTGTGCTTGTCATCTACGATCCTGACTGGCTGCCTCTTTTGTATAAAAACAAAAAGCCTTGCAAGTGTTGAACCTGCAAGGCTTTTGCGCTTCAAGATGGGCTTGAACCAACGACCCCCTGATTAACAGTCAGGTGCTCTAACCAACTGAGCTATTGAAGCATTTTGCATCTATAAGAACATGATGTTCCTTATTTGCGACTGCAAAAGTACTAACTTTTCGTGATTCTACCAAATTTTTTGCCGGTTTTTTTTGAGTTTTTCTTCAAAAAGTGCATTTTTTCTTGTTTATAGGCATATTTTAAGACAGAAAATGGCAGTTTTCACAAAGAAATGAGTAATTTTGTAGGCAAATAAACATATTAATAAAAAGGTAAGCATGAATAAAATATGGATCTCAATGCTGGCTCTGCTTTTGGCATTGCCAACTTTTGCACAGAAAGATAAAGATCATGATTTCAAAGTGGCTAAAAACATGGATGTTTTCAATGCCATCTATAAAAACTTGGATATGATGTATGTCGATACACTCAATGCGGATGAGGTTATCGGCTATGGTATCAAGGCTATGCTCGGTAGTCTTGATCCTTATACTACCTATTATCCAGAGTCAGACCAGAAAGAGTTGAAACGCATGCTTACCGGTAAGTATGCCGGTGTAGGTGCCTTGATTCGATATAACAACCAGTTGCAGACTGTGGTTATTGACGAACCTTATGAGAATATGCCTGCTGCGGAGGCTGGTCTCAAGAAGGGTGATGTCATCCTTTCCATTGCAGATACTTCCATGGTTGGCAAGGAAGTGTCATACGTCAGTGACCACCTCCGTGGTGAACCTGGTACGTCCTTTATCATCAAAATCAAAAGACCGAGCACGGGCAAGGAGATGAAAATGAAGGTTACACGCCGAACCATTCAAATGCCATATCTTCCTTATTATGGTATGTTGCAGAATCAGGTAGGCTATATCAACTATAATAGTTTTACAGAAAATTCTGCAAGAGATGTACGTCGTGCTTTTATCGACTTGAGAAAACAGGGCGCTAAAAGTTTGGTTCTCGACCTGAGAGATAACGGAGGCGGTTCTGTGCAGGAAGCTATCAGTATCGTCAATATGTTCTTGCCTAAAAACAAGCTGATACTGCAGATGAAGGGAAAGTTGAAACGTTCCAACAATGAGTATAAGACTTCCGTGGAACCGATTGATACGGTGATGCCTATCGCTGTGCTCGTCAATGAAAACACGGCAAGTGCCAGTGAGATAACAAGTGGTAGTCTGCAGGACTATGATAGAGCTATTATATTAGGTACGCGCACGTATGGAAAAGGTTTGGTTCAGGCAACCATGGATTTGCCTTACAACGGACAGATGAAACTGACCACTGCCAAGTATTATATTCCAAGCGGAAGATGTGTGCAGGCTTTGAACTATAAACATTCGAGGGGTGGATATGTGGAGCATGTGCCAGATTCATTGACCAAGGCCTTCTATACCGTGGGCGGTAGAGAAGTGCGTGACGGTGGCGGTATCAAACCAGATGTAGAGGTAAAGCCAGATTCACTTCCAAATATTGCCTTCTATTTAGCAGGAGCACGTGACAGTAATGAGGTGATGCTTAATTATGAGGTAGATTACATTGCCAAGCATCCAACGATTGCATCACCAGAGGAATTTGCTTTGACGGATGCAGACTATGAGGAATTCAAGGCAAGAGTGCTGAAGGCAAACTTTAAGTATGACCGTGAAACGGAGAAATACTTGAAGGATTTGGAGAAACTTGCTAAGTTTGAAGGATATTATGAGGATGCCAAACCGGAGTTTGAAGCACTGAAGAAAAAACTGAGTCATAATGTGGCAAAGGATCTGGATTATAATAAGGCTACTATCAAGCGATTGCTGGAAAACGCGATCGTGGCAGCTTACTATTATCAGGCAGGTGCCATCCGCAATTCCCTGAGATATGACAAGGTGGTAAAGGAAGCGTCCCGCCTCTTGAATTCTCCGGAAGAATATGCCAAGATTTTGCATCCTAAGAAAAAATAAAGTGCATACGATACCTGCCTATATCAGAAGAAAATAAGTATGATTTTAGCTGAAATCCATGCACAATCCATTAAAAATGCGCATGTTAGGAATAAAAAGTTCCATTTTTTTTGGATAATATCGAAAATATTCGTAATTTTGCAAACGTTCAGTGGAATGAGGGGCTCGCAAAGAGCTCCTCATTTTATTTTAATAAGGTATATATGATTGACAAAAACGTCGTAAAAACATTAGTGGATGAGTGGCTCCAAGATAAGGAATATTTCTTGGTAGGCATCGAAATTAGTCAAGACAACAAGATTGTCGTGGAAATCGACCACGCCGATGGTGTGTGGATTGAGGATTGCGTGGAACTCAGTAGATATATTGAGGACCATTTGAATCGTGATGAGGAAGACTTTGAACTGGAGGTGGGTTCTGCAGGATTGGGACAACCATTCAAGGTGCCTCAGCAGTACATCAACTTTGTTGGCAAAGAAGTCGAGGTGCTTGATGCCGATGGCAAAAAAGTAAAGGGCATCCTCAAGGCTGTCGATGGCAATGATTTTACAGTAGGTGTTGAAGAAAAGGTAAAAGTGGAAGGCAAGAAGCGTCCGGTAAAACAGGAAGTAGATTATGCTTTCCAGATGGATAAGGTAAAATATACAAAATACGTAATAAGTTTCAAATAAACTATGGCTAAGAAAGAGCAAGAATTAACTGCGAGTATGATTGATACATTTCGCGAGTTCAAAGAAACCAAGAATATCGACCGTACAACTTTGGTGAGCGTGTTGGAGGAAAGTTTCCGCAATGTGCTTGCTAAGATTTTTGGTAGTGATGAAAACTTCGATGTGATTGTCAATCCTGATAAGGGTGACTTTGAGATTTACCGCAATCGTGTCGTTGTAGCTGATGGCGAGGTGGAAGATGAAAATAAGGAAATCGCTTTGACTGAGGCTCGTAAGATCCAGGCTGACTATGAGGTAGGCGAGGATGTGAGCGAGAACGTGGATTTCAATAAGTTTGGTCGTCGTGCCATCTTGACTCTTCGTCAGACCTTGGCTTCTAAGATTTTGGAACTTGAGCATGATTCTCTTTATAATAAGTATAAGGATCGTGTGGGTCAGATTATTTCCGGTGAGGTTTACCAGATCTGGAAGCGTGAAATCCTGATTGTTGACGACGAGAACAATGAGTTGATTTTGCCAAAGGCAGAGCAGATTCCTGCTGACCAGTATCGCAAGGGTGAAACCGTGCGTGCCGTGATCTTGCGCGTGGATAATGAGAACAATAATCCTAAGATTATCTTGAGCCGTACTGCACCTATCTTCTTGCAGCGCCTGTTGGAGGCTGAGGTTCCTGAAATTGCAGAGGGACTGATTGCTATCCGTCGCATAGCCCGTATGCCAGGTGAGCGTGCCAAGATTGCTGTGGAGACTTTCGACGAGCGTATTGACCCTGTAGGAGCCTGTGTGGGTGTGAAGGGTAGCCGTGTACATGGTATCGTACGTGAGTTGTGTAATGAAAACTTAGACGTAATCAACTATAGCAGCAACGTGAAGTTGTTCATTCAGCGTGCTTTGGCACCTGCAAGAATTTCTTCAGTTAATATAGATGATGAAAACAAGAAGGCTGAGGTGTTCTTGCAGCCAGAAGAGGTGAGCAAGGCTATCGGTCGCAGTGGTATGAACATCAAGTTGGCTTCTATGTTGACTGAATATACCATTGATGTGTTCCGTGAGATTGACGAAAGTCAGGCTGACGAGGATATTTATCTGGATGAATTCTCTGATGAAATCGATCAGTGGGTTATCGACGCCATCAAGGGCATCGGACTTGATACAGCGAAGCAAGTGCTCAATGCACCTCGCGATATGCTCGTAGAAAAGGCCGACTTGGAGGAAGAGACTGTTGATAACGTATTGAAGGTTTTACGAGCAGAGTTTGAACAGTAATTCTCTAAAAATCGCATTACAAATAAGAGACAAAAGAAAAGGAGTATAAATAATAAATATGAGCATCAGATTAAACAAAGCACTACGTGAATTAAATATAGGACTTCAGACGGCAGTTGAATTCCTATCTAAGAGAAGTGACCTGGGAGAGGTCGAGGCAGAACCAAGCTTCAAGCTTAGCGATCAGCAATATAAGGCTCTGACCGATGCCTTCAGTCAGGACAAGAAGGTCCGTGACCAGGCGGAAAAGCTTTTCACCAAGAAAACAAAAGATAAGAAACGTGTTCCAGAGCAGAAGGAAGACCGTGAGGAGAATGCCGAGGTGTCTAATGGTAAACAACAGTTTAAACCATTGGGCAAGATAGACTTGGATAGCATCGGAAAACCTACTGCTAAGTCTGCTGCTCCTGAGAATCGTAAGGCGTCTGGAAAGGAGTCTGCTGCCGTCAGCTCTGCGCCTGTTACTAATGCTTCTAAGGCTGAAGCAAAAGCAAGTCATGAACATCAGAAAGGTAATGCTGGCGGACAGATGTCTCACCAGCATAAGCAGAATGGTGAGAGAAATAATGGCCAACAGAAGCAAAATAATCATAAGTCAATGCAAAATCAGGCTAACAACAATCAGCCACAACAAGGCGAGAAGCCAGCTGAAACGAATGCTTCTGGAAGCGTGTTCACCCTCAAGAGTGAGAAGAAATTCTCTGCCAATGAACCTAAGGTGTTGGGTAAGATCGATTTGTCTTCCTTGAATCAGAGTACTCGTCCTAAGAAGAAGAGTAAGGAGGAACGCCGCAAGGAACGTGAGGAAAAACTTGCACAGCAGCACAGTGAGAGAAAGAAACGCGTGCGTATCAACAAGGAACGTGTTGATATCAATGCTGAGGCTAACCAGGGTAATAATGGGGGCAACAAGAATAATGGTGGCAACCAGAACAACCAGAATGGTGGCAACAAGAAGAAAAAGAATAAGAACAGAAATAATAACAATAAGGGCGGTAATCAGAACAACCAGCGTCAGATTGAGGTTGATGACGAGGCTGTAGCACGCCAGGTAAAGGAGACTCTTGCTCGTTTGACCAGCAAGAGCCAGAACAAGAAGGGCGCTAAATACCGTAAGGAGAAGCGTGAGGCTGTTCAGGAGAAATTGCAAGATCAGGCTCGTCAGGAGCAGAAGGAAAGTAAGATCCTGAAACTCACGGAGTTCGTTACCGTAAGCGAATTGGCTACGATGATGGACATCAGCGTTACTCAGGTTATCTCTACCTTGATGGGTGTTGGTATCATGGTATCTATCAACCAGCGTCTGGATGCAGAGACCATCAACATGGTGGCTGAGGAGTTCGGTTTCAAGACCGAATACGTGAGTGCCGAGGTTCAGGAGGCTGTGAGCGAGGAAGAGGATGATGAGAACGACTTGGTTCCACGTGCTCCAATCGTAACTGTGATGGGTCACGTTGACCATGGTAAGACGTCTTTGCTCGACTATATCCGCAATACCAATGTGATTGCTGGTGAGGCGGGTGGTATTACCCAGCACATCGGTGCCTACAGTGTGACCCTGAAAAGCGGTCGCAAGGTAACCTTCCTGGATACTCCTGGTCATGAGGCGTTTACCGCCATGCGTGCCCGTGGTGCTCAGGCTACCGATATCGCCATCATCATCATCGCTGCCGATGACTCTGTGATGCCTACTACCAAGGAGGCTATCGCTCATGCTCAGGCTGCTGGTGTGCCAATGGTATTTGCTATCAACAAGATTGATAAGCCAGGTGCTAACCCAGACCGTATCCGCGAGGACTTGGCTAACATGAACCTGCTTGTTGAGGAATGGGGCGGTAAGTATCAGTGCCAGGAAATCAGTGCCAAGAAGGGTATCGGTGTTCACGATTTGCTCGACAAGGTGCTCCTTGAGGCTGATATGCTCGACTTGAAGGCTAACCCTAACCGTCGTGCTTCAGGTACCATCATCGAGTCTTCTCTCGACAAGGGTCGTGGATATGTTTCTACCGT
>OQVS01000055.1_pt1 | contig 51674 bp, 34 predicted proteins | sample 1691601 | NCBI WGS metagenome assembly OQVS01 (sample SAMN03418268, study PRJEB22391) | human gut metagenome | biome: human-gut; feature: organic feature; material: feces | host: Homo sapiens | place: Tanzania | collected 2013-01 | reverse complement strand
ATGGAAATTATACTTATATGTTTAGCTTTTTCTCTTATTGTCTGCAACTCTATCGGTATATATATTTATGCAATGTTGGGCATGAGTGGCGAATACCTTTACATGCTAGCTCACCCTATGCAAAAGTGGGATGATTTCTCTATGTCCGCTTTTGGCTGTATGTTGTGCTGGATAATGACGTCGTATATGCTGGTTAATAAGATCGGCGGCTACACTTTGATATTTAACAATAACGGCATCAGCGGAACTTACAACAGTTGGCTTATTGGTAATGGAGATTTTATAAAAGCTGTAACTGTAAAAACCAGGTATACCAGCTATATAATTTTTGATATCGATTATATTGACGACAAAAAATATATCTCTTGGGATAATTTTAAAAGTTTCTCCCGCTACAACGATTGCATAGTATTATGGCGTAATAAAAGGCCTCAATATACGCTTGGTATACGTATTCTTATGCGCTATGACTCCTGGGGGCTGCTTGCTCGCCAGAGTTGTCCTTTAAAAGTTTGTGGAACCAAGTCCGAGCTGGCTGATTTGCAAGATTTTCTGTCTCAGCGTTTGCCGCAAGTTCAGCCGATATAAGTTTTGGCAAAAGATAGCTAGGACTAGCCTTCCAAGCAGTAATTAAGTTTGCGCCGGTCAAATAAACGAGCTGGAACAATACTAACTTTTTAGTGGAGGCTAGCTATGTTTCAAGAAATCAACAACCTCTTTAACCAAAGGTATGAAGATAGAACCAGAGATCGAGCCGGTGAAGCACCTTACTCGGCTTTGGTTATTTATCCTAAACAATATTACGGCAAAGGTTGGACTAAATTTTTTAATTTTTGTAAGCCTATTTTAATAGTGTCTGTAGTTGCAGGTTCTGTCGGTTATGCGTCTTTAGTAGGCTGGGATGTTATTTTCCACACTTTTACAGCCTGGCAATTAGTTGCAGCTATCTGTGCTTTTGTAGCTTGTGTGGCCTTGGGGTTAAGCTTCGGGGACTGGAAAGATACGGAGCAGACGCTCATCTTTACTGATAAAGGTTTAACTGTAGTTATTCCCGGAGATTACAGTAGTCGCGGTCTGACTACCTGGGAAGGTATCTTAAGATTTTTTTTCTGCTCGCGTAGAAGAAAAAGTATCCCAGAAAAGGTAGTAAAATATCCTCCTTTTGCCTCTTCTCCGGAAGAAGAGATGGCTTGGAGCAATTTCCGCAGCTATTCTATTATTCATCATCAAAAACGTGGCAATGTATCTATTAAATTTTGGTTGGTCGACGATCCGAAGTCGGGAAGTCAAAAAGCCTGCCATTTAAGAGAAAATCAGCTTGACTGTGTAGAAATTTATCTGCGCCACGATGGCGGAAGATATACCGGATATTATGACGAAAAAAATGAATTAGATACTGCTATAAAATTCTTAAATGAAAGAGTCTCTTTGCCTTTGTATTCTGAAGATAAGCTGAAGGACTAGGTTTCAATTACTGTAGTATGCGGGGGGGACTGCAGTTTTGTCGATAAAAGGTATACGTAGATTCATTCTGAAAAGGGCGCTCTGCGCTTTTTTTGTTCGAGAGTGTCAATTGATTAGAGGAAAGAAAATTGAGTAAAAAACATCGTCGCAACGAACGTAACCAAGCTAAACAAGCCGAATTGACGTTGCCTTTATCCATTAAGCAACATCCTGCGAAAAAGCGTCCTTGGCTCACTGTGGTAATTGTACTTTTTTTACTGCTGATGGTTTTTTCTATGTTCAGTTCTAAAGCAGGCTGGAGCGGCTTGCTGGTGCCAGCTCTTCTGCTTGGTATTATTTTGCATGGTTTAGTACCTTATTTCTTCCCTACTACTTTTACTTTCGACAAAGAACAAATTGTGGTCAGTCGCTTTGGCAAGCCTTCCATTTTTAAATGGGACGACTATCGCTCTTATTCAAGGCAAGGCAATGGCTTTGTACTGTGGATGGAGATGCACCCTGCTTCTAAAACGTCTTCTTTTTCCGCTTACTTTAAGAGCTTGCGCAATTCAGTTTTCTTGCCTTTGGATGAAGAATCTATGCAAAAAGTAGAGCCTTTAATTGCTCGCAAATTGGTTAAAACCGAATAGGTAAAATGTGTTATGAGGATAAATTGGCGAGAAATGTGGTCTCTGGAAGAGCAAGCTTCTGCAGAAGAAATCGGAGATCAGACAGAAGAAGATATTCAAAATATTGCTGGCTCGATAGTGGCGATCCATTTGGGCGTTCCGGCCTTATGGCTTTTGGAATCTTGTAAGCCGCTCTCTTTTATTGCCAATCAGGCTTTGGTCTTTTTCTCTCCGGCGGCCAATTTCTTGGGACTCGACTCTTGGTGGCGCAAAGCTGCCACTATATCTTCGCGGCGTTCCAACGTGGAAGCTTTTATAGAAGCTATCGAACAATTGGAAATAAAGAAAAATGAACAGCAAAATAGATAAAGATTCTATCCGCTCTATCTTGGCTACCGACTGTGGCAGCACTACTACCAAAGCTATTTTAATTGAAAAAGGGCCTGAAGGCTTTCGTTTGCGAGCTAGAGGAGAAGCCCCCACTACTGTGGAGGCTCCGGCTGAAGATGTTACTCAGGGCGTGCGCAATGCTGTCAGTGAGCTTTCCGAACTAGTGGGCCGTCCTCTTTTAGACGAAAATGGCCAACTTATTAAACCTTACGATGGAAAAAAAGGCATAGATATTTATCTTTCCACTTCGTCGGCTGGCGGCGGTTTGCAAATGATGGTGGCTGGCGTAGTGGCCAAAATGAGTTCGGAAAGCGCCCAACGAGCTGCTTTAGGTGCCGGAGCCGTAGTTATGGAAACGCTTTCTTCCAACGACTCGCGCCGTCCTTACGAAAAAATCGAGCTTATTCGTAAGCTTCGTCCCGATATGGTGCTGCTTTCCGGTGGTGTTGACGGTGGTGTGCAAAAACATGTTGTAGAAATGGCCCAGCTTTTTGGCGCCGCCGATCCGCGTCCTCGTTTGGGAGTAAATTACAAGCTGCCGGTTATTTTTGCCGGCAATAAAGATGTGCGCGAGCAAATTAAGAAGATTTTAGGCTCCAAAACAGCTTTAGAAATTGTGGATAATATCCGTCCTACGCTGGAAGAAGAAAATCTTCAACCTGCTCGCCTAAAAATCCAAAGCCAATTTTTAGAACATGTCATGGCTCACGCTCCCGGGTATCCCAAACTTATGGCCATGACAGACGAGCAAATTATGCCTACGCCGGCAGCTGTGGGTATGATCATGCAGCGTGTGGCTCAAACTCGTTTTATTAACATTTTGGGAGTTGATATCGGCGGCGCCACCACAGATGTTTTTTCTGTATTTGACGGCCATTTCAACCGCACGGTGTCGGCCAACTACGGCATGAGTTACTCTATTTCCAATGTGGTGGCCGAGGCTGGATTAAATAATGTCATGCGCTGGGTGCCTTTTGATGTGGACGAGCCTCAGCTGCGCAACCGTGTCAAAAACAAGATGATTCGCCCAACTTCTATACCTTACCTTATGGAAGATTTGGAAATAGAGCAAGCTATTTGTCGTGAAGCTTTGCGTCTTTCTTTTGAGCAACATGCTCTGTTGGCCGACGGTCTCAAAGGTGTGCAGCACCAAGCGGAAATAGGCTCGATTTTTAGCCAAGGTGAGAAGCGATCTCTTATAGATCCTATGCGTTTGGATATGCTTATCGGCTCCGGCGGCGTACTTTCTCACGCGCCCGAGCGTTGGCAAACGGCTTGGATGTTACTCGATTCATATTTGCCTTGTGGTATTACTCAATTAGCTGTCGATTCTATCTTCATGATGCCGCAATTGGGAGTGCTTTCTTCCATTTTACCTGAAGCGGCCGCCTATGTTTTTGAAAAAGATTGCTTAATTGAGTTGGGCACTTGCGTAGCTCCTCGCTTTACTAATGGCAAGGCTGCGGCTCCTGGCCAAGATTTGCTTAAAGTTGAGCTTGAAGGCGAAGCTTCTTTCATTTTGCATATGGGAGAAATAAAAGTTAAAAAACTGCCGGTAGGACAGAGCATAAAAGCTCGTTTGCTTCCTTTGAGTCGTACCGACGTGGGCCAAGGAGCAGGACAAGCTGTAGAATGTGTTCTGAAAGGCGGTACAACGGGCGTTATTTTTGATGGACGCGGTCGCGAACCGTTTATACTTCCTCAAGAGCGCTCGGCTCTTATTAGTAAACTTCAGGAATGGAAAGCCGCTTTAAAGGGATAAAATATGAGTAGCGCTTACGTGCCGGGACTTAAAGTTACCGATCATATAGAGTTAAAAATTGAAAGACGTTTGCCTCTAAAAGGTAGCGTCGTAGTAGCCAAAGGCGATACTGTCAGTTGGAATACTGTCGTAGCTAATACTTTTTTGCCCGGTAGTGTCGAGTTAGTTAATGCCGCAGCCAAATTGGGCATTTCTCCGGAAGAGGTGCCGCAGGCTATGCTTAAAGGCGAGGGAGATGCTGTTTCCAAAGGTGAAACTTTGGCTCGCAGCAAGGGCTTTTGGGGAATGTTCCGTTCTAATTTAGCTTCTCCCATCAATGGTATGGTGGAATCAGTTTCTGAAGTTAGCGGCTTAATCGTTCTGCGGGCTCCTTCTGTGCCTGTAGAAATAAATGCCTATGTTGATGGCGTAGTTGAAGAAATTTTGCCTGAAGAGGGAGTTATTATAAAAACTTCGGCTGCCTACATACAAGGTATTTTCGGTATAGGCGGTGAGACGGCCGGAGAAATTTGCATTTTTACTGAAGATCCGGAAGAAGAACTTAAAAGCGAGCGCCTCAGCGAAGCTTATAAAGGTAAAATTTTAGTGGGAGGTGCTTTAGTGACAGCCGATTTCTTGCGTAAAGCGGTGAAATGTGGCGTAAGAGCTATTGTTACTGGCGGTATCTCCGATGCAGACTTGGCTGATTTTTTAGGCTACGATTTGGGAGTGGCTATTACCGGTTCCGAAGATAAAGGGATTACCTTAATTATTACCGAGGGCTTTGGCAAAATAGCGATGGCTGAGCGTTCCTTTAATTTGCTCAAGCGTTGCGCCGGACGCTGGGCTTCTGTTTCCGGAGCTACTCAAATTCGTGCCGGAGTGATTCGCCCGGAAATAATTATTGCCGACACAACTAATTCAAATTTTGTCAAAAATGAAGCTGCTTCTGCTTCTGTCGGTTTACATATCGGATCCAAAGTGCGCCTGATTCGCGAACCAGATTTCGGTAAACTGGCTGTTGTAACTGAGTTGCCCTCGGAAGCCGAAATTATTCCTACCGGCGCCAAAGTTCGTGTAGCTAGAGTAAAATTAGCTGATGGTCGTTTGCTTTCTTTACCCAGAGCCAATTTGGAAATAATTGAAGAAAATTAAAAATGGCTTCGTTTTTTTAATCTATTTTTTTATTGATTCAGCAGGTATACAACTAATAGTGTGGGTATGTGAAAGCCATATTTTTTGAGGTTTTAAGTCTGTGAACGCTAATAGTACAAAGGAAAATACCCAAGATACCAATTGTAAAATAGCCAAAATAGGGGATGAGTTTCCCATCAATCCGGAACTTTTGGAATGGGAAAAGACTGCCGACATCAAAACTTTGCCGGAACTTATCAGGCGTACTGTAGATGAATACGGAAGTTGCAACTATTTGGGTGTGCGCTCCGGTAACGAGTATAAATTTAAAACTTACAACGAAATTTACCAAGAAATTGTCTTTTTTGCTTCGGCTTTACTGGGAGTGGGCTGCCAAATAGGAGATCGAGTAGCTAATTTCTCAGCTAATTGTGTGGAATGGCCCGTTGTAGACTTCGGATCTTCCCATGTTGGTTGCATTCATGTGCCCATGTACGCTACTCTGAGCCAGAGCGAGTTTGCCTATATAGTTAAAGATTGTGGCGCTAAAGTTCTTTTTGTGCTTACTAAAGAACAATTGCAAAAAGCCATAGCTTCTGAAGCTGAATTGCCGGATCTTAAGCATATTGTTGTTTCTTCAGCTATAGACTTAAGTGGTATTCGAAGTACTAAACAACTTTGGACTTGGCAAGATTTTCTTCGCTACGGTAGGGTACATTTAAATTGTTATCAGTCGCGTATAGAAGATATTGTAAGTTCTATAAAAACTACCGACGTAGCCAGCATTATTTATACTTCTGGAACAACTGGTAATCCCAAAGGAGTTATGCTTATGCATGGCAACTTCTGCAGTCAGGTTGTATCTTTAAAAAACGTAGTCGGCGTCAATCATGAAGATGTGCATCTTTCTTTCTTGCCAGTAGCCCATGTCTTTGAGCGTATTTTCTTCTATTTAAATACGTATGTGGGTGGATCGATCGGTTTTGCTCAGAGTTTAATTACCGTTTTGCAAGATATGCAAGTTTTGCGTCCGACTACTTTTACCAGTGTGCCGGCTTTATATATAAAAATTCATGATAGGGCCGTCTCCCATATGACTGGCTTTAAAAGTAAGCCTTTCAAATGGGCTATGAAAGTGGGTCGCTCTTATAACGCTAACAAACGTTTGGGCAAGGTAGATCGGGCCGGTCGCATTATTCATGCTATCACTCGCAAGATGCTTTTTAGCGATTTGTTTAAAAAATTCGGTGGCCGTATCCGACTTTTCGTTTCCGGCGGAGCTCCTTTGCCCGCAGACGTGTGTGAATTTTTCCTCGATTTAGGTTTTACTATGCGCGAAGGTTACGGCCTTACTGAGACTGCGCCGGTTATATGCATAAACAGCGCCGATGATATTTGCCCAGGATCGGTAGGCCCGGCTGTGCCTTTCAGCGCTTTGAAAATTGCTGAAGATGGAGAAATTCTTACTAAAGGGCCTAATGTTATGCGTGGTTATTTCAAGAACTTGGAAGCCACCAGAGAAGTTATCGATTCCGAAGGTTGGTTTCATACCGGAGACGTTGGCTATATCGAAGACTCCAAACTTTTTATTACCGATCGCAAAAAGAACCTTTTAGTGCTTTCTAATGGTAAAAATGTGGCTCCTAGTCAGATTGAAGCTTCTATTTTGAAGAGTGAGTGGATAAATTCAGTAGTTCTGGTTGGCAACAATCGCAGTTGTGTCGGTGCTATTGTAGTTCCCAATTTTGAAAAATTGCGCTCTTTCTGTGAAAGCAAAAAGATTAGCGTCGAGACTAACGCTGATATGGTAGCTCACCCAGCTGTTCAGGAAGTTATTTGCAACGAAATAAATGAAGCTTGTGATTCCTTCTCGCCTTATGAAAAAGTAAAGCGTTTCTTTATTTCGCCGCGAGAATTTTCTTTTGCTATGGGGGAACTGACGCCTACACAAAAAGTTAAACGTCGCGAAGTAGAGAGAAACTTTAGCGCTGAAGTTGATAAAATGTTTGGCTAAATTCTCTTTTTAGTTGCCAACAAAAAACCGAATGGCCCACACGTACCGATATATACTCTTTGTGCGAGGCCCTTCGGTTTTTTTATTGCGCATTTTTTATTGTGCATTTAGCAAATGTTGTTAGCTTTTGATAGCTCCAGCCGTTATACCCTTAATAAAATGTTTTTGAATAGACAAGAAGATAATAATGAGAGGCAAAGTGGCCGCCACTGAGCCTGCAGCTACTACGCGAAAGTCGCTATCAAAACTGGAAGACAAGTAAGCTAAACCTACGCTTAAAGGGTAATGTGAGTCTGTTTTTAAAACAACCAGCGGCCAAAGGAAGGCATTCCAGTTGGCTGTGAAGGCGAATAGAGCTACAGTAGCTTGGGTAGGTAAAGTGAGTGGCAGACAAACATGGCGAAATATTTCCCATTCGTTGCACCCATCTAGACGGGCGGCATCTTCCAGTTCTTGAGGTATGCTCAGAAAGGCTTGACGGCATAGTAATACGGCAAAGACGCTGACTGCGCCGGGTAAGATCACTCCTGCCATAGTGTCGTATAAGCCTAAACTTCTTATAGTAGCAAAATTGATGATAGTGTTGGCTTGGCTTGGCAGAGCCAAAGTAGCCATTAGAATAAAAATGATCAGCCCCTTGCCTTTAAATTGTAAACGGGCCAGCGGATAGGCAGCCAAGGCGGAGAGGCTTACTTCCAAAGCTACTCCGAATATGCAGTAAATCAGGGTATTAAGGAAAAAGCGCAGCATAGGAAGCTGGTCTTGAGCCGAGAGAAGACGTTTGTAATAATCAATCGTCCATGTCTGTGGCCACAAGAGGCTCCAGCCGTTACCATAAACTCCATCGGCACGGCACGAAGTAACCAATAGCCACCAGAAAGGAGCTAGCGCAGCACCTAGGAGCAGTAAAATAAAAATTAGTTTTAATGTTCGGCCCGAGAGTTGGGCAATTTTTGAGAGAAAAAGATGCACGTTTTTTTAGTGATGGCAGCATTCTATTTTTGATGGAGTTACTCTTTTTTTGCCGCCTCGATTACATTCAGCGCAAGTTCCATACAAAAAGACCACATGCTCATCGACAATAAAATCGCTGGGAATATTGTGTATATCGGCTCCTATACAACAGTCGATTTCATAAACTTTGCCGCAATTTTTACAATGAAAATGATGATGGTGGTGCTTGCCAGCAATTTCGTAGCAAGTGCTCTTGCCGGGAACGTCTATAGCTTTGAAAATGCCATCTTCTGTGAAGAATTTTACGCTGCGGTAAACAGTTGCTATACCTAAGTTGGGTAAGAGCTTTTGCGAAGCAACTAAGATCTCTTGAGGAGAGAGAGGACGATCTGCTTCTTTTACTATTTGGCGGATGATATTTCTTTGCTGTGTTCCGCGTCTGACGACTTTACTCACACTAAACCTCTTTTGTTGGCAGTTGCCTATATAAAGTGCAAGACAACTGTTCTCTAATCATAACTGACAAATAAGAGCGGGGGCTGCTTCCCTAGAGAAGCTGGCTCCCGCTTTGCCTATCTATATATATTCAAGAACGATTATATTGGTTCCTTATCAACTAAGGATGAGAGAAAGTAAAAGTCTGATCATCGGAAGTAAATTTCTTACTCCATTTGCCGGTGATTTCGCGAGCTCTCTTACCTCTGCTTTTCCAAGTGATAGTTATATTGTAAGTTTCGTCCAAATTGGCTTCGTCACAGCGCAACTCGGTGTAGTTGTCGCCATTGTCGTCCCACCAAGTGTTTTGCCAGTGCTTGCTGAGATTGCCGTCTTGAGTTACTTCGATCTTGGAGATATATAAACGGCGCTCTCTGGGGCCGACGCGCAAACTCTCAGCTCTAATGGTGAAGTTTCCGGTTTTAACTGCTTCTTCACCGTCAGCTGTTTGATCTTTGGGTAGCTTGGTAAGCTCGACTTTTACTCTTTTGGTTTGCCCGTCGTTAATAGCAATTTTGCCACGACCGACTTTGTAGCCAGATTTGGAAACGGAAATGCGCACTAAACGGTCGGAGGGAACATTTCTAATAATGAAAGCGCCACTCTGATCGGTTAAGCCTCGCTGACCGCTACTTAAAGCTACTCTGGCTCCTTTAATCGGCCGTCCTTGGTAAGAGACTACTTCGCCTACCAATGTGGCACTGCCGTTAAGTACGGAACCACCCGGCAAGAGGTAAGAAGCGTCGTCGTCTGAAGCTGCTTGGCGCAATTTGCTTTGAACTTGGCTGCGCTTTTCGTAATAGTCGGCGTTATTTTTCTGCTGTTCGACTTCTAAAGCTACGTCGTCGGGGGAGACTGCCTTGACGGCTTTGGCTTGGGGAGCGGAATTTTTACTAGAATTGGCGCCGACTTTGTCAAGATCTATGTTGTTTAAATCATATTCTGCGTTGGCAATTTGCTCGTCGAGAGAACTGAGCTTTTTAACAGACGCAGAAGCGGTAGATTTTGAAGCGGACCCCTTTGTCACTGCTGTTTTGGGAGCAGTTTTAGGTGTTGCATTAGTAGATTTTGTAGCAGGTTTCAGGCTGATATTTGTTTTGTTGGCTGATGGTTTGGTAGATACAGCTTTGCCTGTAGCTCCTGCTTTGACAGCTGAAGGAGCAGCTTTAGCCAAATTCGTTTTAGAAGTAGAAATAGCCACTAAATTGGCTGTGCTCGGCTTGCCATTGACGCTGACTCGCAGAGAACCGGAAGGTATACCTTGAGCCATTTTAAATTTGATATAGTTCTGTTGCCAATCTAAGATGCAACTATTGGGAAGAGCCATACCGGCAACAGATACTGTTCCTGTTTCTTTATTGCCTAAACGGTTGCCCTTTACAAAGACAATGTCGCCTACAGCCGGATTGGCTGGGGTAACTTGGGTTACTTCGGGAAAAGCCTGAGAGGGCAAGTTTATGTTCCAATTTAAGCGCAAAGGCTCGCGGCAATAAAGAGCAAAAATTTGGCCGGGAGCTACTAAACTATTTAAACTTTTTTCAGTTTTGGTCCAGCGACCGTTGACGAAAGTATTGCTTTGAGGAGAGATCCAGGTTCGCTGTGGCCAGCTAGCTCTTTCTTTAAGATCTGTTGGCACGATAGTCTGGCCACTCATATTGGTGAGAGTGACGGCAGGGTTATTTACCGCTTTCATACTGGGCAACCCTACTAAGTTCCAACCGGGTTGCAAGCTGGTAGTAAGCGGCTGAGATGATTGATTATTGCCGGTAAAGTAAATTTTACAGGGAGAGTCAGAATAGGTTATGTACGCTAAGCCGGGTTCTAAACTTTGAGGATTGTTTACCGGATCGATGGGTACGTAAGAATTTCGGCTCATTTTATAGAGCATGCGCTTTAAGCCCCAGACTGAATCAACTTGTCTGACTGGGAAAGAAATTATTTGCCAGCCGGCTACGGCGCTTATAGAGTTGGCTTTGCCAATGACGGGAGGAACAGTCTGGGCCGAATAGGTGATGGCTGGAGGCGGAGCTGCGGGTAAAGGAGGAGGAGCCTCCTGACCTGCAGTTTGGGCTGATACTTCAGAGCTGAGTAAGCAGCTTAAGAACAATACCGCTAAAAGTATTCCTAGACAACGGCTTTGCGGTTTGAGCCAGTTGCTTGGTACATTTCTTTTCACTGAATTATTTTATCTCCCAATTGTTTGAAGGGGCTCGGAACCCGCCGACTTTGCAGAAACAGCGCCGCCAAAGGCAAACTTGTTTAGTTCGAACCGCTTATTTGTAATAAAGTTTAGCAGCAATCTACTGTTTCTGAAAGCTTAAATTTTAACTTAATTTGAGCTGAACTCCTTCGCTTTTGGCGGAAGAGAAAAAGGCAAGTTTTCGGAGTAAATTTTTTGACTGATCTGAGAATCTTTTTCCAGAATTTTGCCAGAATCCAGCAAGGCCTGACTGAGATTGTCAAGCTTAAGATTATCTGTTTGGGGTAAAAGATAGAGAGCATTGGCAAAATGGCGCCCTAAAGTGTGGCAAGCTAAAGCTAAAGCTTGGTATTGCTCTAAATGGATAGGCAAAGAGTGGCTAGCTAGTTCTCGTTCTATTTCTGGTGGAATAGGTTGGGCTTGACGGAGTTCGCTGTGACAAGCTTGTTGATAGTATTTCTCCCAAGCTAGTAAGCACTGATAAAAAGCTTGGGTGAATTGTTGACTGTATTCGTGCGGCGTTTGTCCATTTTTATCGGTAGAATCGATAGCTTGACTTAAATCTCTTATCGGATAATTGTCAGAGCTGGGCCCCAGATTCTCTCCTATAGTTGTGAGCTTATTGGAAGAGAGACCCAAAGCTCTTTGACGCAATATGTCCCATATTATTGGCGGCTCATGCCAAGCGGCCAGTAAAGAGCAACAATCGGCAAAAGCTTCATGGACGGCAGCGGTTTCAAAGTCTTTATAATCGTAGTTGTGGCGACTGTCTAAGATAGCGTGGCCAGTTTCGTGACTGATAGCGTCGGGGTGAATGTAGTCGGCGTTATGGCTGAGCCCTATGCATTTGAAAGGCGCTTGTTGGTAAAAAGGTAAACTACTTTGCACCTGAGGATGGCCTATCACAATAGGCATAGGCTGGTCGCTTAAAGTAAAATCCCGTCCCAAATCGGCTGAAAAGGAGTCAAGCGTCTTTTGTGCCGTTTGTATAGCTTGCAAATGCTGCCCTGAGCATTCGAGCGAATCTTCCTCAATTTTAGGCAAAATTTCGCCCAAGTTGCGCTCCGGGCCGTAGTGCCATACCTCAAAATCTTGGCTGCGTGCCACTACAGGTACGTGCCAATGCTGGTAAAATGGACGCCATTCCGGCCCTTGTTGCGGCGGCAATAGCTTTTCTTGAGCGGTAACGGCGGACATTTCACTTTTGTCTTGAGGCTGCACGCTTAAAACTTCCAAAGTTTCAGCCAATTCAGTTGGGGCTGCTCGGTTGGGAGCTGCGTGGGTGCGACAATTTAAACTAAAGCCAGGCAAAGAACGATAAGCTAAGTTGTCAATTGTCGCATAGTTATACACGTCAGTCGGCCCTTTCCTTTGCTTTGTACTGAGGCCGACAGCTTTGGTAGGGGAGATATCAGCCTTTGTACCCAAAGTATGACAGACAAAAGTGACAAAAACTGTGCCATCTTATTAAGGGGCGATTGCCGCCGCTTTGCAAATGTGTGAACGTTTGCGTTTGGGCTCTGCTCTAGTTGGCCCGCAAGGCGATTTTGTGAAGCTGAGCGCCTTAATTTTGAGGGCTAAGGCTGAAAATAACCAATCCCGGCAAACATATCAAAAGAGCAAGCATATCAAAAAGCCGCTCCGACTTTTTGTGTGGTCGGAGCGGCTCTGTAGCGCCTAATATGGGTAATGAAAAGCCTAATCGTCTTCTTCGTCGAGCTCTTCGCCGGGATTGGGCACAGGCTCAGGAGTTTCGTCCTCTGGCTCAAGCGGAGGTGTGGGCAGTTCATTTTCTTCAAATGAATCGGCACTTTGGATGAGCTCTTCTTTAATTTTGGCTGCTTGCTCTTCAGCTTCGCGAGTCATACGCAAGAGCTCATCTTCGCCGCTGCCAGCTTGCAGAATTTCTTGGGCTGCTGCTAAAGCTGCCGCTTGAGCTTCGGCTTGCATCTTGGCTTGGCGCTCAGCTTCTTTGGCGGCCTTGCGGGCGGCGATAGTTTGACGTGCTTCTTCTTCAGCTTTTAAAATGATGTGAAGCACGCTGACAGCTTGCTCCATAAAGCGATTGATATCAGCCAATTTTTCGTCGCTGATAGCGTCTCCGTAGGTGGAGCCACGAACTAGAATAGCCGTGCGCTCGGCACTACCGGTAAAAGATTTTAATTCGATAAAACCGGAGATCTCTCGCCAGGTAACTAAAAGTTCGTGGCTGGTGACAGCCATTACTTTTCCGGTAAGGTTCATGCCATTTTTAAGCTTTAAATTAACCGGAGTGCCCGGTTCGCCAATAGAGCCGGATTTGGCCAACCATTTAGTGAGGCCGTCCGCATCTTTATAGTAGTGCATAAGACGGCTATTTTCGTAGGGAGCGGTAATAATAGCGAAAAAAGTTCGGCGATTTTTATTCCAAAAATTCTCTACATAGGTTTTAAATAAGGCCAAAGACATTTCCCAACCGGATTTGGCGTCGCCAGCTCCGGCTTGGCCATCGGCACCTGGGCCGGTTTCGACTATTTCGACACGACAGCCCTCACCATAGGAACGTATGGAAATATTGAGCGTCTGTGTGCCTAAGCCGGGAATAAGCGACTTCATGACCACTTTCTTAGGGGGGATAATAGTTGGCAAATAGTAGTCTATACTGAAGCCAAACTTCTCCCAAGTCATGGTTAAAGTACCACCATAGCCTGGCCAACCTACAACCTTATCACAGAACCAGCGAGACAAATGCTCCGGTTCTGTCCAGGCTTCAAAGGCACGCTCTGGGGCAACTTTGGTAATTGTATATCGTCTTATCTCCGGGACGCTCATAAGCTCTGAAGGGTTCGCCTATTATCTGTGAATTCCTAGTCCTTTAGGAGTCGCCGTTATCTTGGTTTTCCCTGCTTGCGTGGCTAAAGATCAATTTTGGCTAATCTTTTATAACGTTTGTTTAAGCCATCTAAATTATTACCGCAAGTGCCGTAAAGCCCCTGCCTTCAGGTATGGGGATATGAGGCACGTCCACCGAATTTGCGCAAGCAATTGAAAGTGGACGGTTGTTGCGTAATTGCTATTTGTATAGTTTTAGATAGAAATGCTTCAATAAATATAGAACGTGAAGGTAATCGTATTCTCTTCGCATAGTTAGTATATAAGTAGTGTATGGGCAGGGCATTGTCCATTGTAGAGAGAGCCAGTAAGACCTGTTGATTCTCAATAGGCAAGGCTCGTTAATATCTCAGAATCTCCTGGCTTTAGCCATGGGGAGTATGTCAATCTTTAGGCGGAATAGTGGGGCCTTCCTTGAATACGCGCAGGGCGTATAGCTCTATTTCGTTTTCGCACTACAGAGAGAGGTTTAGTCCGTGTATACTTTTATTTCCGCTCCGATTTTTCACGCTGCCATTCCACCCTATTGCTGTAAGCTTGAGGGCAGTAATCGCTTAATTGTTCGTCTGCGTTTAAGCAAAGAATTGGCAGTTGAAAACATTTATGTGCGCACGGCTCCTGAAGGCGAAGAATGTTTTACTGAAGCGGTTCGTTTATCGTCAAACGAGCTGCCAGAATTGGCTAAGCGCAGCGACGATACTTGGGAATGGTGGGAAGCTTGTTTAGAGGTAAATGTACCTTTGTTGCAATATCGCTTTTGTTGCGTAACCTCTCGAGGTAATTTACATTTTAATGCTAAGGGATTGTGTTCTTTTACTCCTTTAGATAGAGACGATTTTAAAGTTTCTTTGCTTAACGAGCCGCCTCAATGGGTGCAAGATTCTATTTTTTATCAAATTTTTCCCGAACGCTTTTGCTGTGGCGACAGCTCCACCAATGTTAAAGACGGAGAATATACCTTGGCGGGCAAGGAAGCTAAAGCTTTCGCTTGGGGGGATCCCGTAGATAAAGCTGCTGGCAATTGCTCTTTTTATGGCGGAGACTTGCCCGGCATTACTTCCAAGTTGGATTATTTAAGCGAATTAGGCGTAGACGCTCTCTATTTAACTCCCATTTTTACATCTCCGAGCAATCATAAATATGATGTAGCCGATTATTACAATGTCGATCCGCATTTTGGCGGCAACAAAGCTTTGGCCCAATTGCGTCAAGCTACTAAAGCTAAACATATGCGCTTAGTACTCGATTTGGTTCCCAACCATTGCGGCGATCATAACGATTGGTTTAAGAAAGCCCGAGAAGATAAAAACGCTCCGGAATACTCTTTCTTCACTTTTTATAATGACAATCCCGAGCAATACGAAATGTGGCTGGGAGTGAGCACTTTGCCACGTTTAAATTATCGCTCTTCTGAATTGCGCCGACGCATGTATGGCGACTCAGATTCTATTATGCGCCGTTGGTTGCGCGAGCCTTATTCTATAGACGGCTGGCGTTTGGATGTTGCCAATATGTTGGCTAGACAAAAAATGGATCAATTGGGACACGAAATAGGCCGAGAAATGAGACAAGCTGTCAAGGAAGAAGCGCCGCAAGCTTGGCTTCTGGGCGAACAATTTTTTGATCCTAGCGATTATCAACAAGGTGATGAATTTGATGCTTCTATGAATTATCGGGCTTTTTGCATGCCTATGAATCAGTGGATGGCTGGCTTTGATTTTGAAGCTTTTAAAGGCAAAGGTTGGGGAGATAGAGCGCCTTTAGCCGATACTGATCTTGTTGAGCAAATGCAAAGTTTCCGAGCGGCTATTCCTGAAAAGAATGCTTTAAATATGCTCAATTTGTTAGGCAGCCATGATTTGCCACGGGTTAAAACTTTTAATCAAGGTAAAGAATATAAGGCGTCTGCTCTCTATACGTTTATGTTTGCTTACCAGGGCGTGCCTTGTATTTATTATGGTGATGAAATTGGCATGGAAGGCGGTAAAGATCCAGATAACCGTCGTCCCATGATTTGGGATCACACCCAATGGCATAGCCGTATGCTGGCAATTATGAAAAAATTGTGCGCTACACGTAAAGAAGTGGAATGCTTGCGTCGCGGTGGTTTGCAATGGCTTTATGCTGAAGGTGGTAGTTTAGCTTTTATGCGTGAAGGTCAAGGTCCCCGAGCTATTTGTACTATTACTAAAGAAAATCGCCCTAGCAACCATAGTGAGCCTAGTGATTCTACACATATCGCTATTTCCGTGAAAGCTGCCGCTTTACCAGAAGGTACGCGCTTTAAAGGAGTAATTTACAATTCAACTGCTGTAGTTAAAAATGGTATGCTGTCCGTTATTCCTACGCAAATAGGTGCAGAAATTTGGGTGGAAGAAATAGAATAAGATATAACGGAATATTTGTACTTTAATGGCAAAATGCACAATATTACCTTTATTGTGTGCAGGATAAACAGGGACACTGTCTAAAACAGTGCCAGTTTTTTAACCATTTTTTTTGGAGTGTATGTACTGTGGCCGACATTAACCTCGACAGAGTAAAAAAAATTATCAACGAATTAGAAGCTAACCCTACTGATCTTTACAACGACAGCTTCTTTATTACTTGGCGCTATCCCAAAGAGACCATCAACGCCGTTCTTTTAGTGGCCGAAGCTTTGCAGCGTTTAAACCGCGCCGGCAAGTCCGTAAAAGTTTTTGATACCGGATTAGGTTTGTCTATCTTCCGTGACAAATCCACCCGTACTCGTTATTCCTTCAAGTCCGCTTGTAACATGCTCGGCTTGGGCACCGAAGAGCTCGACGAGAGCACTTCCCAGATCGCTCACGGTGAGACCGTCCGCGAGACCGCTACCATGATTTCTTTCTTGACTGAAGTTATCGGTATTCGTGATGACATGTTCATTGGCGAAGGTCACCGCTATCAGAAAGAAATGTCCGACTCTATTCAGGAAAGCTACGAGCATGGCATTTTGCCCAACCGTACTTCCGTAGTCAACTTGCAGTGCGACCTCGACCACCCCACTCAGGCTCTGGCCGACTTGAGTCACATCATCGAGCGTTTCGGTGGCGTAGAGAACTTGCGTGGTAAGAAAGTGGCCATGACTTGGGCCTACTCTCCCAGCTATGGCAAGCCCCTCTCCGTTCCTCAAGGTATCATCGGTTTGATGAGCCGTTTCGGTATGGATGTAAGCTTGGCTTACCCCGAAGGTTACGATCTGTTGGATGAGCCCGTCGAAGCCGCTCGCAAGTTCTCCCAGGAGACCGGTGGTAGCTTTAACATCACTCACTCCATGGAAGAAGCTTTTGAGAACGCCGACATCGTCTATCCTAAGAGCTGGGCTCCCTTCACTGTAATGCAAGAGCGCACCGAGTTGCTTCGTTCCGGCCGCGCTTCCGAGCTCAAGGCCCTCGAAGAGAGAGCTTTGGCCCACAACGCTACCCACAAAGATTGGGAATGCACCGAAGAGATGATGAAACTTACCCGCAACGGTAAGGCTCTCTATTGCCACTGCTTGCCCGCCGACATCAGCGGCGTCAGCTGCAAAGAAGGCGAATGCGCCGCTTCCGTGTTTGAGCGCTACCGCTTAGACACCTATGCCGAAGCTGCCCACAAGCCCTTCGTCATTGCCGCTATGATCTTGCTCACCCGCTTCCAGAACCCCGTCAACACTCTCGTTCAGCTCCTCGAGCGTGACAGAGAGCGCCGCATTGTACGCTAGTTTTTGCGAATCGGTCGCTTAGCAATTTAAGCTAAAGCCTCTCGCTAGTTTGTTCCCTTTAAGAGCAAAAGGCGAGGGGCTTATTTTTTTATGAAGCAAAAGTCTATAAAAAAACAGCTTGCCTTTGGAGCAATCAAAAGCAAGCTGCTTTTTTTTCTATATCGGAAATCGTGAAAGTATTAGTCTATTTCTCTTTTTCCGTCTTAGAAGGATCGGCCACGCCGTAAGTGGAGGTGTCGATAAGACAGAAGACTTTAATCAAGCCGCGTTTAGCAGTAATTAGGAAGTGCTTGTCGTTTTTGACACTATTTAAGGCGTCTTTCAGATCTTTGGCATTGTGAATAGGTTTATCATTTACTTTAGTAATGACATCACCCACGGAGAGGCTGGCATTGGCTGCAGCGGAACCTTTTTCAACCTTGGAAACTAACATACCGTCGCGGTCTAAGAGACGATATTCCAGCTCGGAAGCCACAGTAATTTCATTAGCAATAAAGCCGTAGCTAGTTTCGATATCGTTGGTAGTTACGTTAGGCTGTACGCCCAAAACGGCAGCAGTTTCGTGTTTCTTGCCATCACGAATATATTCAATGGGCACTTTGGCGTTGGGCAACAACTGAGCAACTTCGAGTTTGACGCGATTTAAAGCTTCGTCGCTGTCGGCATTGACTACTTTTCCATTGAGTTTGGTAATAATGTCACCGCTGCGTAAACCGGCTTTGTAAGCGGGGCTGTCTTTGGTGGTATCGCTTACTAAGAGACCGCGTAAATCGGGTTGTTTAATGAAAGAGGCATATTCTTCTGTGAAGGGTTGCATAAATATACCTAACCAACCGCGCTGAATATGACCTTCTACTTCAAGGCGACTATCTACATCTTTGACAATGTTGGAGGGAATAGTAAAGCCTTGGCCGCGGCCGACGCCAATAGAGTTGATGCCGACAACTTCGCCATTCATATTGACCAAGGGGCCGCCGGAGTTACCGGGATCGATTAAAGCATCTATTTGGATAAAGTCGTTAATGAGAGGAACTCCGTTGTCGGCTCCAGGAATAAAGCGTCCCTTACCGCTGACGATACCAAAAGAGACGGTGCGATCAAATCCATAAGGATTACCTACGGCAATAATCCATTCTCCGACTTGTACTTTATCGGAGTCGGCCAATTGAGCGTAAGGCAAAGCGCGGTTTGGCTTAATTTTTAAGAAAGCTAAGTCGGTTTGCTGGTCGTCACGAATGATTTCGGCGGTATATTTGCTCTTATCATCTAGAATAACGGTGATCAGTTGAGCTTTGTCAATAACGTGATAGTTAGTAACGATTTTGCCGTCAGGCGACAAAATCAAACCACTGCCCGTAGCTTTGCGTCTCTGATTGCCGACTTTAGAGAGCACTTCGATATGTACTACGGTGCTCTTAATATGATCGGAAATTTTTATAATATGCTCTTGCATGCTGTTGAAAAGAGCATGGCCTTTGCTTATCGGCTGGGCAGGCTCTTCAGCCCAAGCAGCGAGGGGAGCGGCTAAGCAAGCGGCAGAAGCTAAGGTGACAACTAAAGTTTTAAAAGAAAAGGGGAAATTCTTCATAGCGGCTTCTTTTTCGTAACATGGAGCGGTAGACCTGCCCTAAAAAAGGGAAGGAGGGCTCCATTCTCTACAGGGTATGCTCCTTATTCCAACGCATTTCCAGCCATTCGGCAACGCTTGGCTGTACCGTTTTGGCTATAGCTGCTTTCAAATCTAACCCTTTGTTGAGATATTCAGCAATTTTATATTTCCAAGAAGGCCAGTGGCGTTCCAAATCGCGTGACATCAAATCTTGCAAGGTAAGCATTTGCTTATCTAGATCTAAAGAACTGAAGCAAGATTCGGGACGATTGACAAAAGGCTCTCCTCCCCAAGCATCTGGAGCCATAGCTTTCAGCCAAGCATTCATGCCCATACTGTTCATTTGCTGTTGTCGCCATTTTAATAACTCTTGGTAGAAACTATTCTCAAACAGCAAAGCTTCTACAGGATCGGCAAAAACTTTCAGACAAGCTCTTATTGAGGTTAAATCCATCCATTTATTACTGGTAAGGCGCAGCTCTTTGTCATAGGAATTGGGATCTTCGCGCTCTTGTAATACGCCAAATTTAAAAGCTGAAGCCAGTAGCAACACAACGTTGAAATGGGTGCGCTTGTCCACTTTAAGCAGCGACTTTAATTTGACGTCTTTGCGAGATTGCATAGCCCTACTGCCTCTTATGAGCGACTCTAAGTAGGCATCTTTGTATTCTGATATTTCCAGATCGGCCAAAGTAAAACCATTAGTAAGCTCTACAAAATCTAAAGTTTCCGATTGCGGCTCATCGATAACTACTCCCGGTACGGAAAAACGGGCTTTTTGTATAGCTTGCTGTAAATATTCCGCTTGCTGTCGGCTTTGCTTATCGGTTGCGGAAGAGCCGTCAAGGTTGACGCAAGTATCAAAAGAAACCAGCACTTGCCTTTGTGCAGAGTCATTTGGCAAATTAAACGGAGTAGCGTAGACAAATTGCGAGGCAATGCCATGTCCGATAGCGGTCAGCTTTTTATCTAATTTGTCTTCGGGATAGCTCTTTAAAAATTCGTCCGCCGTTTTGGGATCGTGCATAGGATAAAGCTCGGCTACCACTTTTCTGAGAGCAGACAGCCAATCTGGCAAAGAATAACTCGTCGGCAAATCGAGTAAATTGAAGTCTGTAAGCTGATCCAGAGCTTTGACGAATAACATTAAATCCGGAGGCGAAGCGTGGGAGGCAATATAGCTGACCGCTTCTTGAGAAGAAATCAGAGGCTCGTCGGCATCTTCCAAAATTTGTTTATACAAATGGCGATTGGAGCTTTTTAAAGCTGAAGTAGAATCGTCTAAAAATTGGCGCAACTTGTGTAAGCGTTTAGTAGTGTTTTCGCATACATTGATCATATTGAAGAAAGCGTTTACTTCTTCGCGTCCTACGTAGCTGACGAATACGTTGTTGTAATATTCGGTAATAACTTTGCGCACTTCTTCCAAAGGTGCAAAGTCTACTTTACGCATCATCCTTTGCCAAATGGAGGGCTTAAAAGTGGCCAAGCTTTCGATAGCTTTATTTTTTTGCTCTTCCAGGCGAATCATTTCTGATTTGGCATTATTGGTACGCTCATGCAAAGCGCTTAAGCTGAAAGAAAGTTGTTTGTTTACTTCGTCAATCATACTTTGCATAGCAATGCCGTTGTGTTGCCTGTTGACCGTGTCGCTGATTACATTATCTATACCTACGACAAAATCATCGCTTATATCTTTGGTAGTTTTAGCTAAAGCGGCAAAAAAGTCTGGCTGAGTTTCGCACTTATCGGCCAATTTTTGCAATTCAGCGTCGAAAGTTCGGCAATAAGCCACTAATTCGTCGCCGTAAATTGGATTTTGACGCACTTCGGTCAGTTTCTTCTCGATAAACGAGGCGGCGTCGTAAAGGCCGTTTTCCAATTGTTGCCAACATTTGGTATAGCGTTGGTGAACTTCCAAAGAGTCTAAACTGCGGGCCTTAATAAATTCTTTGCCCATCTCTAAACCGCGTACGCTATCTTGCTCTAAGTCTTTTTCGAAGAAGAGGTTGTAAAGCTCGGAAATAACCGCTTGACTAGAAAGGTTGCGGGCTACACTCAGAATTTTTTGGGTGGGACGAGCCACTTGATAAGAATGCAAATCGGCGTAGTTGTGATTGTCCGATTCGTTTGTTTCTTCAGTTGAATTTATAGCTAAAGTTGAAGATTCGTCTTGGGACACAGTGGCAGTTAAGCTTTGGAATAGGCGATCGTATAAGTTAGGTTCCTCGAAATACCAGTAAGCTAAACGCACTAAAGCGTGGCTGAGCGTTTGAAATTCTACATCATCATTGAATTTTTCTAAACTGTTAAAAATAATAAGATCGTAAGCTGAAACGCAAGATTCTTTAAGAGCTATTTTGCTATCGACTTTTTGTTGGGTAGCGCTTTCGTCTTGCGCCTCTGCGCCTTCTTTTTGCTCTTTACCTAAGCCTGGATTGACATTTCTGACATTTTCAGCCAAATAAATGTCTAATTTAGCTAGAATCTCGGCAGTGCTCTCGTCGCGTTTATTGGCTTTGCTTTCGTCTTCAGGAATTTCCCAAAGGTTTACTTCGTCGAGATCGCAAGCAAATTTATGTAAAGTGGAGCTGTCCATCCAATGATTGAGCTCAATTAGGCCGGCATAGATATTGGCAGCGGTAGTTTCGGCTTCAGGCAATTGCTTGGAGTAAGGCAAAAGAGCGATAAGCTTATGCTTAATTTGTAAACTTTCTAATTGAGCTCTAAGTAAATAAGCCAAATCGATATGAGCTGAACCCGTACCGCCTCCCAAAGAGCAGCAAATAATTACTTGTAATTCGCAATCGCTGTCAGTTTGAGCTATTAGCTCTTTGACTTGTTCTTTGAAAGTTGTGGCAACTTGCACAATATTGATAATTAAAGCCAAGCGTCCCAAAGCTTTATTGCCGAAAAGGCCGCTGCCTGGCTCCAAAGTCATGGGAAAGTTGGGGAGCCAGCTGTCCAAAACTTTAGATTGTGAGCGCAATTGGATCGCTCTGGTACCTTTGAGCGTATCTAAATAAACGCTTTTCAGTAACGGAGAAGGAGAAAAAGATTCGATAGAAGCGCGGGCTGTATCCAGCAGAAGGCCTCTTACTGAAGGAGAGTAGGCTTCCGCTACAGTGGTTACGGCTTTATGTACGGCTTGGCATCCGATATTGCCTAAACCTACAAACAGAAATTTAACTTGATCTTTACTCACGTTTTTTTTCTTCCTCTCAGTTAGCTCTTGGTGCTGGGAACTTGGGGCCGTGCAAATTGCCGCTTAAAATAGTTTCTATCTTTTATTGGATTGTCTATTGCAGCAATTTCGTCAAGCGTTCTCCGAAGAGGCGGCAAGCGTTGGCTGCAGTCTGTTGAGTTATCTCTTCGACACTTTGGCTGCGTAACTGGGCAATGTAGGGCAAAGTGTATTCTTTGAGCCAAGCCGGTTCGCAAATACGTCCACGCTTAGGCACTGGCGCTAGGTAAGGGCCGTCTGTTTCGACAAGTAGTCTATCGGCTGGGCATTTGGCAGCAATTTCGGCCACATCTTTTAATTTAGGGAAAGTTACCATACCGGTAATGCCTATATAAAAGCCCAAAGCTAAATATTTTTGGGCTGTTTCCCAATTTGAACTGCAGCAGTGCACAACGCCGCCTTTATGGGGCACTCCAAAGCGTTGCAAAAATTGCAACATATCAGTATCGGCTTCGCGAATGTGTAAAATGACTGGCAAATCGGCTTTTTGGGCTAATTTAAAATTTTCTTCCAAACATTTTAACTGCTGTTCGGGGGCAGAAAAATTATAATGATAATCTAAGCCTATTTCACCAATAGCTATGGCGTAGGGAAAGAGCTCTTCTATGCCTTGTAAGGCTTCGGCGCTCAAACTGTCGGCTTCATGAGGGTGAATACCCACAGCAGGTAAAATCGAGCTCTCTTGTTGGCTCAGAGTTACGGCGCTTTGGGAAGTGGGTAAGTCGGTACCGGGCACTATAAAAGCGTTCATTCCCTGTTGCTTGGCTTCGGCAATTAGTTGTGAACGGTTGGTTTGGTATTCTTCGCTATTAAGATGAATGTGAGTATCGGCAATATACATTTTCTAAAAAATAAAATGGTGCGTTTATTTTGAAACGGTGACCGTAAAAAGAACTTAAACTGAAGCACCGGTTCGGTAAATAACATGTCTTACCTTGCCAATGGCCAAGGTGTTTGTCTGGTGTTGGCAGGCTAAACGGACAAGGAAGAGAAACAAGGCGCCCTGCCTGTGAAAACGGGGCGTATTTTGTTCTACTATGTGTAGGAAAGAATGGACGCCAAAGTGGGAGAGTTTGGCACGATCGTTGGCTATGCACAATAAATTACGGAGTTTAACTTTTATAATCGCTTGTTTGATGTGCTTGTGCTTAAGTGGACAAGCTTGGGCCGATCCCTCTGAAGAAGAGGACGGAGTGGCCCCAGTTCTTATTAAAATTCCTGATGATCCTTTAAATAGCGGGAGTGGAGCTTCTGTAGAGAGCAGTACTTCAACTAAAGTAAAACCTTCTCAAGCGGCCCCTGCGCCTAAAGTAAAGTCTTCTTTAAAAAAGACCTCTTCGGTTAAAAGTTCCACTAAAAGTCGCAGTCGCTCCAGGAGTAGCAAAAAAATTAACAGCTCTAAGGGGTTCCCTTGGGGGAAGACTCACAGTAGGAATACCACGAACAGTAAAAAGACGCACACTCAGCCTTCGGTCCCCGCACCTAGTACAGCTCCGTCTTATAATAAAAGCAAAAACTCTTCCGGCTCAACTTCTACAAACGTAAAGACTCCGGCAGCGTCTTCTAATACAAAAGTTAAGTCTGAGCCTAAAAAAAATACCGGCAGCACTACGGTAAATACTACCAGACGTGGACGGGCCAGCAATCCTAAACAAGCCTCTGCCGATTTGCCCGCACAAATTGTCGTCGGCTCGCCTAAGAATATCAGCGTAGTTGCCAAAGGCAAAAGTTATCCTTTAACTGTACGCACAACTGGTATTGAGGATGAATACTTTGTGCCAATTGAAGCTTCCAGCATTAAATCTATTGCTTCTGCTTTCGGAGCTTCGGCTTGGAGTTGGAATCAAAGCTCTAAAACGCTTAGCGTAACTCGCAATGGCAAGACGAACACTCTAAAAATTGAGCAAATGCAAATGGCCGATTCTTTGGGCGGCCGTATGTTAGATGTCGGTATCAGAGAAATTTCTGGCACTTATTTCTGTCCCGTTTCCATTTTGGAAGATTTTTTAGATGTACGTGTCACTATAGATAATGCTAAAGGTAAAGGTTGGATCGATCCTCTGATTACTTCTGTACGCTTGGACGGAAGTGGAGCCGATTTGACTCTAAACGTGACAGCTAGCGCTCCAGTTACTTTTTCTACTTTTAAACTTTCCAAGCCGGATCGTTATGTTATCGATGTGGCTGGCGGTGTCTTAGATACTACCAGTTTAAGGGTCAACCACCCAGAAATTGGTGATATTCGTTTAGGCCAATTTTCTTTGGGCCCGGCAGTATCGCGTATTGTAGTACCGACTACTCCCAGATTAAAAATCTCTCCTCCAGTTAGTCATACTGGTACAAACTTTAAATTTGCGCTCAGTTTGCCTCAGTCAGCTGTCTCTCAATATAAAAATGAAAAAGTAGTCAGTTGCGATGTCGGTCGTTTTAGCACCGCCAGCTCGACTAATAGCAATGTTACCATAGCTTTTAGCGGCCCGGTTGCCTACGAATGGCGTCGCTTAACAGAGGGTAAAAATCGCTTCGTTATTGATTTCAAACATGTGGTTTTCCCCGATAATAAAATTACCAAAAAGATAGACGGCACTTTGGTTGAACAAGTGCGCATTTCTCAATATGCAGCTAAACCTGTGCCCATTACTCGCGTGGTGCTGGACTTAAATGATGCTGTAGGCGTAAAAGTCAGTTCAGGTACAGCTCCCAACAGCATTTGTTTGGCTATTTCTGAGGATAAAATTGATACTAATATGGCCGTTTTGAGCGGCTCAGGCGCTTTAAGTGGCACTTCCTCTTACACTGCTATAGGTGGAGGAGGCAAAACTATTTGCATTGACGCCGGTCATGGCGGCTCCGACTCTGGTTGTGTAAGTCATGCTTATGGCTATATGGAAAAAGACGTCACTCTGGATATTTGCTTAAAAATGGCCGACAACTTACGCCGTCGTGGTTGGAATGTCATTATGACTAGGGAAACAGATCGTGACGTCACTTGGGCCGGCTCTTCCAATACTCAAGAGCTTGGAGCTCGTGTTGATGTTGGCGCCAATGCCAACGCTGATATTTTCGTCAGTGTCCACTGTAACGCCGCTGCTTCAAGCGCCGCTGAAGGCACGTCTTTACATGTGTATAAACGTTCCGATCGCGCCTTGGCAGAATGTATCTATCCGCACTTGTTGCGAGCCAGCGGACGTTACGATCGCGGCATTCAACAAGATCGTTTCTTTGTATTGGTGCATTCGCAAATGCCGGCTGTGTTGGTTGAGACAGCTTTCTTGAGTAACACTACCGAAGCTAAGTTGCTCGGCGATCCCAATTATCGTCAGTCGATAGCTGACGGATTGGCCGACGGTGTATGCGTCTACGCTTCAAAATATCTTAATAAATAGTCTATCAATCAAGTCGGGGCAGGGCTTCCACAAAATCGAAGCTCCTGCCCTTTTTTGTTTGCCTGATAGGGCAGGAGCTTACTTGTAGTTGCTGAATGGCGTTCTTTATGAACAGTTCGGAACGCATTCAAGCCGCTTTGGCGGGGGCAGAGGTCGATAGACCTCCTTTTTCTTTTTGGTACAATTTTGGTTTGCAGCATATGTCTGGCGATGCAGTCGCCGATGTGCATATCGCTTTTGCCAGACGCTTTGAACTCGATTATCTTCGAGTAATGAGTGGATATCCTTATCCTTTGACCAACTTGCGCAGCTTTGACAAGGCTAGCGATTTCTTACAGATTCCTTGTATCGTAGCCGAAGAGGGATACTGGGGACATCAGTTGAGAGCTTTGGACAAGATTGTGCGCTCTTTAAAGAGTGATGATGTTTGGGTTGTCGATTCTGTGGACAGCCCCTGGACAGTTTTATGCAAATTGTCTAGTCCTGATATGGTCTTGACTACGGCTAGACGCCGCCCAGAAATAGTCAAAGCCGCTTTAGATATTATTTCTGCTTCTCAGGTAAAGTATGTACAAAAAGCCATGGAACTTGGCATTAAAGGTATCTTCTTTACCTTAACTGAGGCTGCCTATGATGTGCTCGATCCTTTGAGTCACGAAGAACTTTGCCAGCCTTATAACAACAGAGTGCTGGAAGCTGCTTCCTCCGCTCCGTTTAACATTTTGCGTATCGATAGTAAACGTCTCTATTTCGATACACTTGAATCTTACAAAACTCAGGTAGTCAGTTGGCCTCACTTTGCAGCCAAGCAATCTTTGCGCAACGGTATTGCCGAGTGGAAGCGCTCTGTGATAGGCGGTATCAACCATGAGACTATAGCCTATGAGAGCCCCAACAAGATTAACGCCTACTTTGAAAAGTACGCCGAAGAATTCTTCCAGCCCAACGTCTTGGTTGGCCCCAGCGGTGTTTTGCCTACTGATATTTCCACCTACGTTTTAGATGGTATTGGCGACGCTATCAGAAGATTGCCTAGCATGGGACGTATGTTGCGCAAAGCCGCTTCCAGAGAGCGTGCAGCGGCTCGTCCTGCCAGTATGGAAAGCCATTATGCCGACTATGCCAAGGAAGAATTGCGCAATTATACCCGTCGTGAAAAACCTGTAGTTCCTGAGTTTAACAGCGAAGCTGCCGCTGAAGATATCGAGCCTGCTGCCGCTGTCGAAGCTCAGCCTGTTGAAGCTCCCGTAGCTGCCGTCTCTTTAGACGAACAAGATTTCTCTGCTCCCGAAGCTGCTCCTAAAGCTGAGCATGTGCGCATCGTAGAGCGTTCCGCCGAAGAAAAGGCTGAGCCTGCTAGCGAAAATGCTCCTGAAGCTGCTCCCGAAGCTGCTGCCGAAACCAGACGCGCCCCTCGTTGGGCTGCTCGTTTGGTTCGCCGCGACTATGAGCGCGACGACCGCGATCAAGGTGGACGTGCTCCTCGTGAATTTGCTAAAGATGACCCTCGCCGTTTCGATATGGCCTATCGTCAAAACGATAGAGGTTATGGCCGTCGTGAAGATGACGAACGTCGCTCTGAACGCTATCCTCGTCGCACCGATCGCAAGTTTGAGCACAAAGGTCGCGCTGACAAACGCAACGATCGCTATGCTGGTCGTGAAGGCCGTCGCGACGATCGTTTTGGCGGTCGCAGTGACAAGCGCAGTGAGCGTTTCTCTTCTGGTCGTTCTGGCTATGGCGAGCGCCGCTCCGGTGAAAAGAGTTTCAGCCATGGTGAAAAACGCAGCGACCGCTTCTCTTCTGGTCGCGACGGACGTCGCCCTGAGCGTTTCGGCAGCCGCAGCAACCGTTTCGAGCGTGGCAATGGCGAGCGTTTCGCCGGCCGCTCCTATGATAGAAAAAATGACGGAGGCGTGAAGCGTATTCGCGTACCGCGTGAGCGTCGCTCCTAAATTTTTTCGACATAAAGACTAGTTAAAGTCGGCTTAGCCATATGGCTAGGCCGATTTTAATTTTTGGTGCATTTGGTTGCGGTCGGCGACGAGGGCGCTTCGATAGTAGCACCGAGAATGGAAGGCGGCAGGCAACGCAATGAACAAGCTATCAACCAAGTATAAAGCGGGATATGGAAAGCCTGGGCTGGTAGAGAGGCTAAACTTATGTAATACCAAGTGGTGAACCAGTTCGGCGTAGGTTGAAAAAGCATATGTTGAAAGAGCGGAACCAAAAAAAATTTAGTCAATAGTTGGCCTGCCGCAATAGCTCCCAAAAGGCGCCACCAAGAGCGCGGCTGCGTACCTAGCAATTTGGCTGGCAAGTAACCGGTTAAGCCCTGGGTGAGGGTAAAACCGGGAAAATAAGGGCCGCTAGGAAAAACAACCCAACCCAAAATATCGCTAATAGCGCCTACCCAAAAGCCGGCTTTGGGGCCCAATATAAAGCCGGATAAGATGATAGGAAAGGCGACAAATCTAAAAAAACCATGCATAACCGGTGGAGCTGGCAGAGCTCTTAGGGCTAAGGTAATGGCTATAAAAGCAGCCATATAGGTAATTGTTGAAGTTTTATAAGCAGACAAAGAATTTATGACATATTTATTCCCGGTGGGAAACAAACTTTTTTATTATATCTTAATTAGAACTAAGGGGAAACAAGTTTGCGACTTGTAAATAAAAACCCACGTAGTTACCTAATAAATATTGTGCATATTGGAGCATAAACAAATAAGCTGAGAGCGTATAGCATGAATTTTTTCTACTCAAAAAGATGGCTTCTGCTTTGTGTGGCCATAGCTGGAACCGCCTTGAGCCTTACTCAAGCCGGTAGCTGTTCGCCTGAAGCAGAAAGTGTACCTGCCCGAGGCGTTAGCGCTTCCGCAGGTCAAGCAAGCGGCTCAGTCACTTCCAAAGCTGACAAAGCAGATAAAAGTGTACGTGAGCAATATAAGTCCGTAATGCAAGTCGATCAAAAAGTACTGGAACGGCTGAGAAAGGAAGCTTCTATTCCCGAAGACGCCGCTCCGCTTACTCTATTCCAAGCCGAAGAGTATGCTTTGCAATATAGTCCGGCTTTGCAATCAAGTAAATATGCGGCCATGGTCTCTCACGAACAGTTGGGACAGTGGCTTAGCAATATTTATCCTTCTATTTCTTTTTCGGCCGGTTTTACCCATAGCGGCATGTTTGTCAGCCAAAATGAAAGTACCATGACTGACCCCACAACCGGCCAGACTATTAAAGTGGCTTCCGGTGGTAACAGCCGTTCTAGTAGTCGAGTCAATGCCGGCATTACGGCCAGCCAAACTCTTATAGATTTGAGCCGCCGTCCGCGTTTACGTCGTGCCGAATTGGCAGAAGCTTCAGCTTTGGCTGATTTGGAAAGTCAGCGCCAAAAGGTTTTGCTCGAAGTTCGCAAAGCCTGGTTCTCTTGCTATATCGATCAAACGTTGTTGATGATCGCTTTAGAGAACGTACAAAATCGTGAAATTCGCTTAAATGAAGCTCGTCAGCATTATGCGGCCGGCACTAAAGCCAAAGCTGATGTAGTTTCTGCCGAGGCTGATTTGGCTTCAGCTCAACACGAAGTAGTTAAGGCCAAAACTCAGCTTATGGTAGATTGGGTGACGCTCAATGTGAGCATGGGACGCTCCAAGGATGAACCCTACCAATTGAGCTTAGATCCTTATTGGGAACATTTGGGCGAACTCGATTCTGACAAGCTATTGCAAACAGCTTTAGCCAATCGCTCAGAATTGCTCAATTGCCAAATCGCTTTGCGCTCCGCTTTAAACGAATTGGACGTGATTCGTACCGATGGTTATCCTACTTTGCGAGCCAGCGCCAACGTAGGCGGCAGCGGTTCCCTTTCGCCTTTTGAGGGCAACTGGAGCGTGGGTTTAAGTCTTAATTGGTCTTTATTTGATGGCTATTTGCGCAAATATGAGGAAAGCGCCCAGAAAATAAAAGCTAGAGCTTTGGCTGAAGATTTCCAAAATCAGCGTTTGCAAATTTTCCAAGAAGTAAAGAGCGCTGAAGTTGCTTTGCGCCAATCTGAAGCTTCTATCGCTTCAGCTGAGGCGGCTATGGCTTCGGCCCAGGAAAAGTATCGCTTAGCTGCTGCTCGTTACAAAGTTGGCGTAGGTAGTAGCGTCGAAGTTTCAGATGCTGAGGTGAGTCTTTCTCAGGCCCAAGTAAATTACGCTTCTGCTTTAAACGATTTGCGCATTGCCAAAGCTGTCATGATTAAAGCTTTAGGCGTAGATGATATGGATAATTTGCCTGAAGTAAAAGAAGAAATAAGTTTAGACTCTGTTCCTGAATTGCCGCAAGTATTTGATAGCGGTGCTTCGGCAGAAAAAATAAAAGCTGAATTCCCAAGCCTTAGAGAGGAAAAATAATGAAGCGGATTCTGATAATTTTAATCATTGTCGCCATTGCTGTGGGCGGGGGATTCCTGTTCATGCGTTCGCGCGGTGCTAACGATAAACAAGTTTTCAGAACTAAACCTGTGAGTAAGGGCACGATTCAGTCGGTAGTGACAGCTACCGGCGAACTTACAGCCGTAACTGCGGTCGACGTCGGTTCTGAAGTTTCGGGCGTAATTGATAAAATTTACGTAGAGCACAACTCCAAAGTAAAAAAAGGTCAAATATTAGCCCAGATTAACCCTGAAACTTTGCAAGCGCAAGTTGATAAAGCCGAAGCTAGCTTGGCTCGTTACCGCTCTTCTTACGATAATGCTGTTTCTAAAGCCAGCAACTCTAAAGCGGCTGTCAAAAAAGCTGAAGCTTCCTTGCTTTCTCAGCAAGCTCAGGCTAAAAAGAGCCAGGCTGCGGTTGAAAATGCCCGAGCCAGCGTTGCCAATTCTCAAGCCAATTTCCATACTTCCAAAGCCAATTTGGCTAAAAGTGAAGCTGAATATATCAACGCTAAAGCCAATTATGAGCGCTGGAATAAGCTTTTCGTTCAAGATTTAGTTTCGCGCAGCGAGCGTGACGATGCTTACACTTCTATGCTTACTAGCAAAGCTTCTGTCGACGCTTCTAAAGCCAGCTTAGACGCAGCTAATGCCTCCTTAAAGAGTGCTCAAATAGATTTGCAATCGGCTATGATTAGTTTAGAAGGCGCTCAAGCCGATGTCGAGGCGGCTCGCATTCAAGTAGAAGCTGCTCGTGACGATGCTGCCGCTTCCGAAGCTTCTGTTGCCGGTGCCGCTGCCGATGTTAAGCAAGCTGAAGCCAGCTTAAATTCTGCCAAAGTCGATTTAAGCAAAACTAGCATTACTTCTCCTATCGATGGTATTGTGCTGAGCATTGAAGTTTCCGAAGGTCAGACGGTAGCTTCTCAATATCAGACCCCTGAATTGTTTAAGTTGGCGCAAAACTTAGACTCTATGCAAGTGGAAGCTACGGTAGACGAAGCCGATATTGGTCAAATCCATGTTGGCGACGAGGCCAGTTTTACTGTCGACGCTTGGCCCAATAAAATCTTCCAAGGCAAAGTTCAGGAAGTGCGCAAGTCTGCCGAAACTACCAACAATGTAGTAACCTTCCCAGTGATTATTGCCACCAACAACCCTGATATGTGCCTTATCCCCGGCATGACCGCTACGGTTAATATCCAAACTTTAAAACACAGCGATATTCTTCTGGTTCCCAGTGCCGCTCTGCGCTTTAAGCCCAGTGAAGTAGTTAATATCACTGGTACCGATGGTAAAGCTGCTGAAGAAGTTGCTGGTACTTCTACTAGTGGCGATGTCGTTGAGAAAAAAGCTATTCGTGCTCTTTACATAGAGGACAAAAACGATCCCACTAGTTTAGTGCGTATAGAAGTTACGACTGGATTAACTGATGGTACCAATACGGAAGTTGAGTCCCCCGATTTGAAGGAAGGAGATTTGGTCGTAGTGGGCAGTACCGACAAGAGCTTAGTTAAGTCAAGCAATAGTAATAAAAGACGCGGCGGTCCTCCCTTCTAAACGATAAAAAGTTATGAGTTGGTTTATGATTGTGCGCATTGCAGGCTTAGCTCTGCTGCGCAATAAAATGCGTTCCTTCCTGACAATGTTGGGCATTATTATCGGCGTTTCCACCGTGATCACCATGGTGGCGCTCGGTACTGGTACGCAAAATTCCATTCAGTCCAGCATTGCCAATTTGGGAACTAATACTATTACAGTTTCTGCCTGGTCTGTACGCCAAGGCGGTGCCCGCAGCGGCGCTTACGGAAGTTCGCGCCTTACTGTTCAGGATAGCGAAGCTATTCGCGAAGCTGTGCCCGATTTAGCTCAGGTCAGTCCTATCACGCAAAATACTGCTCAGGTAATTTTTCAAGAGCAAAACTGGTCTACCACGGTAGTGGGATGTGCTGAAGGTTATCAAGCTATAAAAAGCTGGAACTTAACCAGAGGCCGTTTCATTACTGACGAAGATGTACGCGGTCGCGTAAAGGTGTGCGTATTGGGCGCTACTGTGGCCGATGAGCTGTTTGCCAGTGTCAATCCTATAGGTCAGAGTGTGCGTATAAATAAAACGCCGGTTTTGGTAGTAGGCGTATTGGAAGCCAAGGGTGACGGCGGCTTTGGCCCTAGTCAGGATGATACGGTTTTGGTGCCTTACACCACAGCTATGTACCGTCTGTTTAGCTTACGCTATTTGCGCAACATTCAGTGCTCGGCCAAAAGTGAAGATGTGGTTGATAGTTGTGTAGAGGAAATTACCGCTTTATTGCGCTCCCGTCACCGTTTACAAGACAGTGATGAAGATGACTTTAGGGTAAATACTCAAGCAGAATTGGCCAGCATGATGGCTGAATCTACGCAAACATTTACACTCTTCTTGGGTGGCATCGCCTCTGTTTCGTTGTTGGTAGGCGGTATCGGCATTATGAATATTATGTTGGTATCCGTTACCGAGCGAATTCGTGAGATCGGTATCCGCATGGCCTTGGGAGCTAAAGGAAGCGATATTTTGCGCCAATTTTTGGTTGAGTCTCTAATGTTAAGTTTAGTCGGAGGCGTTATAGGCGTAATTCTGGCTTTTATCTTAACTACTTTAGCTTCGAAGTTTATGTCTATGAGTATGCAAATTTCGCCTGCGGCTATTATCATGGCTGTAGTTTTCTCAGCTACAGTAGGTGTTTTCTTCGGACTTTATCCTGCCGTACAGGCTTCTAAGCTCGATCCTATTCAGGCTCTGCGCCATGAATAAGCGAAGAAATAGTTTGTAAGGCTAAAAAAAAGAGCTCTGTCCAATTGTTTGGGCAGAGCTCTTTTTTTATGTTGGATCTTTTATTCTACTTCCAAACGAATTTTCATAGAATTAGTGCGTTTGTGGCCGCTGGTTTGGGCAAAGTGTAATTCGCCCGAACCTCTGGCGTTGCTGCTGGAAGAATCGAAATAAAAGACTTTGCATCCGTTTTCGGGATCGTCGTCAGAGGGTTGCTGGAACTTTTCAACACCGGCTAAGGGAAAATGCTTGCTGGTGCGAGTTAGTTCTGTTTCGATAGAAGTCTCTCCGCCGGTTGGAAACTCTATTCCAAACAGGCCGGTATCATAGTCTATCTCCAAGATTCCAGGTCGTGCAGGGTAAATGCGTCCTTTTTTCTTCAGCTCTTTGTAAAGGGGTGAAGGAGGACGGTGTAGAGTAGGGACGGATAGGGGGGTGGCCGACAAGTTATGCCTCCGGCATATATTATTAACCGATTCGGTCTACTTTGACTATAAGGCCAAACTATGTAAAATCGGCTGAAGTTTTTGAGTAATGCCTTTAAAGAATCACTCAAGTAGTTTGGTTTTGAGGAGTGCGTTTAGTTTGTTTGGCCCACCAACGCTCGCGCTCGATATTGGCTTCAGAACCAGATTCGTGCAAACCTATATCGACAGCTAACTCGCCTTTACCGCAATAGCTTCCTATTTTCCTATCAACGTTAAGAGGATCGCAAGCTGTAATATAGCCTATAAGTAAGGGGGTGTTGGGAAGTTGGCGCAAATTCCACCCCAACTTCAGGCGGATAAACAAACTAAAAAAGTCGGGCAGTAGTTTCAGCGCTTTGAAACTCAGTAAAGAGAAACATAAGCGCAGGAACCACATGATTTTCTCTAGAGGAGTCTTTACTTGAGGGAGCATATCCAAAACAGGCTCAACTTTTTGCCAATTTACAAAATCAGAAATTGGTAAAAATCGCTTGTTGTGCCTAATTAGAAGGTTATGCTGCACGTACAGACACTTGCGTACGCCCAAGAAAGACAGCAGCGCAAAGTAAAGCTTTTGGAAATAGAAGCACTCTTGTCTGGGGCATAAGCCTCCGCTTTGCTCATGCACCAAGTCAATTACTTGATCTGGCATAAGCAAAGATTCGCTTTGGCGGAAATAACCCAGCGCACGGGTACCCAAAAACATTACTTCGCGTATAAAAGTGTGATTTTTTGCATAGTCGAGCACTTTGCCAATTTCATGCTCGTTGCATTGAGGCATGACTACCATAACCAAGCTGGTAGCTATGCCGAGCTCTTCTAAATTTTTTAAGATGTTTAGCTTGATATGAGTTAGACGAGCGCCTCTTATGCGCATATAGGCTTCGTCATCAAAACCGTCAAACTGAAGAAAAACTTCGTCCAGACCCGCCTCTTGCAACGACTTTGCATAGTTGCGGTCGGTTAGCCTTAGACCATTGGTATGCAAAGAAGCAATATGGCCTCGCTTGTGAATTTCTTGCAAAAAACGAGGCAAGTCCCGGCAAAGCGTAGGCTCGGCAGAAATTAAGTCAATCTTTAGCCTGCGTCCTTGGTGGCGATCCATAAAAGCAATTAGTTGCTCCAATTTAAGATCGGGGACAGGTGGAGGAGTTTCCTTAGAATTTGATTCGGCACTGGCGAGACAAATGGGACACTGTAAGTTGCATTTTTCGGTCATGCGAATTAGATAATCGCGTTGTTTTAATTCTTTATCTTGCATTACCGAAAAGAAATAGCGATCTAAAGGCGCGTAGTAATCGGCATGCTCGGAAAGCAAACATTGGGAAGGGCCGTGCTCGGGGCACTCTTTGTAAAGGTATACTTTTCCTTCAATTTCCGTTACCTTGGCACGCACATCCTGCAAGCAAATAGGGCACACAGAATAGGTGTCGCGTATCGGTTTCGACTCAATGCACATTGTGAAAAAATCCCAAAAAAAGCCAGTTAACTGGTGTACTTTAGAAAGCTTTTCAGCCTGTACAAGGAATCCTGCCATTTAAGTTTTATAAAATGTTTTTTTGCCGACGCGGATCCTAAACTTTGAAGTTGTGCTATATTAAGGCGTATTGGCTGTGCTTTCAAGGATATTTATGTGACAGGCGGGGGAATTAAGGCTTGGCATCGGCCCAAGGGTAATTTTTTTATGCATTTTCAATCATTTTTCAAAAAATTTAGCGTCCTATGCGTGGGGGTTCTTTTCTTTCTACCGGCTCCGGAAGCCGACGCTGAGGGAATTTGGCGTGAAGTAAAAGGAAAAGATCGCACTCATGTGGTGAAAAGCGGCGAAAATTTGTACACCATAGCTCAAAAATACGGATTAGCTATCGAGCATATCGCTTTTGCCAATGGGCGCGATCCCAATAACATCAACGTAACTCCTGGTACATCTTTGCTCATTCCCGGACGTCGAGTGTTGCCTAGCAATCCTCCTGATAATGGTTTAGTGGTAAATTTGCCAGAACGTGGTGTCTATCTCTTCCGCAATGGATCTTTTGAAAAGTTCTACCCTATCGCTATTGGTCAGACTGGTAAATTCGAAACTCCTGTTGGCAGTTACACTATCGAATCGCGTACCAAAGATCCGGCTTGGTTCCCTCCGGAATGGTCGGGTTTAAAAGATGAAGTAGTGCCTGCTGGCCCGGATAACCCTTTGGGCGATCGTTGGATTGGCATAACCGCTCCCGGTATTGGCTTCCATTCGACTACTGCGCCTATGTCTATTGGCCAGGCCGTTTCGCATGGGTGTATGAGAATGTATCCCAACTCAGTGCACGAACTTTTTGAAAAAGTGCAAATAGGTTGGCCGGTGCGTATCGATTATGAAGTTTCTAAAATCGGTTGTGATTATGACGAAGATCGCTACTACTTAGTAACTTATCCCGATGTTTATAAGAAAAAAGCTCCTGTTACAGCGGTCAACAAAACTTTGCAAGATGTTGGCTTGTCTGTGGCACCGGACGATTTGAAATACTTTGCCAAAACTGATGGCATATGTAAGGAACTTTATGTCAGCGGTGTAAGCGTTTCTGTAGGCGCTCAGCGTTTGCGCGAGTGGCCTATCGAACCTTCTATGATTGATGGCAGCGTCTGGGGATCTCCTAAAATTGCTGCAGCTGTTGGCCTTAATGTAGAGTGGGACAACGATAAGCAGGTTGTCAAGATCAGTCGCAACAAAGAAATTCTTTATTTCCCTATTAACGATGATTATGTGCTCGATTTTAACGATGTGCCCGTCGGTTGCAAAGCCTGGATTGCCGGCTCGGCTCGTAAAATCGGCTCCGCTACCGTTATTCCTTTGCGTCCAGTTTTGCAAGCTTTTAAAGTACCCAACCAATGGATCGAAGAAGAGCGTGAGTTGCGTCTTTCCGTATTGCCAAAAGTAAAGGCTAAGCCCAAGACCGCACAAGCTGTGCACAAAAAAGAGGCTGCTCCAGCTCAACCGAAAGCTGCTGTCGAGCCCAAAGCCACTGCCGAGCCTAAAGCTGCTCCAGCTCAACCGAAAGCTGCTGTCGAGCCCAAGGCTACTGCCGAGCCTAAAGCTGCTCCAGCTCAACCGAAAGCTGCTGCTGAGCCTAAGGCTACTGCCGAGCCTAAAGCTGCTCCAGCTCAACCGAAAGCTGCTGCCGAGCCCAAGGCCACTGCCGAGCCTAAAGCTGCTCCAGCTCAACCGAAAGCTGCTGCCGAGCCTAAAGCTGCTACCGAGACCAAAGGAGGAAAGTACGATTCTCCGACTGTGCCTGCTCCTCCAGCTGTGCATTCCAACGAGCAACCGGCTTTAATTGTGCCCAAGGCTGCTCCTTTGCCTGATGAAAAAGATACCGATTTAGAAGAAACTCAGGAAAAAGTAAGGTATCGCACCTGGCATAAGGCTCAGCAGCAAAATTTCATGCCTGAACCACAAAATGATATTGGTATTGACTAAATAATTTTGTCTTTTTGGGAGTTGATTAAGTTTTGTTTTCTAAAAAAAGTCTTTGTCAAGTAATTTTAGGGGGAGCGTTATTGCTTTCCGCTTGCACCGGCAATACTGCTGACGGCCCTAATCCCGGCGCTATTATACCGGGACAAGGTGTTAAAGAGGTAGTTCTTTTCGATACTCAGGATAAAGTTGAAAAAGCTCTGGGACAACCGGAAACTGTCACCAAGAATCCTTTCAATCCTAGTAATGTGATCGTCCAGTATCCCTCCAAAGGGTTAGAAATCTCTTATTTGGATGGAACGGTGGGCAGCATTTTGCTTTACTCTGCTGGCACTAAAGATGGTGTGACTTGGCAAGCCTATCAAGGCTCTACAGCTGAAGGGTTATGGCCGGAATCCAATTTAAAAACAGTAAAATCTAAGTTGGGGCAGCCTCTAAAAGAATTGCCTCAAGCAATTGTCTATCCTGGCTTATGGATTCGCTTAGATTCTCGAGGTCAAGTAGAAAGTTTCAGTATCAGTAAAGATGAAGCCAATCAATTAAAGGAATTAGGCGAATAATTTTTTGGCAATATCGATACTAAAAAAGGCACGTCCTTTTCTCTTTTAAGTAAGAGACTAGAGAGCGTGCCTTTTTCTCTAAAATGTAAGAAGCTGAGCGTGTTCTAAGCTTTGGTTAAAGCTTCCAAGTCATGCTTAGCATAAGCGTTGTTAGGATCGAGCTCTAAGGCTTTTTTCAAATTTTCGATGGCTTCTTCGGTTTTGCCCTTCTGAGCCATAATATTGCCGCGCAGATAGTGAATCATGCTATTGTTGTCATCTAAACCTGAGGCTTGGACGAGTTGCTCGAGGGCTAAGTCCAAATAGGCGCCTCCCTTTTGAGCATAGAGGTTGGCTAACATAATCCAGCCATCTATATTCATATAATTTTCGCGCAAGCTCTTCTGAATAAAATCTACAGCAGGGTCGATGAAACCGGCGGCACCGTAAATTTCGGCCAATTTGTAAAGCACTTCCGCGTCGCGCGGATCGAACTTGTAAGCTTCGGTGAATTCTTGGACGGCTTCTTTTATATCTCCGGCTTCGTAGCAACGCTTGCCACGTTCGCGATGGAGTTCAGCCATGCGATAATGTTCGTTACTCATTGTCATAGCACAATTACCTTCTACTGCAGAGTGTTTCTCCCGCCCCTGTTTCTGTCACGATTGCTTAGAAACCTCCACAAAAGCTTAATCTCGGTCAATTTCTGCCAGCTACTCCTTGAGCTGTTTTGCCAAAATCCAGCCAATGGTGGGCATCTATCCATTCGCTAGTTTTTTGGGCCCAATAGGCGTGTACTTTATCATTAGGGTGATTTTGCGGTTGGTGGGCCACGCGATATTCCGGCCCTTGGAACCTAAAATTACCTATATTTACAACGCCGTCAAGTTCTGGCATTTGTTCGCCCGGCATTATGGGATCCATATCAAAGACGGCCAGGCGAGCTTGGTGACTTTGGGCAGTAGCTTCCATTTCTTTAATAAGCGCTGCCGAAAGTTGGCGATATTTTATCTCTTGTTGTTGAGGAGACTCTCTCTGCTCTAGTTTGTAAAGAGCAAGATAGTAATAGTAGCGCATAAAACTGTACGCTGAAGAACTGAGAGAAGCAAAATTGTCCAGAGTATAATAAGGATGGGTATGCAAGAATCCAAAAAGATCAAATTCGGCATAAGGGCCCAAGCGATATTTTTGGTTAGGAGCTGGCAATAAATGCAACTTAGCGCTGCGCGGGCCATGATCTCTAATATAAAAGTAAATTACGCCGTCATAATGACGCTGCTCTAGCCAATATTGCATAGTTAGCAAGCATTGATAAGTGCCGTAACCTTTGACGCCGAAGTTGTCGAAACGGGTGCGCGGATAGCGTTTGTTAAGTAGCCAGACTAAAGTTTGCTCATCGGCTACTCCCATGCCGAATGTTTGCGAACAACCCACTACCAAGATACGTGAATCGTAGTCTTTTTTTTCACTGCTCCAGCTGCGGCGTGAAGTGTCTGGATTTGTGTTTTCCAAAACGTTGGGATCTTCTTTGGAAATGACACTGCCGCGCACAGAAATATGATCTGTTAGTTTTAGCCAATCGTAGAGTGGATCAGAATCGCAACGAGCTAAAACGCTTTGCGGATAATAGCCGTGCGCTCGCAAATATATTTCAGCTTGCAAAAAAAGAAAAAGAGCAAAAACTATAACCAGGTAAATGGCTCTTTTTCGGCCATGACTGGGCGCCAGGCCGCGCCGCCAATTTATGTTGGATAAGTTGAGCTTAAACATGGCAGAAACTTAGGTTGGCGGCGCGGTTACAGAGCATGCGTCTCGAGGGGCCAGGCCAGTTCTATACCGTTTTCAAGCAGTTTGTTTTGGAAAGAGCGCATTTTCTCTGTGTCGGCGTGCAGCTGGCCGGGCTTTATATGCTCAGTTAAACAATAGGCAGCGCATAAAGCGGCCGATTCACCTACATTCCATTCCACTGGGTGCAGGCGATAACAGCCGTTGGTAATGTGAGTAACGGAAAGGTTTTTGCCTCCAGCCAGAAGATTTTCTGTATTTTGAGGGATTAAGGCTCCTAAAGGTATCTGGAAAGGCAAGGCGCTTACGTCTATATAGTTATCGCCTGCAGTAGAAGGGTGCAAGTCTAGACGGTAGGCACCTATACCTACGCTGTCGGCAAACTCGGCCGCTTTAACTTTGTCGGCACTCAAACCTGTAATAGCTTGGCGGGCTTCCCAGCTGACATGCTGCTCTAGCACTGTAAAGAGACCTTTTATACGTCTCGATTCTCTAACATAAGGAGCGGCCGCCAAGCCATCGGGTGTTTGAGTAATATCGGGACGCAAGGCTAAGCCCGGCCAGCCCGTTTGACCGTCGGCCCGGGGCGCTTCAGTTTGCATCCAATAAAGCATGCTTAAGCTAAGTTGCCTGGCCCCTTCCAAGTGCTTTTGCTTTTCTTCTTCGGGCACATCAATAATATTGCCCAACAGGTAATCTATTTGCGGCCAATTGACTAATACTATATCAGAAGTGCCTGTCGGATAATTAAAATTGGCCGCGCAAGATATGCGTCGGAAAGTCCACAAATCCATCGGGCCACGCTCCGGCTGAGGATGGATAGGATGAAAAGAGCGCACCACTGGTTGCAAAGTGATAGGATGGGTAGCTTGCCAAGAAAGCAAAGGACCGCCCCAGCCGGGATTTACATCAGGAATGTAAGAGCGCCAAAAATCATAATCTTTAGGTTTAGCTATAACGCTATTTCTGTTAGGCTGATAGTCGATAACGAAACACCAGGAAATAGCTTGTTGATTTTGTGGATTGGCTTTTAAAGGAGCATGGGGCTCCTGAGTTTCGCTTTGAGCTTCACTGCCAATAGAATAGTCTGTACCTGTAAGCGGCAACAGATCTCCAGTTTCCGTAGCGTCAATAAAATAAGGAGCGACTATGCGATAAAACTTGGAGCGGCCGTCAGCTTGCTTTTGCGCAACGGTTACAGCCACAATTTTATTGCCTTGTTTTTCAGCTTGGATAGGCTCGCTATGCAACAATACAGTCAATTGTTTGGAGCTAATATAAGGGCGCAAAATAGCTTCAATAATAGCTGAACTGACTGCCGGTTCGTGACATAAAGCGGAAACGCAACCTTCGCCGGGATTGAGTTTTTCCCAACGAGCCAAGGCTTCGTCCTTTAAGGGGTACCATTGGCGGTAATAAGAACGCACATATTGGCGGAATTGACGATAAGATTTGGTGGAGCCGCAGCTTTCAATCCAAGGATGCTCATCTGGGGGCACCGCCTGAGAAGTAAATTGTCCTCCTAAACGGTCGTAAGTTTCAGTAATGACAACTTTTAAGCCGTGGCGCAAGGCTGCCCAGGCCGCGGCAAAACCGCCGGTACCTCCGCCAATAATAGCCAACTGGCAATCTAATTGAGTATTCTCTTGGTTGGGGCAGAGCGCTGAAGCGATCATTTAGGTGGCAACTCCTTAAACTTTTTAGCTAACAAGATGAGCAAACTAATGCCGAAAGCTCAGCGCTCTTCGCTTTCTCTTTGATGAATACCGCCTTCTCGAGCCTTAAAGCTTAGAAAAAGCAAAAAAATTCGCCTGAGTTTACAAAATAAAACTTCAAGCGAATTCTTTTCGGTATTTAGCTCAAATTAAGTTGCCTTGAGCTATTTGGGGTTTAACTATTACTGAGCTGTCACTGGAGCCGTAACATTCGGCTTTTGCGGAGGATCTTGTGAAGAAACTTCTACAGTTCTTCTTTTTGCAGAATTGCGCACCAAGATAGGACTATATTGTTTAGTACGTACATCTTGAATAAATTCATCGATAGTTACATCTTTAACTTTCAATAAGATCATAATGTCGCGCATCATAGTCAAACTGGCTTCGTATTCTGGCACCAGCGCTTCGCTGCAACCGTGTTTTACCAATTCTTTCATGTGCTCTAAGCTGCGGGCGCGAGCCATAACTTTAAGCTTAGGATTGATAGCATGGACGGCTTCTTGCACCATTGTCGAATCGATAGGATCGGGAATAGTAATAATCAACAAAATAGCCTTATCTAAATCGGCAGCTTTTAATAAATCGGTAGAAGCGGCATTGCCTCCAATGACGGCATAACCATCTTCTTTGGCTTTTTTGACGCGCTGGGGATGAGATTCGATAACTAAAATTTTAGTCGAACTGGGAATAGCTTCAGCTAAGAAACTGCCCATATAGCCGTAGCCTACGATAACTACGTGATCTTTGAAACCTACTTGAGCCATAGGAATGCTATTAGAAGGCTTAGTATTGGTGCGTTTTCTCCACCATTGGTAGATAGGATCGGCCATATTGGCAAAGAGAGGCGTAATAGCGATAGTAATGGCGGCTACAGTAATGCAAAGTAAATAAATATCGTTGCTTATACCGTTACTGGAAATACCGGTGCGGGCCAATACGAAGGCAAATTCACCAACTTGGAACATATAAAGTCCCACGGCGATAGGCATAATATTTACGTAGCCAAACATGCGGGTAGTAATACCGAAGATAAGCACTTTGCCTACTAAAAGTACGCCGATGGTAATGGCAATTAAACCCCAGTGTTTGACTATGAAATCAGGCTGAATCAACATACCGACAGAGCAGAAGAAGAGCAGCGAGAATAAGTCGCGCAAGGGAGTAATTTCGCTTAAGGCGTGGTGGCTAAACTCTGAGCGAGAGAGGATCATGCCGGCCAAGAAAGCACCGAAAGCAAAGGAGAGTCCGATGGCGTAAGTGAGCAAGCCTAAGCCCAAACCGAAGGCTAAAACAGTAACCATGAAGAGTTCGCGAGAACCCAAAGCGGCAATTTTGGCAATAAATTTAGGCACGGCTGTAGAACCAATAGCTACAACTGCAGCAATCAGGATTACAGATTTAACTATAGCCATACCCAAAATATCGAGGCCTTGGCTTAAGTTGTTCAATTCGGGCAACAAGATCAACATGGGGATAACGGCCAAGTCCTGTACAATAAGAATTGCGGTCATAACTTGGCTTGATAAAGTGCCGGTAAGTCCTTTTTCACCTAAAATTTTCAAGACGACCATGGTGCTGGAAACGGAAATAATGCAACCGAACCAGACGCAATGAACCCAATTCCAGCCGAAGCAAGCTCCCAAAGCGCAGCCTAAGCCTACGCAAGCCAAAATTTGCAAAGGTGTACCGATTAAAGCAATTTTTTTAACGGGCGATAATTTTTCGACGGGAAACTCTAAGCCAGCGCTAAAAAGCAGCAGAGCTACGCCTATATCGGCTAAAACTTCGATTTGTTCTACATGAACTATCTTGGGGCCCATGGTATTGGGGCCAATAAGAATGCCTGCCACAATATAGCCTAAAAGGGCGGGCATTTTTAAACGCTGGGCGATCAATCCGCAAACCAGCGCTACGACGACGATTTGTACAATATCTCCGGCTATTCCCACTGAATTGTCCTTTATTATAAAATTTTTGGTTTTGAAAGACGGCAAATTAGGCTTTTAGTTAAAGCCAGTGCTCTGAGGCATATTGCTCCGATTTATAGATTGTCGCTTGCTCATCTATGTAAATAGGAGGGCCGTAATGTTTGGAAAGTTCGCTTTGAAAGTGCTTATAAACTTCTGCACCGTGTCCGGGAGCCAGCCAAGCGCAATTAGCTCTATGCAACACTAGATAGCGCAAGCCGCTTCGAAAAACTAACTCTGCGTCTCTTTTTACCATATTATTAGTTATATTGCCCGCCTTTAAATCCTGGTCAGTAGAAGAACCTAATTCCTTATCAAAGCGCGAGGGAGTGGCGTCGCCTACAAAATGGCGCGGCAAATCTTCTCGACCATACATAATTTCTGAACTGCCTTCGTTGGGATAAGGCGCTCTGATATTGGCGGAAGCACAAATTGTGTTTAGTTGCAAAAATTGAGCTATATAGGCGTTATTGCGGGTTAGCCAGCTTAAAGAGCGTTTGCCATGCGCAGAAGGGCAACCGTGTAAAAATTGGGTTTGCCAAACGTTGGTGCAATAGCCCAAAGGTAAATCTAAAGTAGCGTAGTGCTTAGGCTGAGCGGCCAGAAAAGCGCACCAGTTAGGTTTTATAGCTTGAAAAGCTGGATAGTAAGCGCCGCTTACTTGATAACCTGCGGAAAATAAACGTATATTCTGGCCGCTTAAAGTAAAAATGGCCAGAACAATTAGTGCCAAGGTACAGCCGAAAACGTTTTTGGCTCGCTCCCCTGGCGAGGCTTGCGGCCAACTTTGGCTGACGGTTTGGATAAAAAAGACAAAGCCAAAAATTAAACAAGTGAGAGCTAAGGGCCAAACCGTTTGAGGAGTGCGCCAATAAAAGAACAGGCCGCTGCATTTAGCTAAATAGGCCAGGGGAGCGCGTATAGGTTGCCCGGCGGCGTCAAGGAGCAGAGCGCCATTCCAAGTTAAATATGGGCCTAAGCCGACAAGAGCCAAAATTGAAGCCAACCAAAACCACAGCAAGGCTGGACTTTTTCTGACTTTGAGCCACCAAGGAAACAATAATAAAGCTGCTATCAGTAAGGGAGTAATCAGCTTGGCGCCGTAGCGCACTGTGAGCTTTTGGCCCAAGTGAGGTGGGCTCAAAGTCAGCTGGCTCATGCGCTCGAAAGCTCGGCTCTCTTCGTGGGACTGCTCTTGTCGGGTGCTCTGTTGGTAACGATGTAAATCAGGATCGACATGCAAAACGTATAAAGCCGCCGGGCAAGCTATTGACGCTGTTAAGGCAATGCACACAGCCAAGCGCTTCAGCGACATTTTGTCCAAAAAGGCCGCGCGAGTGAGCAATAAGGCGAAGCCTACCAAAGTTAGGAGCGCGGCCCAGATCCAGTAGACGCCGGCGGCAGCCAGAACCGATATAGCCAAAAGCCAATAAGCTGCCGCCGGAACAGGCGAAGGTGAGGAAGTCGCTGGAGCGCTTGGCGAGGCGGCCTGCTGCGGCAGCGGCGCCTTTAGGGTTGGCTCAGCTTCGGACTTTGGTTGGACGCTTGGCGCAGAAGCTGAGTCCGAAGCCACAGAGGCTCGGCTGGGGCCAGTAAAAATGATAGCCAAAGCAGCTAAAGCCAAGATGGCCGGCAAACTGAAAAGTTGAGGTATGTGGCCCCAGCCGATCATTTGTCGGGTAAAAGGCGCCGCTAAAATAGGCAGGCCGCTGCCCAAAGCAAGCATGAAGCCCAAAACTTGGCGCCGACTATTGGCTTGGTTTGGCATTGGAGCACTTAACCTTAGCACTGCCCAAGCTAGACCTAAGGCGCTAAGCCAAATAGCGCTAACTACACTAAGGTTCCACCAAGTGGGCCAGGGAAAAAATATTTGCCAAAAACAGCCAATTAGCGTATGCAAATAAGATTTGTGGGTAATGACCAGATTTATATTTTGGGGAAATTCCCAAGCTTGGCTGGTAAGAGGAAAGTGGCCTTGCCTTAAATTGTCGGCCACAGCTCTTGTAAGCACCATCTCGTCAAAAGTATCGTCGGTAACACAACCTAAAGCTAAAGAAGTATCTAACCAAACATTTTTTGATAAAGAAAAAATGATGATGGCATATATTAAGGCTATGAAGGCTAATTTTAATCGGCGAGACTTGGGCATTGTTTAATTACAGTATGGCTTGGAAATTTTAGACATGGAGCACGTCTTTAAGAAATTTGCCTGTCCAAGAATGTGAGTTTTGGGCTACATCTTCGGGAGTACCGCAAGCTACTACCTGACCGCCGCGCTCGCCGCCTTCAGGGCCCAAATCAATAAGCCAATCACAACATTTTATGACGTCTAAATTGTGCTCGATAATGATCATAGAGCCGCCTGCTTCTACTAAGCGGCGCAATACGCCCATAAGTTTAGCTACATCGTCAAAATGTAAACCGGTCGTGGGCTCATCTAAAATATAGAGAGTACGTCCCAGAGCTTTTTTGGAAAGTTCGCCGGCTAACTTAATGCGTTGAGCTTCGCCGCCGGAAAGAGTTGTAGCCGCTTGGCCTAAGCGAATGTAGCTTAAACCTACATCATAAAGAGTTTGCAGCTTAGAGCGGATCTTGGGATAATTGGCAAAAAATTCCAACCCTTCTTCCACAGTCATGTCTAAAACTTCGGAAATAGTTTTGCCTTTGAAATGAATTTCCAAAGTTTCGCGGTTATAACGCTGTCCTTGGCAAACTTCGCAAGGCACGCAAACATCGGGCAAAAAGTTCATCTCGATTTTAAGTATGCCTTGGCCTTGGCAAGCTTCGCAGCGGCCGCCTTTAATGTTAAAGGAAAAACGACCAGGTTTATAACCACGCATTTTGGCTTCGGGAGAAGCGGCAAAAAGGTTGCGGATAGCGTCGAACATGCCGGTATAAGTGGCCGGATTGGAACGGGGAGTGCGTCCAATGGGAGATTGATCGATAACGATCAATTTATCGATAAGTTCTGCGCCTTCAATTTTGTCGCATTGGCCCACATCTTCAACTTTTAAGCCTAAATGTTGAGCTAAATGTTTGTAGAGTATTTCATTAACTAACGTGCTTTTGCCCGAGCCGGAAACTCCGGTAACACCAATCATTAAGCCCAAGGGAAACTCTACATCTATGTTTTGCAAATTGTTTTGTTGGCAACCGTAAAGGGCAATCTGTTCTTGATTTCGAGGACGGCGTGGGTAAGGAATAGCAATAGATTTGCGGCCACTTAAATAGTCGCCGGTTAAAGAACGCGGCTCGTTTAGTACATCTTGTAAAGTACCGGATACGACCACTTCGCCACCGTGAACTCCTGCGCCGGGGCCAATATCGACAATATGATCGGCTGCTTTTATGGTATCTTCGTCATGTTCGACAATAACTAAAGTGTTGCCCAAATCGCGCAATTTTTTCAAAGTTTCCAAAAGGCGCTGATTGTCGCGTTGGTGTAAGCCAATGGAAGGCTCATCTAGAATGTACAGCACGCCCACTAAACCGGAACCTATTTGGGTAGCTAGACGAATACGTTGGGCTTCGCCGCCGGAAAGAGTGGCCGCCGCGCGATCTAAACTTAAATAATCTAAACCTACGTTAATTAAAAATTGGAAGCGAGCTTTTAGTTCGCGCACAATAGGTGTAGCAATAGCTTGATTTTTAGCCGATAAAGTTAAGCTTTCTAGCCATTGCTGAGCTTTTACTATAGATTTGGCACACAACTGAGCGATAGTTAAACCATCGACGGTAACACAGCGAGCTTCAGGCTTTAAGCGGGCGCCGCCGCAAGCTTCGCATACGGAAGTGACGCGAAACTGATTCAGCTCTTCTATAGCCCATTCCGAGTTGGCTTCTTGATAGCGTTTCTCCAACATTGGCAAAGCGCCGTCAAAGTTGGGAATATAGCCGTTGGCTTGGCAACCGTGCAAAATTAAATGTTTTTCTTCTTCGCTGAGTTCTTGCCAAGGCTTATCTAAATCGATTAAGCCCAACTCTGCCAATTTTTCGGCTTGGCTCCAAAACCAGGTTTCGCGCATATGGTAGCGCAGCGAATGGATAGGCTTGCCCCAGGGAGCTAAAGCGCCTTCATTTAAACTTAATGTTGGATCGGGAATAACTAAATTTAAGTCCAGTTTGGAAACAAAACCTAAGCCGCTACATTCTGGGCAAGCTCCAAAAGGCGAATTAAAGGAAAAAAGGCGCGGCTCCAACTTGGCAAAGGAAAGGCCGCACTCTAAACAAGCTAAATTTTGGCTGTAAAGTTGCTCGCCGCCGGCTAAATTTTGCAATAAAATTACGCCTTCGCCCAATTTTAAAGCCAGCTCTACCGATTCGGCAATGCGGTGGCGGGCAGCAGGCTTGACGACAATGCGGTCGACGACTATTTCTATATTGTGAATAACGTAACGATCTAGGTGGGGCAAATCGCCTTCGTCGTCCAAGCGGACAATTTCTCCGTCAATTCTGACTCTGCTGAAGCCCTTGTTGAGCGTATCTTGCAGCAATTTTTGGAATTGACCTTTGCGGCCGCGCACCAGAGGCGCCAAAATATTAAACTTTGCACCTTCAGGATTAGTAAAAATTATTTCCACAATTTGGTCTAAAGTTTGGGGGAAAATTTCGCGGCCGCACTGAGGGCAGTGAGGCAAGCCGGCTCTAGCGTAAAGCAAACGCAAATAGTCATAAATTTCGGTGACAGTGCCTACTGTCGAGCGGGGATTGGCCGAAGTGCCTTTTTGATCGATAGAAATAGCTGGCGAAAGACCGTCTACACTGTCTACGTCCGGCTTGTCTAAACGGCCCAAAAATTGACGCGCGTAAGAAGAGAGCGACTCCATGTAGCGGCGGCGCCCTTCAGCATAGATAGTATCAAAAACTAAAGACGATTTGCCCGAGCCGGAAAGGCCGGTAACTACGGTCATTTTATCGCGCGGAATAGTTAAATTGATATTTTTTAAATTGTTTTCCCGCGCCCCTTTAATGATAATTTCTTCTAAAGCCATATTCTTGTTGTTTTCGTTTGAAATTAAAAATTAAATCTAGTGTTTTCGTGCTTTGCCTTTTCGCTTGTCGTTTGTACTTGTCGAAAGAGCAGCTGCGCTTGTTTTCTTGCGCTGCTTAAGGGATATTCCTGGATCGCTTTCAGCTAGTTCTAAAGCAACTGCGGCAGGCAGACCTTCCAAAATTGAGCTGAGTTGTCTCTTTAATGAGTACATCTGATCGCGCAAGGCAGCCGCCGTTTCAAATTGCATTTCAGCGGCAGCTTTAAGCATAGCTTCTTCCACTTTATCTATTAAAGTGCGCAATTGGTCTATATCGAGGCGACTGCGCTCCTCTTTAGAAAGCAAAATTTTATCTTGCGAGCCGATAGCTTCGGCACTTTGGTTGCTGTGGGCTTCTTCAGTGCGGCTGCCGGAACTAACCATGCCTAGAATATCCTTAACGGCTTTATTGATAGTTTGCGGCACAATATGGTGCTCTTTATTGTAGGCCATTTGGATAGCGCGGCGACGAGCTGTCTCGTCCATAGCCGCTTGCATAGATTTGGTAATTTTGTCGGCATACAAAATTACACTGCCACTTGCGTTGCGAGCGGCGCGACCTATAGTTTGGATTAAGCTAGTGTTGGAACGTAAAAAGCCTTCTTTATCGGCATCTAAAATAGCTACCAAAGAGACTTCTGGCAAGTCTAAACCTTCGCGCAATAAGTTTATGCCTACCAAAACGTCAAAGTGACCTAAGCGCAAATCGCGCAAAATTTCAATGCGCTCTAAAGTGTCGACATCAGAGTGGAGATATTTGACGCGAATATCCAGATTGGCTAGATATTCGGTTAAGTCTTCAGCCATTTTTTTAGTTAAAGTAGTCACTAAAGTGCGCTCGTTTTTGGCAGCTCTTTTTCTTATTTCATCAACTAAATCATCAATTTGGCCTTGAATAGGGCGCACTTCCACTTCTGGATCGACTAGACCGGTAGGACGGATAATTTGCTCGACGATTAGTTCCGAATTATCCATTTCAAAGGGGCCAGGAGTGGCGCTGATAAAGACCACTTGGCCGACTTTTTGCAAAAATTCTTCAAAAGACAGAGGGCGATTGTCAAAAGCGGAAGGCAAGCGAAAGCCAAACTCAACCAAACTGCGCTTGCGAGCTTGATCGCCAGCTAGCATAGCTTGCAATTGAGGAATGGCGACATGAGATTCGTCAATAAAGACAATAAAGTCTTTGGGGAAATAGTCTAACAAAGTGTAAGGAGGCTGGCCGGGCTCTCGGGCCGTTAAATGGCGAGAATAATTTTCAATGCCGGGACAATAGCCTAATTCTTGCAACACTTCCAAATCATAATTGGTGCGCTGCTCTATGCGTTCAGCTTCTAAAAGTTTGCCTTCTTGGCGCAAAGTCTTTAAGTGTTCAGTAAGTTCTTCTCTAATAGAATTGATGGCTTTGGCCATCTTTTCGTGAGGCAAAACGTACACTTTAGCTGGAGAAACTACAATGCGTTCCGGCTTGGCAATTACATTAAAATTGAGCGGATCCAATTCATACATACGATCCACTTCATCGCCGAAAAACTCAATGCGATAAATTTTATTTTCGTCAACTGGATATATGTCTAAAATTTCGCCATTTAAACGGAAAGTGCCATTGCTGAGAATGTCCGTTCTGGTATAAAACATTTCTACCAATTGGCGCAACAAAGCTTCGCGATCCATTTCTTGGCCGGGACGAAAAACTAAAAGCATACGCTTATAATCTTCAGGGTTGCCCAAACCGTAAATGCAAGAGACAGAAGATACGCATAAGGTGTCGGGTCTATTTATGGCCGCTTGAATGGCTGAATGGCGCAGCCTGTCCAACTCGTCGTTGAGGGAAGATTCTTTTTCGATATAACTGTCGGTTTGCGGCATATAAGCTTCAGGACGATAGTAATCGAAATAAGAGACAAAATATTCGACGGCGTTTTGGGGGAAAAATTCTTTAAATTCAGAGGTAAGCTGAGCGGCCAGTGTTTTGTTATGGCTAATAACCAAAGCGGGGCGGCCCAAGCGAGCAATTACTGAGGCTACAGTGAAGGTTTTGCCTGTGCCGGTAGCGCCTAAGAGAGTGACGAAGCGCTTGCCTTCCTGCAGGCTTTTGGCTAGGTTGTCGATAGCTTGGGGCTGATCGCCTTTAGCTGGAAAAGGGGCAGCCAGTTGAAAGACTTGTTTGCACATACGTTGAACATTCTAGCAAATTGAGTAGCAGATCGGTAGATAATTCAATACTAAATTGCGCTATTGAAAATCGGAGCAGAATAATGAGAAAAATGTGGCAAACTGCGTTGGCCTTAACCGCAGTTTTGGGCGCCTTAACTGGCCTTGTCTATGCAGAAGAACCTGGTAATAGTAAAGCTATAACTTTGGAAGATCTTCAAGCAACCAAATACGAATTGAAGATTGAAGAGCCCAGATCATCTTTGGCTCCTATATATTACAGTCGGTACCAACAAGCTTTCTTCCGTCCCAGTCTGACTTTTAGCAAAGTTTATGATCTTAAGGCTTTTGCTAATACTGTGCCCGGCACTTTAGCCAAATTTGCCGCTATCGCCAACGAGCGCTCCTCGGAAGCCTGGAATATTATTACTTCCGAAAGCCAGCAATATATTATCGATACTATGGCTAAAGCCTGGCATGAAAACAATCCCGACGAAAAAGTGGAATCGGAAGCTAAGCTTAAAGAAAACATGCGTGCCCTTTTTGAAGAGCCGGGCAATCAAGTGGCCAAAATTTTTTGGCAAGCTTATTTTGTAGGCACATTCGGCGAGATGGAATACAAGATCGACTTCGATAAGCTCGATTTAGATAAGCTTTCCTCTAAGAAAAATGTTGATAAAGAAATTGTCACTATAGGTTCACGCACTTTCGTTTTGGTAAAAGAAAAGTCGCAATGGAAGGTTGATATTGTCAATTCTAAATTGGAATTAGAACAATAAAAAAAAGAGGTAGCCTCGACGGCGCTTCAACGGTTAAGGAGGTTTTTTACATGAAAAAAATCTGTTTGTTCCTGTGTGGTCTTTTAGTGCTTGTCGGGGCAATTTGCAACTCAGTTGCTTATGCCCAACATTGGCAAAATAGTGGTGACAGCTTTATTAATAATGGCCTTACTCCGGCTGAAGAAGCTAGAATTAAACAACAAGCTAGCCAAGTATTACAAATGGGATTGAAGTATTATTTTGAGAAAAATCCTTTGGTTTGGAACTATTTAAGCGCTTCTTCCAAACGGACTATTTCTTTGCAAATTGCTCAAAGTTTAGTTTCCGGTGGAGCTGTGCGTGGCAATGCTTATGAAGTTTCTTACATGGTGGAAAAAGAGCTCAACAATACGAGTGGAGATTTTGCCAAAAAATGTTGGGCCACTATGCAATATGGCGCTGCAGCTCATCCTTACTATCGCAATGGACAAATCGTTTTAAGTGATTTTAGAGTCGGCGTAAATAAAGAGAAAAATGTATTTTTCAATTACACCAAAGGCACTAACACTCAAGGATACTATGCCGTAGTAAAGGAGGGCAACGGTTACAAGCTCGATTTAATGAGTTCTATTCAAGCTTCTATCAATACTGATAATGGTTATGAACGTTAGATAGTTTTCGTTGGCTTATATCAAAAAAAGGCAGCTTGTACTTATAGTCAAGCTGCTTTTTTTGTGGGT